>Ga0207641_10003146_pt1 | contig 14813 bp, 9 predicted proteins | sample KBSSwiS62_FD_184306 | JGI IMG/M metagenome (GOLD analysis project Ga0207641, IMG submission 184306) | Switchgrass rhizosphere microbial communities from Kellogg Biological Station, Michigan, USA - KBS Switchgrass S6-2 (SPAdes) (version 2) | ecosystem: Host-associated > Plants > Roots >... | reverse complement strand
GTCCTCGCCTGAGCACATCATCAGCCTCGTTGATGGCAAGCCATACAAGACCCTCAAGCGCCATCTACAATCCCACGGCCTGACCCCTGACGATTACCGCAGCCGGTACAACTTGCCGGCGAGCTACCCCATGGTGGCGCCGGAGTACTCCAACCGGCGCCGTGCTGTTGCGCAGGAGTTTGGGCTTGGCGGCAAGCGCGCCGCTGCAGTTGCTGAATCGGCCAGTAGTGGAGCGGACGCCTTAAGCGGAACTGCTAATCCGCAGGCGGCACCTGAACCAACCCCTGCACTCGAGACGAAGCAGGCGCCTGCTTCGGTAGCGAAGGCAAAGACCAGGAAGCGGGCGGCAAACACCGCCAGCGCGAAGAACACCGATCCCGCGGTAACACAGTCGCCAGCGTCTTCCGCAGACGCCGATGCCTCATCTGACGCGGCCACATCGGAGATCAGCGAAAGCACGCAGACCGACGCACCTCTGGCTTCCGGAAACGGCGCCAAGCCGGCGATCAAGAAGCGTTCGAGAACGTCGGCCCGTACAAAAGCCGCCGAGGGTACCCGCGGCAAGTCTAGGACGAAGGAAAGGTCAGAGAGCGCTACCGAGCCTGCGCCGGAAGATGCACTCGTTCCTCAAGACATCGCTGCTGGTGAGCAGGCTGCTGGAGGGGTGCCGAAGGCCAAGCGCCGCCCGAACCCCAAGGTTTCGAAGAAGACGGATGACGCACAGACGGATGCGCCTCAACCTTTGACCGACGTTCCTGCCGCCGCAGCCCGGGCAAAGCAAAAGCCTCGCAAGCGCATGGCCCGCGAACCCGAAACATCGCAGGATGATCAAGCGACTGGCTCGGTAGTTACAGACAGTAAGCCGGAGGAGTAACACAACCTCAGCTCCGGTAAGGCGTTGCCGCGGCCAAAGCGCCAGCACGGCTGCGTGTCAGGCCCGGCGAGCGCGCGTGCCGTGCTGCGCAGGAGCAGGCTTGTTGGCTTTCCAGTGCCCTTTGCTCGAAAGCGTAAGAGGCACACTACACGCGTCACAAAGTGCGCAGCGCTGGTTGTTTACGCCTCTTCTGATCGAGACCGTCGAGGGCTGGTGCCGGCCAAGGAAACACAAGAGTGACACTCCATCTAAATAGATCCAGGTGGGTAGGACTTCAATTCACTAAAGCAGCAGCAGGCTGAGGGAAGGCTCGGAGATTACCGGATCGGGGATTGGTCACTCGACGCTTCCATGCGGTCATAGGTGGTGGAAAGCGGAACGGCCGCTTACGGGCGCTTCGTCGTCGTGAATGCCCGTTCGTTCAGGGGGGGGACGAGGGCGGAGCGCTTTGACGCCGGCTGGTGGTGGGAAGGGGCCGGAGCGCTTTCGGGCGCTAAGGTGACGTAAGTAGAAGTTTGTCATGCAGCCCCAATGCCTATCGGGGGTGCAAAACAGCCCCGATTCTGGAAATTTAGGCAGGGCAAAAGTATCTTACGGTGCGCAAGGCAAGCTAGCGGATGTTGGGTCGTAGCGCCTGCTCGCTGCCAGCAAAGAGCGGCAAGAGCTCGGGCGATCAACGCGCCGTACCGCTTCACCTTGTACGTGAACGTCTATGCTGGCTATTTGCGGGGCTTCAAGTCGGCGATCATCGACATGGCGCAGCCGGTGCAACTGACGAATGGACCGGCGCCGCTGACCTTCGTTCCCGAGATCGTCTATGCTTACGGTATCGGCCTCAAGTCGGAAATGTTTGACAAACGCCCGATGCTGAACCTTGCGGCGTTCCGCAGCGACGACAAGGCCTACGAGGCCAATCAGAGCATCCTCGTCGAGACTGCCACCGGGCCGATCGCGCGCTAGTATCTGACCAAAGCGGGCGACGTGCGGGTGCAAGGCTTCGCGGCGCAGTATAGATTTCCGTTCGGTCGGATGTTCGGCTTCGATACCGTCGCCTACCTGGGCGCCGAACACAAATCGCACTGGCAACTACGGCACGCTCAACACCGATCCCTATGGCCGTGTGCCCGGGTATGGCCTCGCCGATGCCTATGTCGGCTTGCGCAACGAGGCCGAGCGGTGGGACTTCAAGGCCTGGGCGCGCACCTGTTAGACAAGCTCTACTACGTCAACGCGTAGACCGATGCCGCGACGACTTAGACCTACAGCGACACCCCGGGCGATCCACGCTTCGTCGGGGGACGCTCAGCTTGAACCTTCGAACGTCCCCGCACCTTGCCTGGCATGTTCCAACGATGAGGAATTGCCCGGCTCGGATAAGCAGCGCTCAATGATTTAGCGAAACTTCTCTCCCGCCGAGGAATGTCAATTATACTAATCGCGGCCGGTTCGTAGTGCTTTGTGGAGGGCACTGGCCGGGGGACGGCTGTCCGGACGAGAACGCGCCATGTCCTGGATCAGGACGTGGCGCCGCGTCCGCAGTCGCAGGCGCCGCAACCAAGAGCCTCATGCGAAAAGGACAAGACATGCCGGTTATCGACCGGGCGTGGCGGCTACGTGCGGCCATCGCCCTTCCCATCATCTCGCCCGCCGTCCTGCTGACCCCACCCGCATGGGCGGACGAGGCCGCGGCGACCGCTCCAGGCGGACAGGGCCTTGGTGACATCGTCGTCACCGCCACGCGCAAGGAGACCAGGCTGCAGTCGACACCCGTTGCGGTGAGCGTGGTCGACGAGTCTTTCCGGGCCAACCAGAACGTCGTGACCACGCGCGACCTGGCGGGGCAGATCCCGGGCCTCTACACGCCGCCGTCGGGCATCACGCCGCTGACGAACACGTTCTTCATCCGCGGAATCGGCAACAGCGACCCGATCTTCGATCCGACCGTGGGCGTCTATATCGACGACGTCTATCTGCCGCGCGCCATCAACGGCATGTCGGACCTGACGGACATCGAGCGCGTCGAGGTGTTGCGCGGGCCGCAGGGCACGCTGTTCGGCGCCAATTCGGCGGGCGGCGCCATTCGCTACGTCACGCGCACGCCGACCGACAGCTTCGACCTGCGGCTCGACGCCGGTTATGGCAACTACAAGACCTTCAATGCCCATGCCTACGTTGCCGGTGCGCTGGTGCCCGGCCTGCTGACTGCGAGCGTCGCCTTCGCGCACGACGAGCATGAGGGCTATACCTGGAACCCGTCGCTGCAGCGGCGCGTCAACAACCAGAACACCGATGGCGGTCGCATCAAGCTGGTGCTCACGCCCTTCGACACGCTGAGGGTCACGCTCTCGGCCGATGGCACGATCGACCACTCGCAGGCCGCGCAATATGTCGCGACCACCTACAACGCCAGCAATCCCGCTTTCACCGGTCTGGGCGCGATAACCGGGGGAACGCTGTTCAGCCCGACGCAGTTCTCCGCGTTCAAGGACAACGTCAGCTATGCCGGGCGCTACGGGATCAACCGCTCGCATTCGGGGGGCGTCACCGGTCGGGTCGATTGGGATCTGGACACGCATCTGTCGGTCCATTCGATCACCGCGCTGCGCAGGTTCGACCAGGACCCGGTCAACTACAACAACGACGGCCAGAACCTGTTGCCATACAACAGCGCCCAGCCGCGCCGGATCGACATCTCGGACAACTACATCGTCTACAAGCAGAAGAGCTTCACCCAGGAACTGCAGCTGCAGGGCAACTGGGACCGGTTCGACTTCACCGGTGGCCTCTACTACCTGTTCGAGAACTTCCGCAGCGACCGCATCGGCTACGTCACCGGGCTGCCGGCGTCCAATACCGCGCTCCCGGCCGCTCCCTTTGACCAGATCGGCAAGACGGTCACCCGCAACTATTCGGCCTATCTGCAGGCCAATTACCGCCTGACCGATCGCCTGACGCTGACCGCGGGCGGGCGCTACATCACCATCCGGCGCGCTTTCGACTTCCAGGGCGTGAACTATGATCTGGACGGCAACCCGATCGATCCGACCCGCTACCCGCAAGTGCTGACCGGCGGCGCGATCCCGGCGCTTGGGGTGAACGTCGCGCCGAGCCAGGTCAACTTCACCAACGCGGGCGTCCTCAACCGGCGGACCTGGCACGCGTTCACACCCAAGGTCGGCGTGTCCTTCCAGGCCACGCGGACGATCTTCCTCTTCGCGAGCTATGCCAAGGGCTTCGATGCCGGCGGCTTCAACAATCGCGCGCTGAACCTGGCCACGGCGCTGCCTTACGACCCGGAGACGGTGAACACCTACGAGGCCGGCGTCAAAAGCGAGTGGTTCGACCGCCACCTGCGCCTCAACGTGACCGGCTTCTATAACGACTACAAGAACCTGCAGACCGCGGTCTCTGCCTTCAGCCCGATTTCGGGCACTTACGTGAGCACGCGGGGCAATGCTCCGGCGGCACACACCGAGGGCTTCGAGCTGGAGAGTTCGGCGCAGCCGATCGACAATCTTTCGCTCTCGTTCAACGTCACCTATCTCAAGACCAGGTTCGACGATTACTCGGCACCCGCACTCGGGACGGTCCCGGCCTACAACTACACGGGCAAGGCGTTTTCCGGGCAGCCCGAATGGCAGTATTTCGCGTCCGCGGACTACGCGATCCCGGTCGGCACCGCGGGCACCATCAAGCTGGGCGGCAGCGTCAACTGGCAGACCTCGTACTACTCCGACCTGCTCAACAGTCCGCAGTACCGCATCGGTGACAAGCACTTCGTCAACGGATACATCGGCTTCACGACCGCCGACCAGCGCTGGGACTTCACCTTGACCGGCCGCAACCTGGGCGACGAGTTCTACTTCTCGACGCTCTCGCCCGTGGGGACTCCGCTACGCGCTGGCCCTTATGCCGGCACGCAGCTCGTCCAGGGTCCGCAGAACGCGCCCAGAACCGTGTTCTTCAAGGTCGCCTATCGGTACTGATCTGGCCTCAGGCGGCGCTCCTCGCCGAGGCGCCGCCTTCGCCGGCCACGTTGCGAACGCGGGCCTTACTTCGCAGGCGCGGCCTGCGCCGCTCGTAGCACGCGCAGAAAATTCCCGCCCCAGATGGCCGCGATCTGCGCCTCGCCATAGCCGCGGCGGACGAGTTCCGCGGTGACGTTGGGCGCGTCGGCCTCGCTGTCGAAGCCGATGATGCCCGAGCCATGGTTGAAGTCGGTGCCGATGCCGACATGGTCCCAGCCGATCCGGCGTGCGATATGGTCGATGTGGTCGACGTACTCGCTCAAGGTGCCGCGTGACTGTGCCTGCCTGACCTCTGCGACGAACGCGTCATGCTTGTCGGCGGGCAGGGTATCGGCGCCGTCCGACGGAGACTTCGCCGCTGGCGGCAAACCGTAGCGAGCGCGGATCGAAGCGATGCGCGCCAGGCTCACGGCGTCCTGCCGGTGGATGTAGGCGGCGAATGGCGGCACTTGCACGACGCCGCCGTTCGCCCTGATCGCATCGAGCTGCGCATCCGAGAGGTTGCGGGTGTTGTCGATCAGGGCGCGCGCCGCCGAGTGCGTGGCGACCACAGGTGCGCGGGTGAGCTGCAGAGTCTGCGCCAGCGCCTCGTCCGAGAGCTGCGAGACGTCGATCAACACGCCAAGATCGTTGAGCCGGGCAACGGCGGCACGACCTAGAGGAGACAGGCCGCCGTTCAGGGATGCCGGTTCCTTCCCGGGCCGAGAGGAGTCGGAAAAGGCATTGTGGCCGGCGTGGTTGAACGCGAATATGCGCACGCCCTCGCGATAGAGAACGTCGATCTGTGCAAGGTCCTGTCCGATCGAGCGGGCGTTCTGGAAGCCGATCAGCACCGCGATCTTGCCCTCACGGTGCAGGCGCTCCACGTCGTCCGCGCTCAGCGCGAGGCCGACGTGCTGCGGGTTATCGGCGGCAAAGCGCTTGATCAGCGCCAGTTTGCGATCCGCCTCGATCCGCGCGGCCGCCACTCCGGCCGGATCGCGCGGCCCCGGCCCGACGGCCACGGCCAGCACGACCGCGTCGATGCCACCGCGCGTCAATTGGTCGAGATCGGCCTGGGACGGCGGGGTACGGCCACTCGCGTCGGGCAGCAGCACGTCGACGTGACTGTCCAGTTCGAGGACGCGGCGGTGGATGGCCTGCGGATCTGTCGCAGCTAGCGCCGCGGGTGCGGCTGCCAGGAGCGTGCCGAGAGTTGCGAAGATCGCGCTGGTTCTAAGCATGTGCCCTCTGGAGCCCGGACCTGTGGTATCACTCTGCGGCTTCGGCGAGTTCGGGCTGCTCGACCGCCACGGCGTGCCGATGAGCTGGTACCGGTAGGCCGAGGTGGCCGCGCAAAGTGTCCGTCGCGTAGTCGGTCCGGAACAGGCCCCGCTTCTGCAGGATCGGCACGACGCGTTCGCGGAACAGCGCGAACTCGGCAGGGCGGGTCACCCGCAAGTTGAAGCCGTCGGCGGCGCGGCCGACGAACCAGCGCTCGATCTCGTCGGCGATGGTCTCGGGCGATCCGATGAAGGTGTTGTTCCAGCGGCCCAGCTTGTACGCCGCCTCACGCAGCGTCAGCTTCTCCTCGCGCGCCGTCGCGATGATCCGCTCGGCATGGCCCTTGTAGCTGTTCAGGGTGACGCCGGTCAGGTCGGGGAAGGGCGCATCGAGGTCGTACTGGCGAAAGTCATGGTAGTTGAATGCCCGGCCAAGTTGCACGAGCAGCTTGTCCAGATCGAGTTCCTCGGTCTGCTTGCGGGCGATTGCCTGTGCTTCTTCGTCGGTGTCGGCCAGGACAGGAAACAGGCCGGGTAGCACGACGATGTGATCCGGATTGCGTCCCCGCGCGGCCGCCCTTGCCTTGAGATCGGCATAGTAGCGCTGGCCCGCCTCGAAATCGGCCGAGGCGGCAAAGGCGCCATCGGCGATGGCAGCGCCCAGATCGCGCCCCTCGCTGCTGTCGCCGGCCTGGAAGATGACCGGCTGCCCCTGCCGCGAGCGGGTGAGGGCCAGGGGACCGGCGACCGAGAAGTACGTGCCCTTGTGGTCCAGGCGGTGCTGCTTGGTCTTGTCCAGGAACACGCCGCTGGCCTTGTCGCGCGGAAAGGCATCGTCCTCGTAGCTGTCCCAGAGCCCCCGCACGACGTCGACGAACTCGTTTGCACGGGCATAGCGGTCGGCGTGGAGGAAGTGCTCTTCCCGGCCGTAATTGCGGGCCGCGCCTTCCAGTCCCGTGGTGACCACGTTCCAGCCCGCGCGCCCGCGGCTGATGTGGTCGAGCGAGCCGAACTGGCGCGCGACGTTGTAGGGCTCCCAATAGGAGGTGGTCAGCGTGCCCACCAGGCCGATGTGCGTCGTATGCGTGGCCACCGCGGAGAGCAGCGTGAGCGGTTCCAGCCGGTTCAGGAAGTGCGGCGCCGTGTCCGGCGTGATGAACGGCGAATCGACGATGAATACGAGATCGAACTTCGCCTCTTCGGCCAGATTCGCATTCTTGATGTACCAGTCGATGTCGATGCTGGCGTCGCCCGGCACCCGCGGGTCGCGCCACGAATGCTGATCGGTGCCGACGCCTTCCAGAATGGCACCGAGATGAAGCTGGCGTGCTGCGGTCATGACCTGTCCCTCGTGAATGCGCGCGCTCCTGATCCCGTGCGGACGGAGCGCTCCACGCGAAGCCAAGTGCATCTCGACCTCGCTCGATGGAGGAGGGCTAGGGCCGGGGCGGCTGCACAACAATTTGGGAAGACAAAACTGCGGATGAGTATTCGTCATCCGCGCAGGGGCAGTGATGCAGCGGCGGTGCCAGCGCGTATTCGAGCGCTTAGTTTCACATTTCTCATAGAGGGCGAGCAGAACTCGATTGTTTCGCAGCTTGGCTCCCGGTGAATGGCGGCATGCAGACCACAAGCCGCAGCCCATCCACCTTGCCTCGCCGGTCCGTTCTTACTGGCGGCGCGGCGGCGCTCGCCTTGGCCGTCACCGGGTGCGGGAAGGCCCAGGCCGGCGCCTTGCGCGTCTCGGTCACCGGCAAGGGTGAGAGCGACGCACGGCTGCTGTTCAAGGCGGCTGGCTTGAAGGCCGACTTTCCCATCCAGTACTCAGAGTTCCAATCCGGGCATCTGGTGATCGAGGCTCTGAACGCCGGCTCTCTCGATTTCGGCGGCGCCAGCGAGATCCCGCCCGTCTTCGCCGCTGCCTCCACCATCCAGAGCTTCCGCCAGATCGGCGTCTATCACGGCGACGTGAACAATCAGGTGGTGCTGGTGCCCAAGGGATCGACGATCCGCGACCTCGCCGGGCTGAAGGGCAAGCGCGTCGGCTATGTCCGGGCGACCACCTCGCAATATTTCCTGATCGAGATGCTGCGCTCGGTCGGGCTCTCCTGGTCAGACATCACGCCAGTGGCGCTGACCGTGTCGGATGGTGCCAGCGCCTTCTCCCAGGGCGCGCTCGATGCCTGGGCGATCTACGGCTTCCCGATCCAGCGCGCGCTTGCTACCGAGGGCGCGCGCATCCTGCGCACGGCGCTGGGCTTCCTTTCCGGCAATTACATCGTGCTGGCGCATCGCGACGCCCTGGAGAACCGCGCCAAGTCCGAGCAGATCGGCGCCTACCTGCAACTGATGCGCAAGGCTTATGCCTGGGCGCGGGACAATCAGGACGAGTGGGCCGGGATCGTCGCGACGGAGATCGGCGTGCCGGTCGCCTATGTCCGTGACCAGTTCCGACGCAAGAGCGCAGACATGGAGCTGCGTCCGGTCACCCCCGACGCCATCCGCTCCCAGCAAGGTGTCGCCGACGTGTTCACGCAGGCCGGGCTCATTCCCAAGCGCGTCGACGTGCGACCCTTGTGGGATGCCCGCTTCAACCCTGTCATCACGAAAGAGCTCTGACATGGCAACCCAGCCCCTCGACGCCCTGGCGCGACTGCCCGACGATGCGCAACTGGCCGATCTCACGCGGCGGCTTGCCGAGACTGCCGAGCAGTACGACCGCTCCGGCGAGTTCCCGCGCGCGAACTTCGACCTGCTGGCGAAGGAGGGCCTGATCGGGCTCACCGTGCCGCAGCGGCTGGGCGGGGGCGGCGCTGGCTTTGCCGATACGCTGCGGGTGCTTGGCGCAGTCGCCAAGGGCGAGCCTTCGACCGCGTTGATCCTGTTCATGACTTACGCCTTTCACGCCGCGCCGGAGAAGGGCGGCCGTTGGCCCTCGGGCTTGTACGAGAAGCTGGCACGCGAGGCCGTCGCCGGGCGCGGGCTGATCGGTACGTTCCGGGTCGAGCCCGAACTGGGCACTCCGGTGCGCGGCGGCTTGCCCAAGACGGTGGCACGCCAGGTCGAGGATGGCTGGCGCATCAGCGGCGAGAAGATCTACTCCACCGGCTCGACCGGGCTCGACTGGTTCGCCGTGTGGGCGCGTACCGACGAGGCGGAGCCGCGCGTCGGCCTCTTCCTGGTCGAACCGGGGAGCGAGGGCATCACCATCGTGCCGGAGTGGGATCACCTCGGCATGCGCGCGACCGTCAGCCACAAGGTGGTGTTCGACGATACACCCACGCCCGCGGCTTGGGCCGTGGACTTGCGCGCGCCGGCCGAATGGGCGCCCAAGCCGGGCGAGGCGAACGGTCAGTCGCTGTGGAATGCGCTGGCGATCGCGACGATCTACGACGGGGTCGCCCGCGCCGCGCGCGACTGGCTGGCCGAATACCTGAACAGCCGTGTTCCCGCGAACTTGGGCGCCTCGCTGGCGACCCTGGCGCGCGTGCAGGAGAAGTTCGGCGAAATCGAAGCGCTGCTGCAGGTGAACCGCACGCTCATCACCAGCGCGGCGGAAGCGGCGGACCGGGGGGAGGTGCCCAGTTCCGTCGATGCGAACCTCATCAAGCATGTGGCGAACACCAACGCGATCCAGGCGGTGGCGATCGGCCTCGAACTGACCGGCAATCCGGGGATCAGCCGCAACAACCCGCTGGAGCGCCACTACCGCGATGTCCTTTGCAGCCGGATCCACTCGCCGCAGGCCGATACGGTGCTAGTGGCGGCCGGAAAGGCGGGGCTGGCGCAATGAGCCTCGTCGTTGCCAGCCAGCTCGAGCCCGACTTCAACGCCGGCCTTGCGGCGCTGCCGTTTGCCCCTACCGTCGTGCCCGCGCCGCTCGGGGAGCCATGGCAGGCTGCGGCCCAGGCGGACGTGCTGGTGGTCCGTCCCTCGCCGGAGTGGCGGGCCTTGCGCGACAAGGCGCCGCCGCCCGCCTGGCCCGGCAAGTTGCGCTGGGTTTGCTCGGCCTCGGCAGGGATCGACTTCTACCCCCCGTGGCTGCTCGATGCGCCCTTGGTGACATGCGGGCGCGGAACGGCGTCCGACGAGATCGCCGACTATGTGATTGCCGCTATATATCTGCGCGCCAAGGACCTGGCCGGTGCTGCGATCCGCTCGGCCGCTGACTGGCGCTTCGTGCCGCTCGGCCGTTTCGCGGGATCGACTGTCGGTGTGGTCGGGCTCGGCGCCATCGGGCAGGCGGTGGCGCAGCGCGCCGTGGCTCTGGGTGCGCGCGTCGTGGCGGTTCGGCGAGGCTCGGCTGGAGCGGTCACGCCGGACGGTGTCGAGCTGCTCGACAGCGTGGCCGCGGTGGTCGGGCAAGCCGACCACATCGTCGTCTCGGTGCCGGCGACGCCGCAAACGCGCCACTTGTTCGATCGCGCGCTGCTGGAGAAGGTCAAGCCGGGCGCGCATCTCATCAACGTGGCGCGTGGCTCGATCGTGGACCAGGACGCGCTGATCGCGGCGCTGGACGCAGGCCGGCTCGCCTTCGCGACACTGGACGTCACCGATCCCGAGCCGCTGCCCGACGGTCACCCGCTCTACCTGCATCCGCAGGTCCGGCTCACGCCGCACATTTCCTCGAACTACCAGGCCGTGCGGCACCGCCTGCTGGAAAAGCTCTCGCGCGATCTCACCCGGTTCGCGCAAGGCGAGCAGCCGTCCGACGTGGTGGACCCCGTGCGGGGCTACTGACGGCCCGTTACGGCCTCTATGAGCGCGGCTGATAGGAGCCGGCAAAACCTCGATTGTTATCCGCCGGCCCGACGCGGCAAAGTGCGGCCATTCGCCGGCACGCGCGTCGTGCCGGCATCAGGAGAAGCGCCATGGCAACGGCTTACAAGATCGATCCGAGCGAAATCACCGAAGCGGAATGGAAGGTGCGCGTAGACCTCGCGGCGTTCTATCGCATCGCCGCGATCCACAAGTTCGACGATTTCCTCTACACGCACATTTCGGCGCGGGTGCCGGGCCCCGAGCAGCACTTCCTGATCAACCCCTTCGGCCTGACATTCGACGAGATCACCGCGTCCAGCCTGGTGAAGATCGACATCGACGGCAACATCTTGTCCGACAGCGAATACGGCATCAACTACGCGGGTTTCGTGATCCATTCGGCGATCCACGCCGCGCGTGAGGACGCGCACTACATCGCGCACTTCCACACGGCCGACGGGATGGGCGCCTCCGCGCATGCCGAGGGTCTGCTGCCCATCAGCCAGCGTGCGCTCGGCATCATCCCCGGGTTGTCCTATCACGACTATGAAGGCGTCGCGCTCAACCTCGACGAGCGGGAGCGTCTGGTGCACGATCTTGGCCAGACCAAGCAGATGCTGCTGCGCAACCACGGCACCCTGGCGCTCGGCAGCACGCCGGGCGAAGCCTGGAGCGGGATCTATCAGCTAGAGTCCGCCTGCTCGGTGCAAGTACGCGCGCTGGCTGGCGGGCGCGAAAACGTGCTCATTGCGCCTGAGGCGGCGCAGGAAGAAGTGCGGCGCCAGCAGGCCTCGCGCCCGGCCTCCGCCCTCGCGCGGCAGGGCAGCAAGCCGCACCATCAGCTGGTATGGGAAGCGGTGCTGCGCAAGGTCCAACGCGAGCTGCCGGGCTTCGACGCGTGAGGGGGCGCGGACGCCAGATAACGGATTCTCAGGAAGCTATCAGTCTTCCGCGTTAGCCCGCCGTGGGTCGGGGTCGTAATCTTCCGGCCATGGAACCCGCGGCCTCGTCCCGGCAGGCCGCCTGCCTCCTGGGCAGTCCAGAGCCGACCGGGCCTGAACGAGGAGCTACCATGGCCACCGCCCCCTTGCTGCAAGCCGCTGCAGACTTCACCATCCGCCGCGTCCAGCCGACGATCGGCGCCGAGATCGAAGGCATCGATCTGTCGCGCAAACTCTCGGCCGAACAGATCGCCGCGATCCGCGCCGCGGTGATCGAACACAAGGTCGTGTTCTTCCGCGACCAGTCGCTCGACAACGAGAGCCACGCCACGTTCGCCGCCGAGTTCGGCCCGCTCTATACGCATCCCAGCGCCCGCAAGGACGACAACGTCCACGTCGTCCATGCCATCGCCGCGCGCGACGACTACGCCCAGCGGTTCCAGCGCGACGTGCTGCCGGGCGATGCTTACCACACGGACACCAGCTGGCGGCTGGTGCCGACCTGGGGCGTGGTCCTGCGCGACATCGACTTGCCCGAGGTCGGCGGCGACACCCTGTGGGTCGATGCGAACCTCGCCTACGAAGGCTTGTCGGATGAGGTGAAGCAGCGCCTTGAAGGCAAGTTCGTCACGCACAACTTCGTGGAAGAGCTGAACGCGGCCGGGCATCACTACCCGATCGTCGCCCATCCGGTCGTGCGCACGCACCGCGAAACCGGCAAGAAGGTCTTGTGGGTAAACTTCTCCGAGAAGCCGCAAATCCTGGGTGTGGAGCTCTCCGAAAGCCGCGAGCTGCTGGCCGAGATCCTGCGCCAGTACAAGCGCCCCGAGTTCCAGGCGCGCTTCTCGTGGCGCCCCGGCACGGTGGCGTTCTGGGACAACCGCGCGACCGTGCACTATGCGGTGAAGAACTATGGCGACTACCCGCGCAAGCTGCACCGCATCCTGATCGCCGACGAGCCGCTCTACGGCGACCTTTAACGAGCATTCGACGGCAGCTTGCGGCATGGGGGCGATGGTCGATCGCCCCCGTGCATGCGTTTGCGCGAGGCGTGCGCTCTTTATTCGCACAACTCATGATCGATCACACGAAGCTTGTTTGGTTGTGTCCGAACCCGTCGACTAGGCGGGTTTATCTCAACTAACAGAGTAGAACTATGAAGATCCGGGGGCGGACCTTTCTGCTTGTAAGCAGCGGAGTTGCGGCATTGTGGGGCAGCGGCACGGCGCGGGCGGCGGATGATGCGGCAGCGGCTGCAAGCGGGGAACCGAGCGACATCGTCGTTACCGGTGTGCGGGGAGGACCGCCACGTACGGTGGCGGAGAGCCCGGCGCCCATCGACGTGGTCGGCGGCGAGAAGCTGACCGGCACCGGTGCTGCCGAGTTCGGCGAGGCGCTGACCAAGCTGCTGCCGTCGCTAAACTTCGGGGCAACCAATGCCGGCGTGTTCTCGGTCGTGCGGCCGGTGACCAACCGCGGCCTCAGCCCGGCCTATACGCTGGTGCTGGTGAACGGGAAGCGGCGCCACGACAGCGCTTTTCTCACCAACTCGCCAACCGATTCCAGCGGCGTGAACCCGGTCGATCTCGACCTTATCCCGGCCAGCGCGATCGGCCGTATCGAGGTGCTGAAGGACTCGGCCGCTGCCCAGTACGGCACCGATGCGATTGCCGGCGTGATCAATATCCAGCTCGACAAGTCCGAAGGGTTCGATGCCAGCTTTCGCTACGGCAGCCAGTACATCGGCAACGGCGATCGCGATAGTTGGCAAGGCCAGGTCGGATATGGCGCCAAGCTGGGCGATCGGGGCTTCATCCGCCTGAGTGCCGACGTGCGCAAGCGCGGTGGCAATTGGTGGAACCTGCTCGCCACCGACACCAACCTCTATGGTCGCCCAAGCAACCGCACGGCTGCGCAAGTGGCGGCAAGCGCGGGGCTGACCGCAGCGCAAGTGCAGGCCAACAGCGATGCTGCGGCCGCCCGCAACGCGCAGTGGGATCGGGACGGCGCACACAACGGCGATCCGGAGGTGAAGGCTTTCAACCTGGCCTACAACGCCGAACTGGCGCTAAGCGAGCAGGTGACGCTGTACTCTTTCGCCACCTATGGCGAGCGCGACGTCCAGATCGGCAACAACCTGCGTCGGCCGAACGGCAACGCCAACATCTCGGCGCTCTTTCCCGACGGCTATTTCCCGCTCAACAACATCGACGAAAAGGATCTGCAGTTCCTGTTCGGCGCGCGGGGTACTTTCGGTGGCTGGAACGTCGATTTGTCGAGCAGCTACGGCCGCAATCGCAGCCGCCAATACTCCAAGCTGACGATCCGGCCTTCGCTGGGACCTGACAGCCCGACCTATTGGCCTAATCTGGCGAATTTTGAATTCACCCAGTGGACGCACAACCTGGACGTCACGCGCGAGTTCGAGATCGGCCTTGCCAAGCCGGTGCAGATCTCGTTCGGCGCCGAATACCGGCTCGATCGGTTCCGCACCTTCGCCGGCGATCCGCTGGCCTATACGCGGGCGAGCTATGTCTTCCAGCCCGGGGACCAGCAATACGACTGGAACGTCGGCGTCGCCGCAGCGCCGGTGGTGCAGGCCGCGATCGTGCTCTCGCCTGACGATATTGCCGATGCCACGCGCAAGATCTACGCCGGCTACGTCGATCTCGGCCTCTACCCGCTGGACAACTGGTACATCGGCGCAGCCGTGCGGGCCGAGCACTACAGCGACGGCTCGGGCAGCCCGGTCGGTCTGAAGCTCAACAGCCGATTCGAGGTGAATCCGGCGCTGGCCATCCGCGGCACGGTTGGCACCGGCTTCAGAGCGCCGTCGCTGACCCAGGCGGCCTACGCGCAGACCGACGGCCGGACCGCGCAAGTGTTCAATCCAGCCACCGGGCGCACCGAGACCACTGCCATCGTTGCGAAGCTGGTGACGCCGGAC
>Ga0207641_10003145_pt1 | contig 14817 bp, 7 predicted proteins | sample KBSSwiS62_FD_184306 | JGI IMG/M metagenome (GOLD analysis project Ga0207641, IMG submission 184306) | Switchgrass rhizosphere microbial communities from Kellogg Biological Station, Michigan, USA - KBS Switchgrass S6-2 (SPAdes) (version 2) | ecosystem: Host-associated > Plants > Roots >... | reverse complement strand
AAAGGCGGAATTTTCCCCTTGAAAAAGTCTTCATGCTGGTTTTGGCTGGCCGGCTGGCTCTTCACTACGATGGTTCTCGCTGGTGCGACATGCCTGCTTCGGAAAAGAATTGGAACTTCGAAGAGTCATCACTGTTTTGGCGGAGTAGCGGCATCCGGTCTTGCTTCCGCATTTTGCGATTCCGCGCGGCTGAGTTCGTCGAATCTCTGGAGGGCGGCTTTGGCTTCTTGGCTACGCCCCAGTTTTAGGTACGCACGGCCAAGCAGGGCAAAGGCCTCCTTCATGCGTGGCTCGGTCCGCAGAGCGGCCTGCAATTCCGGTAGTGCTGCTGCGAACTGCTCATTGTGAAACAGAGCCCTGCCAAGCGCAAACCGGCCATCAGCGGAATCCGGAGCCAAAGTGACAGCCTTTTGCAGCCACTCGATTGCTCGGGGATACTCCTGCGTGTAGGTGTAACAGACCCCCAATCCATATGCGAGGCTATAGTTCAAGGGGTCTAATTCTTCCGCCTGTGTGTAGTAGGTGATGGCCTCAGTTAACTTCCTTTGGGATCGCTCCAGTTCGGCCAATTCGGTTAACACTTCGATCGAGCGAGGGTTGGCTTTCAGGGCTTTCTGGAATTCTTCCTCCGCTTCACTCTGATGGTTGGCAGTGAGTGCGGCTTCACCCAGGAGCTGGTGGACAAGATCGCTATCGGGCGCCATGGAGAAGAGTCTCTGCGATTCCCGCTGCGCGAGCTCCCGTGCGGTGAGGGACAGATAATACAAAGCATCGATATTCTTGGGATCAGACGCCAGCGCTTTTCGCAAATCTACAAAGGCCTGTAGAAACTCCGCTTGCGCAAATTCAGCACGCGCCAGAATCACGCGGACAGGCGCGTCATTGGGAAATCTGCGGAGATGAGCCGCCGCCAGGTTAGATGCCTTAGCGTAATCACCACGATACAACGCTTGGGTGGATTGATTCAGTGCTGACGACTGCGCAGAGGCGTCGGAGCAATTTGTCGCCAAGAACGAGAATAAGAAAAGCGAGCATGTCCGCAGGACGGAGGGCCAATGGAGAACGGTTGGCATAGAGAGCTTTTCTTAGGGAGTTCCGACCACGCGTTGTCAGCGCTACGTATAATTAGGGGATTAGAGCATAAAAACGGGGAGCCGGTAAGGGCTCCCCGTCGGGGTGTTTGGGTGTTTTTTTTCGTCTAGTTTAGAAAGTGAGCTTGAGTCCGAACTGGAGCCGACGCATTTGCAGGCCGGGAGCGAGGCCTGTGATGCTACCGCCGTTGCCGCAGTCCACGCAGCGATTGGGGGTCGCCAGGCTGACGTGGTTAAACACGTTAAAGGCCTGGAACTGGAATTCTGTCTTTATCCTCTCTCCAATGAAGAAGGCCTTGAAGAGACCCAGGTCAGCGTCAAAGTACTTCGGCCCGTGGAACTGGCCGATACCGGCGTTTCCGAAGGCGTCGAGAGTGGCGGTCTGGGCCCAAGGCCCGGCCGTCTTGCCAAGCGAATCCAACGCGACTCCATTGGTCGTCTGGAACCAGTATCCGGTTGCATTCGGATCGCCCGACCGCGAGCCGTCCTTAACGCTACCTACGACGTCTGGCAGGCAAGGACCCTGGTCGATGGAAGCCGAACATGAGTTGAGCCCAGGGGTCCACGGCAGCCCGCTCGAGAGGTTGACGATGGAATTCAATGTCCAGCCGCCGACGATGGCATTCGCCACGGGGCCAACATCCGAGGCGAACTTCTTGCCCTTGCCGACCGGCAATTCGTAGACTTGGGTAAAGATGAATACATGGTTCCGGTAGCTTTCATTAGGCCCGTAGTTAACTTTCGGATCGATGTTGACGTACCGCGCGAAGCCCACGCCACTAAACGACGTCTGTATGGCGTGCTGGAAGGTGTAGCTCGACTGGAAAGACAGGCCGTTGGCAAAGCGCTTGTCCGCCGTGATTTGCAGCGCGTTGTATTTGCTGTTCAGGTCGGCCGCCTGCTTCCTGTCGCCTCCCGTCCAACCGAAATTGCCTCCAAAGGGGGCGACAGAGGCGAAGGGATACAGTGCTGACGATCCATAGAACGGGGTACGCTGTTTCGGCGTGGCAGCGTTGTTTGCAATGCAAACGGCGTTGGGAACGAGAAGGTGTGTTACGGGGTCGGTGTCGTCGTTGCAGCCCGGGAAGTAGTGAGCGTTTGTAGGCTGATTGAAGCTATAGTCAGCCCCATCCCCGTGAGTGTGGGTACCCTTGTTTCCTACATAGGAGGCAGTGACGCTGATTGTGGGTGTCAGTTGGCGCTGTACGGAGAAGTTCCACGCGTCCACGCTAGGTATCGTATTGTGAAAATTCCGAATATCCCTGGAGACCCCGTCTGGAATCATTGGCCGGCCGTTAGGCCCGACACATTGAGCCTGGTCCGGAATGAATGTTCCGGAAGCGGTCACGGTACCGGTCGGGTCTGTGATGCGGTTACAGTTGCTGGTGGCAAGAGTGCCGCCGAGGCCTGAGGCCGGGTCGAAGGGGACGGGACCATTACTTAGGAGAAACGCGGTGTTGATATCCTGGGCGCTGGGACTGCCTCCGCTGTAGTCCTGGGCGGCCAGCACCGGCAGGTTTTGCGTCACGATGTGGCCGAAAGTCGTGCCGAAAACGCCGATATCGTAGCTTCTTCCATAGCCGGTGCGAATCACAGTTTTCGGATTGAGCTGATAGGCAATCCCCAGCCGAGGAGCGAGGTGCTTGTAGTTGGTTTCCGTGTTGCCCCGCAAATTCACTCCGTTCTGTCCACCCACGCGCATTTCGCCAGTTACATCGTCAACCCAGCCGCCAAGCCCGTTGCCGGCGACCGATTCGGGTATGTACAAGTCCCACCGAAGTCCATAGTTCACGGTGAGTTTGTTGGTCACGCGCCAGGTGTCCTGCGCGTAGAAGAAGCGGCGATGCTGCGTTTCGTACGCGTTCGTGGAGGAGCTGACAAAGCGCTGAAAGCGAGTTACATACCCGAGCAGGAAGGCGGCCAGGCCGACCCCCGGGCCATCAGGAGTGCCGTTCTTTTCGCCTTGTGTGATTCCATTCTCGAAATCGAGCTGTCCTGCGCGATGGCGGTCGCTCGGTACGCGCAAGTTGTAGGCGAAACGGATGTCAGCGCCAAACTTGAAGGCGTGGTTGCCCTTGATCTTGGACCAATTGGTAGCGAATTGGTTCTGATGTTCACTCTGCGTGAGTGGACAGTTGCACTGGTTGATGTCGAGGTCATATCCGAATTGGAAGTTGCTCGCGCCGGGCACGAACGCCCGGATCCCCGGCATTCCCGAAGTAATTGAGTCAACGTTCAAGCCCGGGATTCCAGCATCTGCGGCGGGGGTGGTACCAAAACCTCCCGGTTGCACGGTCCCGTGTTCACGCAAGTACCCGTAGCGGACATCCATGAAAAGAGTAGGGGTAAAGGTGTAGTTGAAACCTCCGGCGACGCTGTCAAACCGGTAGTTGGAGTTGCCAGCGAAACCACCAAGATCCGACGGGAGGTTCGGGCCACCTACGGCGGCCCCAAATAACCCAGGGCCCGCGCGAGTATATTTCTGGTAACTATAGCGCCCGAATATGGCCATCTTTGTAGTCGGGTTGAAGTCAGATCGCACGTCGAAACCATCGCCATCCAGGACGTTACTGCCCCCCGCAGCGTAGTTATCGCTCAAGATCGTCGCCGGTGTTATGCCTCCCGGCATTGGGATCAGCGAGAGCAATGCTTGAGCTTGCGGTGACAAGCGGCCCTTTCCAGCACCACAAATCGAATCCCCCGGGATTACATTGCCGGGGAATTGCGTGCGCTGTGAGAGGGTTAGGGGAATAGGCTGTCCGCCGGCGTCCAACACCAGGTTGCAGTGGGCCGCATCGGAGGTTTGATACGGATCATAGATGTTGAGTCCCAGGTCACTCAAATCTCCATTTCGCTCCGCCGCAGTCGGTACACGAGTCTGGCCGGTCGAGCCCACGTGGCTGCGAGTGCCCTGATAGTCGCCAAAGACGAAGAGCTTGTTTTTAATGATCGGCCCGCCGAGAGTACCGCCAAACTGGTTCCAGTTGCCCTTGGGAACTCCTGTTACTCCTTCCGAGAACGGGTTCTTCGCGAAGTTCTGATTAGAACGCTGAAAATCGAACGCTGAGCCATGAATTACGTTTGTACCAGACCTGGTTTGTGCAGTCACCACGGCGCCAATGGCCTTGCCGAATTCCGCGTCGTAATTCTGCGAAGTGATTTTTACTTCCTCAACCGCGTCAAGGTTGGGGTTAATCATAATAATTCCCAAAATTGGGTCTTGATTGTCCGTTCCATCCAGCTCAAACGCCGTACCGCCGAAGTGCTGTCCCTGGGTCTGAATCTGCCGCGAACCCTGCGGGTTTTCGCTGGCCGCGTGTTGGAAGCCGGCCATGACCGCATTTCCGGGCGACAAAAGCTGAAACGATGTGAAATTGCGGTTGTAGATTGGTGCGTTCCGTACTTGCTCGCCGGTGAAAGTAAGGGAAACATCGGCGCGGTCGGTCTTCAGTTGCGGGATCTCCCCTGTCACTTCCACTGTTTGCGAGACTTCGCCGACTTGCAGCGCGGCATCCAGATGAACGACAACGTCTACGCCTACCGCAACGCTAGCGACGTCGTAGGCTTTGAAACCGGTACCTTCAATTCGGACATGATAGTTACCGGGAATCAAACGAGTGACGGTGTAGTTTCCGCTTTCGTTGGTGGTGGTCTCCTCGGCGTTGCCTTTCTCTAAACTCGTTATCGTGACCTTGGCACCCGCGACTGACGCGCCTTGTGCGTCACTGACAGTGCCTGCGATACTTCCGTACACGGCTTGGCCCAGAGTTATGGTGGCGCTCAATCCAAACATGAGACAAAGAACCATAACGCAACCTACGATCAGTAGTCTTCTCATTCCACCCCTCCCGATGAGCTCCCTGTCGCGTCACGTCGGCTACCCCGGTCGCATGACAGACAGTCGTATAACGAACGAATCCCGTATCTAATCCGAAAGAGCTTCTCGACGATCAATGATTGAGTAAAACGGGAAATGGCAGGGCCAAACTCAACGCAGGCGCGCGACCAGCGCTCCCTTTCACAGAACTACCCCCGCAACTCCCGCACCCCTATAGCTCTAAATGAATGTGATTTCGACGGGAGTAAGCGCTACAGAAAGCATGAAAATGACACTGCCCCTGCCTCGTCCCGTCGCGCACAGGCACTTCGAGCCAAATATGTTGCAACTTATCGAACTTTTCGGGGCTGTAGGCAAGTCACTCTGCGTCTGATACGGTTACACTCCTTAAATCTTGCTATTGCAAGGAGATGTACGAGTTGGTAGGCTCCTGTTACACGAAGGTAACAGGGACTCCCCTTGAGCGACAGGTCGCAGTTCCAGGCCGAACTCGAAAAACTGGTGGCGAGCCATGCTCTGCATGGGTCTGAGTCTCTGTGCAAACTGTTGCGTTACCTGGGAAAGCAGGCGATAGATCATCCGGGGGTTCCCGTAAAGGAATATCAGATTGCGACGGAGCTGTATGGGCGGCAGGCCGATTTTGACCCACAACTCGATTCGATGGTTCGAGTGCAGGCGGGACGGCTTCGCGCCAAGCTCGCGGAATACTACAACACAGAGGGAGCGACTGACCGGGTAGTGGTGGAGTTACCAAAGGGCAGCTATGCAGTGGCTTTTCATGAGCGAACGACAGCAATTGCGGCGCACGGTAACGGAGCCGGGGCGGCTGCGTGGGCGAACAATCCAGTCGAAAGTCCAGCGTCGGTAGCGCAAGGGCGTTATCTGGTGACAGGGCTGAGTTTGGCGCTGGTGCTTGCGTTGGCGGTGGCCGGCTGGCTGTGGGCCCATCGGGCGACAGAAGCGTCGGGCAGGGGAAGTGCGCCGGAGAGTGCTGCGCTGGCGCCGATTCGAATTTTTTGGAATGGAGTCGTCACGGGTCCCGAAGAGCCGTGGGTGATTTTCAGTAACGCGCAGTTTGTTGGCGCGCCCACTTTCGGCATGCGCTACTACGATGCTGCGCGAGACGGAAAGACGCCGATTCTGGATCACTACACGGGGGTGGGCGAAGTGCTGGGGGTCCACAATTTGGATCTGGCGTTTCAAGCGTTGCATCGATCGTTGCGCGTAAAACGAGGAAGCCTGTTTTCGTTGGATGACGCGAAGAACAACGATTTGATCTTTATCGGATCGCCTGGAGAGAACCTGACGTTGCTGGACATACCGAGCACGAAGGAGTTTGTGTTTCGACGTGTTGTCGAAGGGGCCCGCGCGGGAAATATGGAGATCGTAAACGTAAGGCCGAGCGGCGGCGAACCGCCCGGTTACATGGCCAGCCCGTCGAATGTGCAGATGGTCGAGGACTACGCGGTGGTAGCACTGGTGCGGGGAATCAATCCGGAACATTGGGAACTGATCCTGGCCGGTACGACGACGATCGGAACGCAGGCTGCAGTGGAATATGTGACGCGGGAAAATTATGTTAGCGAACTGCTAAAGAAAATGAACGTGACGCAGCCGAGCGAGCTGAAACCGTTCGAAGCGGTGCTCCAGGTGAAGGTAGCGCGCGGTGTGCCGGTGGAATCGTCGATCGTCGCCATCCGTGTTTTGAAGTGAGCTATAGGGCCGGAGGATGGGCCGGCGGCTAAGGCTGGGGCGCGACAAGTTCGGGATCGAGCGCAACAGCCCGTTGAAATTCAACGGCGGCTTCCTCTTTTTTTCCCAATTGACGAAGAGCGATCGCCAGTTCGAAGTGGGCGGGCGCGTAATCTGCGACCGACCGGATGGCAGCGCGAAATTGCGAGATGGCTCCGTCGAGATCGCCGGCGTTTCGCAATCGGCGGCCTGAGTTTGTTGCGAATAATGCGCCCTGAAGGCTCGTTTTCTGCTTTGCCTGCTCTGTTCCAAGGCGGGCTTCGGTCGCAGCGCCTTGTGTGTCACCGAGCTGTCGGAGAACGGAGGCAAGCGTGGTGTGTGCACCCGCGAAATCTGGCTGAAGGCGGATGGCCTGGCGTAAGGCGTCCGCAGATTCCTGAAGTTTCGACTGCTGCTTGAGCACCGTGCCGAGAGTGTAGAAAGCTTCAGCGTAGTCGGCCCTGGCGGCGATGGCCTTCTTAAGCTCCGCTGCGGCTCCTTCCGCATCGCCCATTTGCCAAAGCGTGACGCCGAGCGTGTAAGGGGCGTCAGGCTGACTTGGATCGAGAGCTTCGGCGGCGCGGAATTCGGCAACCGCTTCGGGAAGTTTGTCTTGCAGTTTCAAAGCGAGGCCGAGATTGTAGTGGAGGAGTTGGCTGTTCGGTGCGGTCTCCAGAGCATTGCGAAATTCCGTAACCGCTGCGGCGTAATCCGCCCTTTGTAGATAAGCGGCTCCGAGGTTTGCCTGGTAGTCAGTGTCGCCGGGGCGCGCCTGAATTGCGGCACGAAAAGCCGCGATGGCACTGTCGCCGTCGCCGTGTTGCAATAGGGTCAGCCCGAGATTGTTCTGTGCCGCGGCGTTTTCTGGCTGTAGCTTCAGAACTTCGCGGAACGCAGCGGCGGCAGCTGCGCGTTTACCGGCGCGCTCGAACGATTGACCAAGCAAATTCAGGATTTCGGGTTGCGCGGCTTGCAGCTTTAGGGAGGACTGAAAGGCGATAATGCTGTCAGTGAAGTTGCTTTGCTCTAAACGAGCCCTGCCGAAGTAGTTCCAAGCGAGATAGTTCTTTGGATCAAGCTCGGTCGCCTGCTGGAGGTGATCGCCCGCGGCTTCAAACTGTCTTTGCTCAAACTGTAAAATGCCGAAATGAAAGTGCGCAGAGGCTAGCCGCGGATCCAGACGAAATGCCTGCTGAAATTCGGCAGCGGCCCCGGAATAATCATTCTGTCTTACCAGGAGAACACCGAGATCATCATGTAGGCCGGGACGCGAGGGTGCCAATTCGAGCGCGCGGCGAATTGCGTCAATTGAACCGGCGATGTTTGAGGAGGCTTCCAGCGCGCGCGCCAGTGCGAGGTACGCGTCCGGTTCGTTCGGAGCGAGTCGGACGGCGAGATTTGCTTCGCGAGTCGCACCCTGCAGATCGCGCGTTTGCAGCAACGCAGTAGAAAGATTGACGCGTGCATTGACGAAAGACGGCATGAGGCGCAGGGCGGATTGAAAGTGGGGGATGGCTGCAGTCGGATTGTTTTGGGAAAGTAGGACGAGTCCCAGTCCGTTTCTGGCCTGAGCATCGCTGGGGTTTTGGCGAACCGCTTTCTCGAAGGAGAGTTTCGCCGCTGGTAAATCTCCGCGTTGCAAGGCCGCCGCTCCTTCGGAGAAAGGGTTGCTGGCAACCGCAGTCGCCGGCGGCGCGTCTGATTGGGCCGAAAGGCACAAGGGAGCGAAGAACAATGCGGCAATGTGCAGAAGAACTTCCCAGCGACGTTTCGAACGGATGTTGTGCAACGATAAACCTCCGCAAAAGAGCAAGGCGGAAAAGTTCATACTAGCATTAAGATGCAAAGCAAACTTCTAGGGCCAAGAAACGGGAGCACGTCATCCGACAGAGTTTGAGAGTAGTGCCTGGAAACTCCAGCAGACCACGGTTCAGGGTTCTTGCCGCCTGTGCGCTCAACGCACTCATCGCCAATGCTCCACCAAGTCAAGCGCAAACGGCTCAAAAATCCTCGACGCCGGAAAAACAACACATCGCCTATTTTGCAGACGAGGCGGCAAAAGCAGGACTGACGGCTGCTGTCACATTCGGCGGCGTAGATAGCAAGAAATACATCATCGAAACAACCGGTACCGGAGTCGCGATCTTCGATTACGACAGCGACGGCTGGCCCGACATTTTTATCGTAAATGGAACGACGCTCGAACCAATGCCCGACAAAAGGCAGCCCACCAATCATCTGTATCGCAACAACCACGACGGAACGTTCACCGACGTGACCGAAGGAGCGGGGCTGGCACATTCTGGATGGGGACAAGGAGTCTGCGTTGGAGACTATGACAACGACGGTAACGAAGATCTGTTCGTGACCTACTACGGGAAGAACGTCCTGTACCACAACAACGGGAATGGAACTTTCTCAGATGTGAGCGAAAAAGCGCACGTTTCAGGAAATGGCGCGTGGAGCACCGGTTGCGCGTTTGTCGATTACGACCGCGACGGAAAGCTCGATCTGTTGGTGGCAACGTACGTAGACTTCGATCTGAAAACCGCACCCGCTCCGGGCGAACGCGCTTCCTGCATGTGGAAGGGCGTGGCGGTAATGTGTGGCCCCCGTGGCCTGCCTTGGTCAAGAAACATTCTCTACCACAACAACGGCGACGGCTCGTTTGAAGACGTCACGACGAAAGCCAAAATTGACCAGACCAATGGCCACTACGGCTTCAGCGTTTCAACTTTTGATTTTGACGACGACGGTTGGCCCGACATTTACGTGGCTTGCGACAGCACACCCAGCATTCTGTATCGCAACAACCACGACGGCACTTTTACCGACGTCGCGGTCACTGCCGGAGCCGCATTTAACGAAGACGGCAAAGAACAGGCCGGCATGGGCTCTACCATAGGCGATTACAATGGCGACGCTCGCCTGGACATCTTCAAAACAAATTTTTCTGACGACACCGCGACGCTCTACCGCAATAACGGCGACGGCACGTTCGACGACGTCACATTCCCGGCCGGCCTCGGCCTGTACACAAAGTATCTGGGCTGGGGAACGATGTTCCTCGACGTGGACAACGATGGCTGGCCCGACCTCCTACTGATCAACGGCCACGTTTATCCCGAAGTCGACAGTCAACACCTGGGCAGCGACTATCGCGAACCGCGGATTCTTTATCACAACAAGGGCAACGGCACATTTGAAGACATCTCAGCCAGCGCGGGACCTGCAATTACCTCCGCAGCCTCCGGTCGCGGACTCGCTATCGGGGATCTCTGGAATGATGGCCGCATTTCCGCCGTCATCAGCAACCTCAACGCTCCGGTCAGCCTGCTGGTCAATCAGGAGCGTTCTTCGAATCACTGGATCGCATTCAAGACGGTCGGCACCAAATCCAATCGCGACGGGATTGGCGCGAAAATCCGTGTGAAGGCCGGTGAGCGGATTCTAGTGGACGAAGTGCGCAGCGGTTCCAGCTACGTATCCAACAACGACATGCGGGTACATTTTGGACTTGGCGCGGTTAGCAAGCCCGAATGGGTCGAAGTCCGCTGGCCCAGCGGCTTGACCGAAACATTCGCTGAGGCTCGACCGGATTCCATCAATACGCTGAAGGAAGGCACCGGCGTCGCAAGAGCAAAACGCTAAGCCGGACCCGTTGGTCGGTGCTTTATTTGCCCGTCCCGGCCACAAGAATTCCCGCTCGAGCTACCGCTGCCAGATACCGGCTGCGGATCTTTTCCGTTTCGTCACGGCTAAAAAGCAGATTCCCTCGCGCGCCTTGCTGAAGTTGCGCGAACTCCCACCGAGCCCTCATCAACCCCCCGGCGGAATGCGATTCCTTTCCCAAAAGCAAATGGCCTAGCTCATGAGTCACTACGTATCCCAGCAAATCTCCCTCTTTGATGACGCTCAGCGCTTTTGCGGAGCTTAACAGCGTGACATAAACGTTGGCGTAATTGCCCTCGCCACGTTCGTTCAAGTAGGCCTGTCCGAAGATATCGTCGGAAGGCGCTTTTCGGCCTGCCACCAACCGAACAGAGAAATGGGTCGGAAAGACTACCGCCTGGCAGCCCAATTCGGTTCGCCATTGACCGGGTACACCGCAGTCGAGCCAAGTCAATGAAACGCCAGCACTGCTCATAACCGCACGGGCACGACTTTCCGCTTGTTGTAAGACGGATGCCGGCAAGTCGGCGTCATTGAAGATGGAAACCGTTAAACTTACCGGCGGGGTGTGCGTGTCAGGGGATGCACCCACAACCGGCGAAAGGACGCCGATGAACAGCCAACCCAGAGCACTGGCCACCTGGAATTTGCGCCACATTGCGGGATTCCTCCTCGCGAATGGCGCAAAATCTCCTGAGCCGATGCGTGCTACAAGGCTTTCCGGGTGACGCTCGGCCCAAATGTAGGTAACCCCGTAAACCGCTGTGAATCATAATCTTACGGACATGGATAACTTGGCGATTTGCAGAAAATGAGAAAGCCTTGGTGGAACGAAATCCTTCGTAGAACGTATAAGTAAGAGAGATGACGTCTAATGTCATCGCTAGGGTGAACCCGGTGGCCAGCGTCCCAACCAGCAATAACCTATCGCAGGTCGTCAGGTTCGGAGTCTACGAAATAGATCCTCGAGCCGGCGAGCTGCGCCGGAACGGCGTCAAGATCAAGATCCAGGAGCAGCCCTACCAGGTGCTCGCGTTATTGCTTGAGCGGCCCGGCGAAGTGGTCACTCGTGAGGAATTGAAACGGCGCCTGTGGCCCGCTGACACCTTCGTCGATTTTGACCATAGTTTGAACGCCGCCATTAAGAGGTTGCGGGATGTTCTGCGAGACTCCGTCGATAATCCGCGTTTCGTCGAGACTCTGGCCAGGCGGGGATACCGGTTCCTGGCACCGGTAACCGGATCCTTAGCCGCACCCGTGCCTGCAATCTCAGTCGTTCCCTCAACCTCATGGCGTAGCACCAACCGGGCTCGCTGGATCGCCGCGATCGTTGTGCTGGCTGGCGCATGCATCTCGGTCGGCTTTCACATTGGGAATCGCGCGGCCCGCGCCGTAGTGCCGCGTGAAGCCAAACTCACTGCAAATTCTCCGGACATTCCCGTTTACCGTGCGGCAATCTCGCCCGATGCGCGGCTTCTTGCATATACTGACCCGCGCGGACTCTTTCTCCGGGAAATCGCTCGCGAAGATTCCCATCAGCTGTGGCTACCGCCCGGGCTTAAACCCAATGTCGTGTCCTGGTTCCCTGACGGCAACCATTTATTGGTAGGAGGCGTGCAATCTGACGGCGAACAACCGAGCCTGTGGAACGTTTCCATCCTCGGCGGCCCTTCGCACAAAATCTCCGAGGAAACCGACTCCGGAGTCGTCTCTCCCGATGGCACCAGAATCGCCGCCCTGCGTGGCAACGGCAAGCTGAACGCTTCGGAACTGTGGCTGATGAACTCAGACGGCAGCCAACCCAGGAAGCTTCTAGACATCGCCGGCTACTCCAACTCACTGACGTGGTCACCCAACGGCACACGCCTCGCTTACATGAAAGCCAGCTACTGGCCAGGCTACAAAGAAGAAGTCCAGATCGAGACAATCGATCTCGCAACAGGCGATACGAAGACCACTTTTTCCGACGACAAAATCGGCGGTGGTCTGGTGTGGAGCCGCGATGGCCGCCTCTTCTTCAGCCTCGCCGAGGAATACTCCAACATCAAGTCCGATATCTGGTCGTTGCGTGTCGACGAGCGCAGCGGAGATGTCCGGGGCAATATCGCCCGCCTGACCAACAGCCCGGATTGGAAGCCACGCCCTGAAGTATCCGCCGACGGTCGGAAGATGATTTTTCTGCGCAACAACATCGCGCCCACCGTTTACCTCGCCCAGGTTGATGCAAAAACAAAAAACCTGGATCAACTAGAACGCCTGACCCTCGATGAAAGCGTCAGCCGGCCTTATGAATGGACTCCGGATGGAACTGCGCTGCTCTACGTCTCGAATCGCGACGGCGAATTCCATATTTTCCGGCAACGATTGGGAGCCGCCTCTCCTGAACTTCTCGTGGATGGCCACGACAATCCGAATATCATGCGCCTCAATCCGGACGGCACTCAGATCCTTTACATGAGCGAAGCCAGCCGCGCCGGACACAGCGGAACCGCACCCGCCGAACACACCCAGGGGTTTGACCGGGAAAAAGTTCGCATCATGACCGCGCCCATTGCCGGTGGCGTAGGCAAACTTGTTCTTGAAGCCGATGGCATGAACAACTTTCAATGCGCCAGAGCCCCATCCACATTCTGCCTGTTCAGCCGGTTCACGAAAGATGCGCTTGCGTTCGTGCAATTTGATTCCGCAACCGGCGACATGAAGGACTCCTTCCAAACTAACGATGCCGGCTGGCAAAACTACAATTGGACTCTCTCTCCCGACGGCAAGCTGGTTGCCCTTTGCAAGGAAGCTCGCGTCTCATTGGATACCCAGGTTCGCTTGATACCGACCGACGGCGGCGCTGAACGCAAGATTCATCTGAACGAATGGGTCAGCATCTCCGCAATCGATTGGGCCGCGGACGGAAAAAGCTTTTGGGCGAGCGCCACCCTGCGCGGAGAAACGCGGGCTCTGGTTAATATCGACATGCGCGGAGACATCAAGCCCGTGCTTCAGGGTGGTAAGCCCTACGTGGGATGGGGCATTCAGTCGCGCGACGGCAAGCATCTCGCAATCTGGCAAGCGACCGGTGGCTCCAACGTCTGGATGCTGGAAGGCTTTTGAAAAACGCGCTCTCAGCTTAGCTTGGGATGCTTCGTATGGAAATCCGTGGCGTCTTGATACGCGCGCGCGAATGCCAGCAGCTCCGCTTCCCGATACAGCGGAGCCAGAAAAGTTAGACTCACTGCAGTTCCAGGTCCGCCGTAGTTCCCCTCAATCTCGCCCTTTTCGTTTTTCTTTGCTGGTGGCGCATCCTCGCCGCGGAACCCGTTCGGCAGAATCAACGCGGGCTGGCCAGTCAGGTTGGTGACGACTAGTTGCTGGCTGTTCGTTGGCGCAACAATTACGTCAAAATTCTCAAAAGCCTTGGATACCGCTTCCATCGCCAAGGTCCGCGCTCGATTCGCTTGAATGTACTCGACCGCCGGAATGAACCGCGCCGCTCGAAAAGTCGTTGGCCAATCGTCCGGCCCCTGCTCGGTCAGCAGTCTGTCGCGCCCCGTTCGCGTAAGTTCGTCGAATGCCGCCGCTGCTTCTGCATCCAGCAACGGCACCATCGCGTCGTACGGAAATTTCGGCAGCGCAACTGGCTCTAGCTTCACACCCATCGCTTGCAGCTTCGCGATCGCTGCGCGCTGAAACTTGCGGTCGTATTCCACTTGCGCTCGCCGCTCATCGCGCCGCGCCCTCTGCTCGTCGCGCTTCTTCCTTTCTTCTGGCGAAAGCTCCGCTTCCGGTTTCCTTGGCGGCTCTTCCTGGTCAAACGGCTTTTCAAAATCGTCTTTCAGGAAACCGACGCGCAGTTTTTTCCAATCAAGTTCGGCGTTCCAGTTGAAAGCCGCCGGCTTTACTGCGCGATCTTGTTCATCTGGTCCGTAAATCGCATCCAGAACTAGCGCCGTATCTTCCACCGAACGACAGATCGGTCCCAGCTTGTCCATGCTCCACGAAAGCGCCATCGCTCCCGTGCGTGGCACCAAGCCGAACGTCGGCCGCAATCCCGTGCAGCCGCATCGCGTGCTCGGCGAAGAAATCGAGCCCAGCGTTTCCGATCCGATCGCGAACGCCACGCAACCCGCAGCGACCGCCGCAGCCGATCCCGCCGATGATCCACTCGAGCCCTGCGCGGGGTTCCAGGGATTGCGCGTCTTGCCGCCGAACCAGCGGTCATCCATCGCCAGCGCGCCGAGACTCAGCTTCGCCACGAGCACAGCGCCCGCCGCGTCAAGCCGCTTCACCACCGTCGCGTCTTCGTCAAATTTCTGTTCCTCGAAGCCGCCCGCGCCCCATGTCGTCCTGTATCCCGCTACTGCCAGCAAATCTTTCGCGCCCCAGGGTAACCCGTGCAGCGACCCACGGTATTTTCCCGCCATCAGGTCGCGGTCGGCCTCTTTGGCTTTAGAAAGCGCGCGCGCTTCCGTCAGCGTAACCACAAAATGCAGT
>Ga0207641_10003143_pt1 | contig 14822 bp, 12 predicted proteins | sample KBSSwiS62_FD_184306 | JGI IMG/M metagenome (GOLD analysis project Ga0207641, IMG submission 184306) | Switchgrass rhizosphere microbial communities from Kellogg Biological Station, Michigan, USA - KBS Switchgrass S6-2 (SPAdes) (version 2) | ecosystem: Host-associated > Plants > Roots >... | reverse complement strand
TCCGCTAAAAAAAGTACTTTTGTTCATTGGATAGTTTTTTGTGTGGTAACTCAAAACTACCAATTCAGGGAGGTCAAACGACCTCCTTTTTTATATCAATTGAAAACCTTTACCGGACAGTAATAGTCTGTGACTAAGCATCTGCTCCGAAGGAGCAGGCAAATAATTTAGAAAAAAAATACTCCACCGAAGCATGGTACAAATCAAATGGAATAATTATCAATCCCTGAGGCACCTAACAGGTAATCCAAATTGTTTAACGTTATTACCTGTCCAGAGATTGCCATAGAGGTATTCCAGGTAGCGGAACCAGGCATTGTTAGTATCAGACGCCGTAGAACTCCACCAGAAGCCAACCGAACTCATGTACAAGAATCTACCGTCAACGAATCGGTAGCCACTCGGAAGCGCTGTGAAACCGCTGATGTTCGTCGCTCCGGTATTAGGGGCTGTCCAATGTGTTGTGCCGATTTCTTTCATTTTACCACCTACATTTCCTGTTGGGGAAATTGCATCTAAACAGTTTTCTAGTGTTGTCCATTCAGAATGACTAGGTATATGCCAGCCTACCGGAGCTAATCCTCTTGAATCATTAACAGCATACCAGTTGTACAGTTTGCCATAGATTGTTCCGTTTGCTGAAATGTTTTCATAATAACACCATGCACCTGTTGTTAAGTCTCCCCAGGTGGTTGGATCAATGACTTGTGGTATCGGGTCGCCATTTCTGTAAGTACTTATATCCAGATTTCTTACCATCCAATCCTTATTGCAAATAGTTGTGAGAACAGCTGAACAGTCGCCCTCTAAATCTCCATGAGCTAGATGTCCCGCCAAAGCATTTTGAGGAACTTCCATAGCCTTTGAAGTACCGGTTACTACATCATAGTGGCATACGGTGAATTTCGCTTGTTTATTTGCTGCTTCACCAGTAACTTCTTCAGAAGCATCGTTTGTAGAGACTTGCTTTTGACAGCTGGCAAATAAGAGGATCGATAGCAATGGTAATAAGAGCTTTTTCATAAAAGTTATTTTTTTGACGAACATTATTAAATTCTGAAGGAAAAGATACCGGAGTCTTTTGGAGGTAGGAATCTTACAAAAGGTAAATGAATATTTCTTTATTTAAAAAAGATATTAATCATTTAGTAATTATACGATGAACTGGAATGAGACATAAGTATTCGCAGAGACACTTTTCAATAAATATAAACGTGTTCCTATTTGTTTGCCATAAATAAAAAAAACACAATAAATGCTGGCCTGAATCTGTGACGCTCCATGTCCGTAGTTTCCTCCTTTCAGCTCACAGCAACAAAGAATATAAAAGTATAGGATCGTTATGCTTCCGTTAGCCCCGGCTCTTACCCCGAGGCAACCTCAATGTGATTGAATGAAGAGGGCAGACCCCGGGATAGTAGGAACTAATAAATAAATGGAGATAAGCAGTGACAGATCAAACACGAGGTCTCGCTGCAATAGTTTTATTATTATATATTGATTTTCTTCTTTACTCAATAAACAAGATGTTCCTTCGCCTTGGTTCGTGTCCGTAGTGAGGCAGCCCCGTTCAGTTCTTTCGGGGTCTTCCAAATAATCTTTCCGCCCTTGTTGGTAGCTAACTCGTAGCACGCCATCGTTGGTATGAGGTGTGGGCTTGCGCCAGGCTACCAACGAATCAGCACAGTGAGATCCAAAATCAATTTGGATTATCTTCAATCAATGGCTGAATATATAACAGAATACTGCTTCAGCCTTGGTTCGTGTCCGTGAGTGATGCAGCGATGCGTGTCCCCACGCATCGGAACAAGAGAGTTGGATTGTGTAACTATCCATTACAGTACAAGTATTCATCAGCAAGTTTTTATCATACCGGTATTGATAACTGGGGATTTCTTACTCATATCAGGGATTGACTTGAAATCGTGTCGTTGCTAGCTAAGCACAAAGTTGCGCCTCATACCAATGACGGCGTAAAACTGTTGCTGTCGTACGTTGTGGTTTGTCGTTCTGCGCACGGCGTTGCAAAGGCTGACATACAACGTTTATAGATAAATAAAACAAAAGCAGCTCCTTTCGTTTTAATTTACTTTGTAAATTGTTATTCTGTACGATTGTTTACGTCATAAATAATAACAATGGAAAATGCTGCTTCCCGGAGAAACTGGATCAAAAAAATATCAACCGGCATTGCCGGTTTAGTCATTGCCGAGCATAGCTTCGGTAAATCAAAAGACATTAAAGAAACAAGTGCATTTAATTATTCCCGTGCATTGATTGATCCGAAAGATGAACTAAAGATCACTAAACTGGAGATCATTCCCGTTAATTCACTGCGAACAATTTTTATAAAGTTGCATTCGAATGCCGGCATTGTTGGCATTGGTGAAGGAACGGTGGAAGGAAGGATCAACACTACCATGGCAGCGATCAAGGAACTGGAAGAATATCTTATCGGCAAAGATCCACGCCGCCCGGCTCATCACTGGCAGGCCATGTATCGCCACGCTTTTTATCGTGGAGGTATTATATTAACAAGTGCTTTATCTGCTGTTGATATTGCTATGTGGGATATAAAAGGAAAAGCATTAGGTGTACCGCTTTATGAATTGCTTGGTGGTCCCACCCGTGATCGTATCCGTTTATATGGCCAGGCACAAACACCGGAAGGAGCTAAGCAAGTTATCGCCGAAGGTTATCAATCGATGAAAGTGGGAGTAACCTCCAGCCGTGGACGATTGGCGAGGTATGCCGAGAATCCTGATTTTATACAGGGAATAGTAGAGAATGTGAAAGCGATCCGTGAAGTGGTAGGACCAAAAGTGGACATGGGTATTGAACTGCATGCAGATCATCAGCCACCCAATGCCATGCTGATCATTAAAGCGCTGGAACAATTTCAGCCCTGGTTTTATGAAGAACCAATACAACATCAGAATTTGCCGTTAATGGCGGAGATGGCAAAGAAGACATATATACCATTTGCAACAGGAGAAAGATTGGTTACTAAATGGCAATTCAAAGATCTGCTGATGGCAGGCGCTGCTCAATTCCTGCAACCTGATATTACACATTGCGGTGGTGTGACTGAAATGAAAGCCATTGCTACTATTGCAGAATCATTTTATGCAGGCATGTTGCCCCATGCTAAGGAAGGTATTGTCGGTGCAATTGCTTCGATGCATGTAATGGCGTCCGTTCCAAATTTTGTGGCGCATGAAATACCCAGCCTGCAGGCAGCTCCCAAAGACAGCAAAGTGCAAAGAAGTTATCTCGGCAAAAGCTATATCAAGAAACCTCTGGTGATGACGGAAGGTCATATCATTTTAAAAGGAAATATTGATGGCCCCGGGCTCGGATTAGAATTAGATGATAACCTGATCGAAAATGAACGCGGTGTTCCCGAATGGGAATTTCCTGAAATGTGGGATCCTTTTGATGGTTCTGTGCTGGATCATTAAAGTGGTGAATTGAAAGATCAAGCTAATTAACAATGCATTTAGTTGCTCTGGCCTCGATTACTATGACTTTACCAAATAGTTTTTAAGTTTTATAATAAAAAGACCAGGCAGGAATTTCCGTCCTTTAGACTTGCCCCGAGGCAACCTCAATGTGATTGAATGAAGAGGCCAGACCCCGGGATACGATAACTTGAATGCAAGATGATAGGTCAAAGCAATACTTCATTTATAGAAAGCAATTTGTCATATTGTTTAATTCCTTTCTCATAATAAGAAGCACTTGAATATAAGTAATCAGTAAAGTCATTTACTAATTGCCATTTTTGCTAAATAAACGGAGTTTGATTTTTGTTCATGTTGAAAGCGGACCGGCATTTTATAAATTTAAGTTTCTATCATTTAGAAAGCCAGTTGGCGATATAGTCAAAAATTTGTTGTTTTTCAGGTTCATTATGAATTTCATGATAAAATCCATCCCATAATTTCAACTCCACCTTTTGCGGGTTTTTATTAGCAAATTCTTCTGTGGCCTTTGAAGAAGTAAGTCTGTCCGCTGTTCCATGCATGGCAAGTGTTTTCATTGACAATTCGTTTGCATGCCCGATCGCATAAGTTCCCGCTGAATGCACATTCACAAAGAAAGCAGAAGTGATCTTGTCATGAACCAGTGAATCTGCTTTATAGGCTTCCACCACTTTCGAATCTCTGGAGATGGCTTTCACTTCAAGTCCGGTGCGTTGAGTAAGGGTGGGATAAATCCTGGCGCTTATTTTGGCCAGTTTCAGCTTCCAGGCTGGTGGATTAAAGGCCAATCTGAAATAAGTACCCGTTAATATCAGCCCTTTTAGAGATGGTTTTTTGCGAATCGCATAATTAGCCGCGAGGTTAGCACCCATGCTATGTCCGTACAATACAATTGGTTTATTCGGGAACATTTCCTTAGTCTTGTTCATTAACAGATCAATATCATTCATGAGTTGATCGTACGAAGATGTATGGCCCTTCTTGCCAGCAGAGTTCCCATGACCTCGATGATCCATCCCAACGGTTGCATATTTTATCGTGCTAAAAAAATCTGCTACATGCTTATAACGACCAAAATGTTCACCCATGCCATGTAATAAAACAACAACACCTTTTATGTCTCCTGGAGGTGTATAAGATATTCCGCTAAGGTGGAGGCCATCCGAAGTGGCGAGTTGAAATGCAGTTGACATAAGTTATAATAAGGGGCCAAACTTAAGAAATAAAGAGGAAGCAGGAAGACCTTTCCATCCGCCCGGGGTCTTGCCCCGAGGCAAACTCAATGTGATTGAATGAAGACGGCAGACCCGGGATACGATAACTTGAATGCAATATGAAAGATCAAAGCAACACTTCATTTACGCGAAGCAATTTGTCATATTGTTTAATTCCTTTCTCATAATAAGAAGCACTTGAATATAAGTAATCAGTAAAGTCATTTACTAATTGCCATTTTTTGCTAACCTGATTTTTGTTTATGTAATCTAATTCCTGGTACACAAACTTCAGTCCGCCCTGGGGTCTTGCCCGGCAGCAACCACACCATAAATGAGTGAAGAGGGCAGACCCCGGGATAAAAGGAACAATTAAAAAAGTGGATAAGAAATAACAGATCAAACACGAGTCTCGCATCAATAGTTTTATTATTATTTTTCATTTTCTTCTTTACTCAATAAACAAGAGGTTCTGCACAAGTCCATCATACAACTAATCATTAGTTGTTCAGTTCGCCCTTCTTTCATTTTACTTTCGTCCCGGTAATAAAAAATTACTAATACAATTATTCATTAACTAAAACAACCTTATCATGCAAAACGCAATTCAACTTTCAAAGATCAGATCAATGATTATCGGCTCTTTATCGGTCGTGGCATTAACACTTCTATTTTCATGCAGCAAGAACATTGCTGAAATTCCCGGCCAGGAGGAAGTAAGTGCTTCCAATCAATCTTCCGGTGCACAAACTCAAAATAGTATCGAGTTAGCACCTTATGCAAGCACATTGTTTATACCCTGCGCCAATGGTGGGGCTGGTGAAGATGTAACATTGACCGGCACAGTAAGAATAGTGAGGCAGGAAATAAATAACAATCAGAGATTTACTTTCACCCTTCATGCTATTCCGGATGGAGTAACTGGCGTGGGTCTTTCCACAGGAGATAACTTCACAGCAGTAGGCGGAAGCCAGACAGCCGTTACGGGTACAATCGAATACGGGGAGCAGTATAGTGCAACTTATATTCAACAAATGAGGTTCACAGGCCAGGGAATCAGTTTCGTTGTTAAATATAAATTCCATATTACGGTTACTTCTGATGGCCAAATTTCTACCCGCATCGACGAAGAGAAAGTAGAATGTAATAATTAAAATAAAAAGGCCCTGATCGTTTCTCCTGCCCGGGGTCTTGCCCAGAAGCAACCACAATGTGATTGAATGAAGTAGGCAAACCCCGGGATAAAAGGAGCGATAAAAAAACAGAGATAAGAAATAACAGATCAACACGGGATCTCGTATTAATAGTTTAATTATTACAAATTCATTTTGGCGAAGTCCCGCGTGGACTCAAAACTTTACAATCTTCACATTAGTTTTTCTCTTTCCATCTTCGCCTTGGTTCGTGTCCGTAGTTGAGGATGCCCCGATGCGTGTCTCCACGCATCGTAAGGAAATAAGTGATGCGTGGAGGCATCGTGAGAACGATGCGGGAATCTCGGCCCCTCGATTTCTAATGTTCCTTCTTTAAATCAAAATCCTGGATCTCTTTGTGCGACGTAAATGGGAAAAATATCTCACTAATATAGAAACTTCTCCTTTTCAATCATATCAAAATGTGATACTTACAGTGTGGTATGATTTTTTGAGCCTTATCTGTATGCAAACACAATCAAACACAGAAATGAATTCACTCGCCACCTGTGTAAACAAACTGGTGACGGATGGTTATTCAATTAATTTTAAAGTTGACGAGCAAGGCCTGGTAGCTGTAGAAGAGGGTAAACATTATACGCCAGACCAGGTTCACATTAAAAATTTTTTCCGTTTTGAAGGGGCTAGTGATCCGGCGGATAATTCCATTCTTTATGCAATTGAATTGGATAATGGAAAAAAGGGTACGTTGATTGATGCATACGGCTCCTATAGCGATGCGTCAATAACAAAATTTATAAAGCGAGTGGAAGATATGGAGAAGAAGACACCAAATGAAAATCATTGATCATTTGTTAGGACACAAAAATAAACCTATGGTCTTTACCAATTCAGATTTGGCAACAACCATAGATCTTTCCAATAAAAAAAGAGGCCTCTATATTCAGACCTCTTACATTTTGTCTTTCCTGGCTATTAATAGTAAGTATATATATAATCCGATTGAGGATTTCCATTCACCGTGTGACTTACTTTTACAACTCTGCCATATGGATCGTAAGCATACCATTGATTCCAAACAGACACATAGTTTGGATAATGAGATTCTGATGATTTCAAAAGATTCTTACTGCTTACTCCCTTAAAACCTTCACCAAACACATCGTTGTCCATTACGTTTGGCTGGTCGGTATAATAAGTAAATGTTTCCCACCAGGACACTGTGCCATTCGCTATCTCGCTCAGCGTATCAAGATTGCCATCACTATTATAAACGTATTTGTAATAGTTAACATCGCCAGAACTATTGCCTACAGTCTTGATCTCTGTTAGTTGATTCTTAGAATTAAATGTCCAGTATTGCGTAGTATAGTCTGTTGTTGCTGTCTCGATCAGTCCTTTTTTATTAAGTTGATACGTTACAACCGGATCGCTTGAAGGAGTTTCAATGATATGCGTTGCATCGGGATAGGTGTAAACCTTCGGGCTTACACCTGTATTACCGGTTGAATTGAAGTCGGCATTATAAGTGTAGTTCTTTGTTCCAAAACTGCTGGTTTCAGTTTTTATCCTTGATGGAGCTTTTGGATTTTTTATTTTTTGTGTAGCCAGTTCCTCCCCGGACTGGGGAGTTAAGTCAGCGTTTTCTTTTTTGCAGGAAGCAAGGAATGTGATACCTGTGACCAGGATCAAAGCTGTGACAAGATTTTTTTTCATGGTTTTTACTTTTTTTGATTAGTTAATTTTTTTATGAGATAAAAATAAAACCGTGCATGCGATCAGTACCGTTGATCCTATTCTGTGGTTGCTGCAAATGTTTAAAAGGAAAACTATAAGAAAGTAAGTCCCGGGGAACTTTCAAAAACTTGCCAGGTCCATTCTTAGTTATATAGGTATTGAGAAGATAATACCAATAAAAAAGAGGCCCGTATAAACAAGCCTCCTTTCATTGAATTTTCACAGCTGTCAATAATAAGTATAAGTCACATCCGGCATGTTGTTCGCATCTATGGTGGTACTTACTTTCGTCACCCTTCCCATTGCATCCACTTCATATGTTTTATTGGTAACGGATGAAGAACCATTGTAGAAATGCCATGTGGCTGATTTCATCAGGTTCTTACTTTCTGCACCACGAAATCCCTCACCAAAAGCCTGGTGATCCAAAAGATTCAACTTATCGGTATAATAAGTGAAGACTTGATACCCAGCGGCAGCGCCATTAGATTGAACTTTAACTGAATCAAGATTACCATCGTTATTATAAATAAAGGTATATACATCAATATCACTCCCTGATTGTATAAAGCGTTCGATCAGCTGACTTTTCGAATTGTATTGATAATAACTAATATCATTTGAACTAGTTCCTTTCTCTAACAATCCTTTTTTATTAAGCTCAAAGCTTGTTACCGGGTAGCTTGGTAAGGTTGCTATAATGTGTGACGCATCAGGATAAGAATAAGTAGCATTTTGAGGTCCTGAGTAACCTACCGAATTGAGATCGACATTATAAAAAAATGTTTTTGTTCCAAAGCCATCTGTCTCAGTTTTTACTCTTATTGGCGTTACAGGCTTGCTTGCTTTTGCAGTCGCTATTTCCTCATTTGAAGATGCAATGTCAGAATTCTCCTTTTTACAGGCAGTGAAAAACAAAATACCCGTAAGAAGAATCGGGGCGGTCAATAAATTTTTCATGGTTTTACTTTTTTTGATGAGTTATTTTTTATCAAATGCTAAACTAAAACCATGAAAGCATCTAAGGTTGCGGATCTTATTTAACGGTCACCCTGGATGTTTAAATGGAACGATAAAAAATCTCAGCAGTTGCTCACTCCGCCAGGGGTCTTGCCCCGAGGCAACCTCAATGTGATTGGATGAAGAGGGCAGACCCCGGGATACGATAACTTGAATGCAACATGATAGATCAAAGCAACACTTCATTTACATAAAGCAATTTATCATATTGTTTAATTCCTTTCTCGCAATAAGAAGCACTTGAATATAAGTAATCAGTAAAGTCATTTACTAATTGCCCTTTTTTGCTAACTCGATTTTTGTGCATGTAATCTAATTTTCCGCCGTGGTGTTCTTGACCAACTACATAAATTAAACAACAAAAAATAATTGTACTTTCATTAGCTAACAAATGCAATATGGAAGTACATCATCCGCATCATGCTGCACATACAAAAAAATGGACAGCCTATGTATTGGAATTTTTAATGTTATTCCTGGCGGTATTCCTGGGCTTTGTTGCGGAAAACATCAGGGAACATGCAGTGGAAAAAACAAGAGCTAAAGAATTATTGAAATCATTTGTTATCGATCTGAAAAAAGATACATCAGAATTAAATCAGCTTCAAAACTTCAGAAAGAATTATCGAAGGCCTCGTCTCGATAGTTTTTATGCAATTTTAAATACTCCGCCTGAAAAAGTTGAAAGGGCTGTCTTTTTTCGTTTACTGAAGAGGATAGGTGGATTACGCATCTTTAGTCAATCCACGGGAACTCTCAATCAATTGAAAAATGCTGGCTACCTCCGCTATTTTTCAGACCCGCAACTGCTAAATCATATTTCTGATTATGACTATATAATACAGGACTTCAAAGCTGATGAAAACATTGAAATGCATATACAGTATGATAAGCTAATGTTTCTTCTGAAACAAAATATTGATAACAATGATGCGTATAGCACTTATATAGAAGGTCGTGTCCTTTCCGGCCAAGGCATCAAACCTTTCAAACCTGACGTACTGGAAAACATTAAATCGGTGTTGATCGACGTTATGAGTCATAATCAAGTGGTGATGACAATACAAAACGAAAGTGTAAAGGCAAAGGCTACCGAAATACTTAATTATCTGCGCGACACTTACAAAGTTGAGTAATGGCAATATAGGGCATCCCATTTCCGACCGCCCGGGGTCTTGCCCCGAGGCAACCTCAATGTGATTGAATAAAGAGGGTAGACCCCGGGATACGATAACTTGAATGCAAGATGATAAATCAAAGCAACACTTCATTTACATGAAGCAATTTGTCATATTGTTTAATTCCTTTCTCATAATAAGAAGCACCTGAATATAAGTAATCAGTAATGTTCGTATATTGTTTGTAAATTTCCAAAATGGACGGGGTCTCCGATGAAAACGGATGACCCCGTTTAATTTAAAAAATAAAAATGGCCAAAATTTTTCTGCTTTCATTTTTGTCGATTTTTTCATTTATCGTCGAAGCCCAACCAGGCAAGGTAGATTCTTTGAGAAAAATTTTAGAAACCCAGAAAGAGGATAGCAATAAAGTAAAAATATTAAATGAATTGTCGGGAAGTATCTACAATGACAATAAACTGAAAATGAAATATGCTGAATTAGCAAAAAATCTTTCCCGAAGACTTGGCTATTTAAAAGGCGAAGCGAAAGCTCTAATGAACCAAGGGCGTTCCGAGATGGACATCAGTAACTATTTTGATGCCTATAATTATTTTGATTCATCAATTCAAATCTATAAATTAATTAATGATAAAGCGGGAGAGGGAGGCGCACTTTATAGTATTGCAATGGCTTTACATAGAGACCCCGAAAAAGCTGTTGACTATGCTCTGCAAGCCCTAAAAATAAAAGAAGAAATTCGTGATACTGCAGGTATTATTAGTAGCTTAGACTTAATAGGCATTTTAAAAAGCTTTGTTCCTGAAACGGCTAATTCTGCAATTCCATACTTAAAACGGCGGTTATACCTTGATTCAATTTTTTCATATGGTAGAGGGCTCTCCGAGCAAGGCAAACGGGTTTTAGGAGATATTTATTTTGATTCAGGCAAATTAGATTCTGCTTTATATTATTACCATGAAATAGAGACCGGATCTAAGGCTCTCCGAGACACATTATTTGTATCGAAGCTATTGGGCGAAACATATTTAAAAATGAAGAATTATAAGTTGGCGGCTAAATATTATAGCCAATTATATGAAGGATCAGAAAAAATCAGCGATAAATATTTTACCTCTGAAGCGCTGGTAAACTTGGGGCAAATCCATTTAGATAAGAACAATTATCAATTAGCTTTTAGGTATTACAAATCTGCTGAAAAACTTATTCCTTTTTCAGAGGATAGAGTCTATAAGGGTCTTATACAAATAAATGAAAAAATCGGAAATTTTAGGGAGGCGTATATGTATCAAAAAAAACTGCAGATTTATTTAGATACGGCGTACAGTGATAGATTAAAAAATAAAATGATTCCTGTTCAACTAAACTTCAATATTCGAAAAAAACAGGATTCGGCATTATTGGTAAAGAATAAAGCGTTAAACGAGTTACAAATTTCACAAGTGAAATATAAAAATAATGTTAGGACGTATTTGTTCTTAGCAGGAATTCTGGTTTTTGTATTAACATCCGGACTCTTATTCAGAAATAACATAAGTAAACAAAAGGCAAACACTCTTCTTAATCAGCAAAAGGAAGAGCTTAACAGTACTCTATACGAATTGAAATCAACGCAAAACCAATTGATCCAATCGGAAAAAATGGCTTCGTTAGGAGAGTTGACTGCGGGAATTGCTCATGAAATACAAAATCCATTAAATTTCGTCAATAACTTTTCCGAAGTAAGTAGTGAATTGATCGATGAGATGCATGGTGAAATTGATAAAGGGAACACAACGGAAGCAAAACAAATTGCTTCAGACCTTAAACAGAATCTGGAAAAAATAAATCATCATGGAAAGCGGGCGGATTCGATTGTAAAAGGAATGCTGCAACACTCTAAGGTAAGTTCTGGTAAAAAAGAACTTATTGATGTTAACTCGTTAACATCAGAATACTTGAATTTAGCATATCATGGTATGCGAGCAAAAGATAAATTGTTTAGCGTCAATATGAAAACAGAATTTGATGAAAAGATTAAGAAGATAAATATTGTGCCCCAGGATATGGGTCGTGCGATTTTGAACTTGCTCAATAATGCATTTTATGCTGTTAACGAAAAAAAGAAATTGAAAGGAGAGGGTTATGAGCCTTTTGTTATCGTTAGCACTCATCAAAATAAAAACAGTATTGAAATTAAGGTATCGGATAATGGTAATGGCATTCCTCAAAACATATTGAATAAAATTTTCCAACCGTTTTTTACGACTAAGCCCACCGGGCAAGGTACTGGATTAGGCCTATCATTGAGTTATGACATTATTACTAAAGAACATGGTGGTGAATTAAAAGTAGAAACCAAAGAAGAAATGGGAAGTGAGTTTACAATAAGGCTGCCCGGATAAATATTTACATGAAGCAATTTGTCATATTGTTTAATTCCTTTCTCATAATAAGAAGCACTTGAATATAAGTGATCAGCAAAGTCATTTACTCCCGATATCTATAGGGACCAATTTTTGCTAACTAAACAGAGTTTGATTTTTGTTCATGTTGAAAGCCGACCGGCACAAACAACCGGGTTACGCAAGCTGTTAGATCTTAATGATAAATCACATAACTTGTTTTATATAAAAACAGGTTATGAAACCATCCAAACATAACAGGAGGAAATTTTTATCTACTCTTTCTGCGGGTACAGCAGGAGGGTTGCTGATAAATACACTGTCTCCTCTTACCACAACCGCACAAGCTGAGCCTTTTCTTCCGGCTAATGAATTTCTGTTTGAGCCAGGGCTTGTTTATCTCAATACAGGAACATTGGGTCCTTGCAGGCGGGAAGTGATCGATGAAACAAAAAAAGCATGGGAAGAATTGGAAACATTACCGTTGAAATATTATGGTAAATGGGGTGCAGAATCATTGGCCGAAAAAACGAGGATTACTGCGGCCCGTTTTTTTAATTGTGACGTTAGTGAGATCATTATTACTAATAGTACAACAAACGGGATGAATTCAATTGCGCAGGGTTTGCGTTTAAAACCGGGTGATCATATTATTGCAACTGACCAGGAACATGGTGGAGGCATTCTATGCTGGGAGTATTATCAAAAATATCACGGAGTAACCATTGATATCATAACCATTCCGCCGGGAGAAAATGATGCAGCAGCGATACTGAACAGGATCAGTGACCGCATAACAAAAGATACAAAGCTCATCAGCATTAGTCATGTGTTTTCATCTACCGGTCTTCGTGTGCCTGTGGCTGAAATTTCATCATTGGCCCGCTCAAAAGGAGTACTATGCATTGTTGATGGTGCACAGGCAGCAGGGGCCATTCATGTTGATGTAAAAAAATTAGGATGTCATGCTTATGCCACCAGCGGACATAAATGGCTGATGGGTCCGAAAGGAACCGGGATCTTGTATCTATCAAAAGAAGCACAGGATATTATTCGTCCCATGCAGTTTGAGGAGTCATACAATACCTATGTCGATTCGAACGGCGTGGTGAATTTGCCGGGAATACTTGGATTAGGAAATGCGATCGAGTATATCGAATCGGTCGGCATTACAAAAATTGAAGAACATAATCTATCATTAAGAAACAGGCTGTATAAACGGCTGTCTGGTGTAAAAAACTTAAGCATAGTAAGCCCGGCCGCAGGGCCACTCGCTTCACCAATGCTTGCATGCCTGCTGCCCGATTCAATTGAGAAGGTTGCATTCAACCGGATGCTGTATGATAAATACAAACTTAGTATTCGTGCTACTCATAAACAATGGTTCAATGGCATTCGTTTTTCCTGCCATATTTTTAATACTGAAAAAGAAGTTGATTTTGCGGCTGATGTGGTCAGGAGAGAATTGGAGAAATAACATGTGAGTATCTCTATTGTCTTCCGTTCGCCCGGACCTTTTTGCCCTTGTTGGTATCTAACTCGTAGCACGCCATCGTTGGTATGATGCGTGGGCTTGCGCCGGGCTACCAACGAATCAACACACTGAGATCCAAAATCAATTTGGATTATCTTCAAATAATGGCTGCAATTGTTGAGCACTTCCGCTAGTCGTAAATTTATTTCTTTAAATTTAATTCTAATGAAAGTACTATTGCTCTTAGTTTATGTATTATTGTTCAATACGTATGTACAAGCGCAAAAACATGGTGTCGATACTCTTGCAGGATACATCGTAAAAACGAATGATACTATTGCGGGTCATGTTATCCTTCCGTACCGGATGGTTAGAGAAAAAAAAGAATTCCATAAACAATACGAGAATGAAGAATGGTATCAGCAAGTGCGATTCGTTGATGGATCAGGCGTAGAAAAATTATTCTTACCATCCGATATTTCTGCTTATGGATGGAAATGGAATGATACCTTGAAAGCTACTTTCCGTTCATTCAAAGTAGAAGTCCCCCACAAAGGAGCATTCCAGTTTAAAGGACAAGCCAAACCATTTCTGAAGGTGGAAATTGAAGGCCCCATGAGTTTGTATTTATATTATCACCAGGAAAATGCACTGGGATCGACAAATTATTTTAACGATAGGTACCTGATAAATGAGCAAGGTGAAATGCAACCCATTAAAATAAAAGCATGGTTGGGTATCGCATACAATCTTACAGATCTGGAGAGTTGGTTCGAAGGTTATCCAGACCTTTCAAAATTTAACATGAAAGATATGATTGCCCTGGAGGTTTGGTATCTTGTCGCCGGTTATAATAAATGGAGAATAACTGCTAATAGGTAAGAAGGTCTTTCCTCCGTTGTCGGTAGTGTTCCTTCTTCAAATCAAAATCATGGATCTCTTTGTGCGACGTAAATGGGAAAAATATCTCACTAATATAGAAACATCCCCTTTTCAATCATATCAAAATGTGATACTTACAGTGTGGTATGATTTTTTGAGTCTTATCTGTATGCAAACACAATCAAACACAGAAATGAATTCACTCTCCACCTGTGTAAACAAACTGGTGACGGATGGTTATTCAATTAATTTTAAAGTTGACGAGCAAGGCCTGGTAGCTGTAGAAGAGGGTAAACATTATACGCCAGACCAGGTTCACATTAAAAATTTTTT
>Ga0207641_10003142_pt1 | contig 14824 bp, 9 predicted proteins | sample KBSSwiS62_FD_184306 | JGI IMG/M metagenome (GOLD analysis project Ga0207641, IMG submission 184306) | Switchgrass rhizosphere microbial communities from Kellogg Biological Station, Michigan, USA - KBS Switchgrass S6-2 (SPAdes) (version 2) | ecosystem: Host-associated > Plants > Roots >... | reverse complement strand
TCACGGCCGCGCCGGCCTGGCGGGCGGCCTCGTCGATCGCGGCGACCTTGGCCCCCGGGGCCCACACCACCACGAGATCGGCGCTCGGCGCCGCGTGCCCCACCGCCGGGGCGAGCGCCACGGCGGCGAGGGTGACGGCGGCGGCGAGCTGCGCCCGGGGTTGCACCGGGCGAAGTTTCGGACGGTCCGGAGCGACGGTCAACCTCACGCTATAATGTTGCTGATGTCCCGTGCGCTGGGTCGCTACGAGCTCCTCCGCCCCCTGGCGCGTGGCGGAATGGCCGAAGTGTACCTTGCGCGCCGGCGCGCCGCCGGAGTCGAGAAGTGGCTGGTCGTCAAGCGCATGCGGCCCGAGCGCTGCGGCGACCCGCGGTTCCTCGACCTGTTCGTCCGCGAGGCCCGGCTGTCGATGAGCCTGGTGCACCAGAACATCGTTCCGGTGTTCGACTTCGGGCGGATCGACGAGCAGGTGTTCCTCGCGATGGAGCGCGTCGAGGGCAAGGATCTCGGCTCGAGCCTGGCGCGCGCGGCCAGCCACCGGATGCCGCCGCTGCTGGCCGCGTTCATCGCCGCGGAGTGCTGCCAGGCGCTCGACTACGCCCACCAGCGCAAGGCTCCCGACGGCGTCGCGCTCGGCATCGTTCACCGCGACGTCACCCCGCGCAACGTGCTCCTGTCGTGGAGCGGCGAGGTCAAGCTGACCGATTTCGGGATCGCCGCGCTCGCGGGCGACGCGACGTCGCGGCTCCTGGGGACACCGCAGTACATGGCGCCCGAGCAGGCGCGCAGCGAGCCGATCGACCCGCGCGCCGATATCTACGCGCTCGGCCTGGTGCTGCGCGAGGCGATCACCGGGCAAAGGCCGCGGCCGGGCAACGATCGCGAGACCATCCTCGACGCCGCGCGCCGCGGCGAGCTCGTGCCGTGGTCGTCCCGGAGCGACCGCGGGGACGCGCTCGCGCTCGGAACCGGCGACGACAGCGAGCCGCCGCCGGCCGACGACACCGCGCCGGCCGCGCTGATCGACATCGTCGAGCGCGCCAGCGCCGCCGCAGCGGCCGATCGCTACCCCGACGCGCGATCGATGCTGGAGGACCTCGACGCGTTCATCGTGGCCCAGCGCGCCGCGCACCGGGCCGACTCCCCGGCCCGCCAGCTCGGCGCGTGGCTCGCCGGCGTGTGGGACGGCGCGCGCGATGACGACGAGGCCGACGCCGCGATCGAGGGCGGGCACCTGGTCAGCTTCCTCGACGACGGCGCGCTCGACGTCGTCGGTACCGGCACGATGCGGTCGATGGCGGCGACCGCTGCCGAGGACGCGCACGGTGATCCGGCCGCCACCGCACCTGCCGCGGCGCCGACCACCCCGGCGCCGACCACCCCGCCCCCCCTCGCCACGCCGACGCTCGCTGCGGTGATTCCGGTCCGCCCCGAAGGCCCGCGCTCGTCGCGGATCTCGTCGAGCACGTCGACCGTCGCCTCGGGATCGTTCCACACGCCGCCGACCTCGCACGCGCTGCGAGCGCGCGAGCGCGCGCGCAAGGTCCGCGCGCTCGCCCCGGCCACCAGCCTGGTGCTGGTTGCGCTCGCCGCCGGTGGCGGCGTGTTCTGGGTGATGAACGATCGCCGCGCCCCGCGCGTCGCGAACCCGCCCGCGGCGCTCGGCCCGGCGGCGTTCGCGTCCGGCAGCAGCACCGCCGTCCCCGCGCCGGCGCCACCTGCCAGCGGCGCCGACGCGCCCCGCCCCGCCCCGCCCGCTGCCGTGGTGAGCCGCGCCGCGAGCGATGTGGCCCCCGCCCGCGACACACCGGGTCGGGCAACCGAACACGATCGCGCTACGCCGCGCGCCCGACGGGCGATCGACGGGCCAGATCCAGGCGCGCATTCCCCCGCCGCGGTCGCTGCCGCGCTCCCAGGTGCCGGCGCCCCGGCGCCCGAGCACGCCAGCCCCGACCCGCCCCCGCCGAACGGCAGCGCGAGCGGGCACGCCGGCAGCGATCACGCCCGCCCGACGATCTGCCGCGTGCGGCTCAACCTCACGCCCTGGGCGTACTTCACGACCGACACCGAGAGCACCCGCCACGAGACTCCCGCGATCATCGAGCTCACGCCCGGCACGCACCGGCTCCATGTCTGGAACCCCGAGCTGCACGTCGAGCGCGACATCGTGCTCGACGTCCCCGCCGACCGCGACACGATGAGCTACAGCGAGCCGCTCCAGCCGAGCTCGCTGCCACCGAGCAGCGCGCCGCGTTGATCCCGCCGCTTCGGTCACGCCGCCGGCGGCGACGCGCGATCGAGCGCGACCGCGCTGGCGGGTTGCGGCAGCGTGACCTCGCCGTGGGGCCCGACCGAGCGCACCGGCGGGAGCACACCGACCGAGCCGGTGATCAGGCGAACCCCGCGCCGGAAGGTCAGCCACGACCACCCCCAGTGGAACATCATGTACAGACGGTTGCGAAACCCGATGAGAAACGCGATGTGCACCACCCACCACAGCAGCCACGCGAACAGTCCGGATCGCGCGAAGTGCCGCGTCACCACCACCGCCTCCGCGCGGCCGATCGTCGCCATGCTGCCCTTGTCGTGATAGCGAAACGCCGGGCGCGCCGGCCGTGCCGCCCCGGCCGCGCGCACTTCCTCGGCGATCCGCGCGGCGACGTAGCGCCCGCCCTGCAGCGCCCCCTGCGCGACTCCCGGCACCTCGCTGTGGTCCGGCATCACCATCCGCGCCAGATCCCCGATCACGAACACCTCCGGATGCCCGGGCACCGACAGATCAGGGCCGACCTCGACGCGACCGCTGCGATCGAGCGCCGCCCCCAGGCTCGCGCCGAGCGGCGAGGCTCGCACGCCCGCAGCCCACAGCACCGTGCGCGCGCCGATCCACTCTTCGCGACCGCCGGTGCGCACCGTGACGCCGTGCGGATCGACGGCGATCACCTGCGCGCCGAGCCGGACTTCGACGTGGCGGCGCTCGAGCGCGCGCTGCGCCGCCGTCGCCAGCGGCGCCGGATAGGCGCCGAGGATCCGGTCCCGGCCCTCGAACAGCACCACGCGGACCTGGGTCGGATCGATCGTCCGGAAGTCGTGGGCGAGGGTCCGAAGGCCGATCTCACCGAGCGCCCCGGCGAGCTCCACGCCCGTCGGGCCGGCGCCCACCACCGCGAACGTCAGCCACTCGCCCTGGGTCTTGGGGTCCGACTCGCGCTCGGCCGCCTCGTAGGCCAGGAAGATCCGGCGGCGGATCTCGAGCGCGTCCTCGACCGACTTGAGGCCAGGCGCCAGCGTCGCCCAGTCGTCGCGCCCGAAGTACGAGTGCGTCGCGCCGGTCGCCACCACGAGGTAGTCGTAGGCCAGCACGCCGTCATCGAGCACCACCTTGCGGTTCACCACGTCGACGCCGGTCGCCTCCGCGAGCAGCACACGGCTGTTGCGCTGGCGCGCCAGCACCGCCCGGATCGGATACGCGATGTCGCCGGGGCTGAGCGCGGCCGTCGCGACCTGGTACAGCAGCGGCTGGAACAGGTGGTGGTTGCGGCGATCGATCAACGTGACGTTGACCGGTGCGTCGGCGAGGGCGCGCGCGGTCGCGAGCCCGCCAAATCCACCTCCGATCACCACGACGTGCGGTCTGGAACCCATGTCCTTTAGATGGTGCGATCCAGGCTTGCGATGCAAGGACCGTCGAGTGAGCGATCCGGGGCGCTCACCGTGCGCCCAGGGCATAGGCTCGACCGAAGTTCACGGCTGCACCAGCGCGATCTCGAGATCGCCGACCGCGACCCCGACGGCGACGCCGGGCGCAGGTCCGGCCGCCGGCCGGTACGGCCCCGGCGGAGCTTCGATCGCCAGCTCGTTGGTGTGCAGCGCGACGGCGGGCAGCTCGAACCGGACCGGCGTCCAGCCGGCGAGCTCGGGCTCGGCCACGACGCGGCCGTTCCACCGCACGATCGCGCGCTGCGCGCCCGCCGGCGCGAGCCACAGCGTGAAGCGCTGGCCGTGCGGCATGAGGTTGGGGACCAGCACCGTCGCGACGGCCTCGGTGGTCCAGCGCAGCGGCCGCTCGACCGTCTGGGGGCGCGACCAGCCCCCCACCAGGTACGGCTCGCTGCCGGCGTCGGAGATCCGCCACACGCCGCGCTGGGTCCACAGCCGATCATCGAGCAGCGCGTCGAGCGCCGGGACCAGCGGGTAGTTTCCGACCGTGCGATCCCAGCGATCGAGCGCCACGCCGTGGCGCCACGCGAACCACGCGCTCGCCGGCAGCTCGAACGGAGCGCCGATCGCGCCGTAGACCGCGGCCACCGCGCGGCGCACCGGCCGCGGCACGCGCTCGCAGCAGCTCGGCGCGAGCGCATCGGGGGCGGCGAGGCCGCCGCGCAGCGCGCCGACGCGCATCAGGTTCCACGCGACCATCGGGCCGAGGATCGCGAACGCGCACGCGTGACGCGCCCAGATCGGCCAGCGCCGCGCGAGCCGCCCGGCGCGCCCGAGCAGCGCGGCGAGGCCGACGATCAGCGGCAGGCTCACGTTGCACATCCGGCGCTGGCCGAACGCCGCGCTGCCCCACCAGTCGAGGATCGTGCTGTTGAGGTAGACCTGGATCCCCACCGCGGCGACCAGGCCCGCGGCGACCAGCCGCGCCCGCCGCGGCACGAGCCCCAGGCCCAGCACCGCGGCGTACGCGATCGGCGTGGTCGAGAACCAGCCGTTGCGCGGCGCGAACAGGACCTCGCCGATCATCGGCGCCTCGAGCCGGGTGTAGCGCGCGCCCTGCGGCAGCGCGGTCGCGGCGCCGAACACGACGCGCCACTCGACGAGCTGTGGCACGAGCACGACGAGCGCCGTCGCGAGCGCCAGCGCGCCGGCCAGCCACCAGGCGACCACCTCGCGCGGCCGGCGGCGGTGGCTCACCGTCGCCGCGATCACCTCGAGCGCCACGACCACGCCCATCGCCAGCTCCTGGATGCGGATCAGCGCCGCGAGCCCGAGCAGCGCGCCGAGCGCGAGGCCGCGCCGGAGATCACGCCGGCCGACCGTGTGCGCCCAGTACGCGAGAAACGCCGCACACGCCAGCGCATCGAGCGCGTGCGCATAGCTCGGCATGTACGTCGCGTAGTACGTGAGCGACGTCCCGAGCAACACGGCGATCGCGCCGTACGCCGGCGCCCACGCACCGCCGACCACCCGCCTGGCGAGCCGCGCGCCGAGCAGCGCCGCCGCGCACGCCGCCAGCGCGCTCGACAGAAACACGAAGCGCTGGTGCCACAGCGTGTAGCCGTGCAGCGCGATGTCGGCGCCCAGCGCGTTCATCGCCACCGCGCCGACCTGGGCGATCCAGATCAGCGGCGTCCAGATCAGCGCCGGCCCGATCGGATGGCCGATCGCCTTGCGCCCGGTCGCCGTGGTGCGCTGCCGCCACGGATCGCCGAACCGCGCCAGGTCGTTGTCGAACCGCCAGTCGCCGTCGAGCGCGGTCGACCGCGCCATCAGGTACATCATGTGGCCGTCGCCGCGCGCGAGCACGGGGCGGTACACGCCATCGCCGCGCGGCGCGTCCGGCTGGCCGGCCATGTCCTGGTTGGTACAGTACATGCCGAGGATCACCGCGAACGCGGCGAGCACGGCGAGCCGGGGCGACCGACCAGGCGGCGCCCACAGCCGGCGCCCCCAGCCGGCGAAGCGCCGCGGGATCCCGCGCAGTCTGGCCGGTGCCGCCTGAGCCGCTGGGTCCGTCGGTCGCGCTGGCGTCATGGCAGTCCCGGATGCGAAAATGCACCGCGGCCGGGAGCGCGGCCAGTGCATGATGCCATCGATTCCGCCAGAGTCCCCGGGCCAACCGGCGCACACCGCGCGACCCGATCTGGCCCGACGCGCGCATCGATGGACACGGATACCAATCAGCGAGCCATGAGCGAGAAGCGATCAGGTGCAGGGCCGCGCGTCGCGCCGCACGGCGGGGGGCAGGAACCTCCCCTCTCGGTCGAGATGTCCGCCGTGCAGAGCAGCAGCGTCGCCCGGGTCGGGTTCGACGCCGCGCGCGAGGAGCTCCATGTCCAGTTCCGCACCTCGGAGAACATCTACATCTACGAAGGCGTCGCCTCCGAGGTCCACGCCGAGCTGATGGCCAGCGACTCCAAGGGCGGATTCATCAACACGCGCATCAAGAACGTCTATCCGTTTCGCGTGCGGCACCCGGCGTGACCTGCGGCGATCCGTGATCGCGCCGACCTCGCGCTATCGACTCGGCCCGGGCGTTGCGGTCTCATAGCCGCGTGAGCCGCCTCGTGATCGCGTGCATCGTCGCGCTCGCCGCGCGGGCGGCGGCCGCGCCGGTCCGCGGGTTGGTCTACGATGACCGCAACGGCGACGGGCGGCCGAGCGCGGGCGAGCCCGGCGTGGCGCACGCGGTGGTCGCGCTCGGCGTGCAGCAGTTCGTCGTGACCGACGCGCAGGGCCAGTTCACCCTCGACGTCCCGCCGGACGGCGGCATCGCGTGGGTGCGGGTCCCCGACGGCTTCGTGCCCGGGCCGGTGTGGGCGCACGTCGCCGGCAGCGAGCACGACGCCGAGCCCGACGGTGAGATCGATCTCGGGCTCCACCGGCTGCCCGCCCCGCTGCGCGGGCCGATCACGTTCGTGGTCGCCGCCGATAGCCACATCGCGCGGACGCAGCCGTTCTTCGTCGACCTCGCGCAGGTCGCCGCCGACGCGACCGCGCTCGATCCGCCGCCGGCGTTCTTCACCATCCTGGGCGACATCACGCAGGGCAACCAGCGCGACCAGTTCGAGCAGGTCGATCGCGCGCTGGCCGGGCTGACCGTGCCGTACGTGCCGGTCCCCGGCAACCACGACTGGTACGACGATGGCGCGACCTGGTTCTCGCATTACGGCCCGGACAACTACAGCTTCGACATCGCCACGACGCACTTCGTGGTGTGGAACATGGCGATGTCCGAGCCGGAGATCCGCGGATATCTCGGCGCCGAGCTGGCGCACGTCGCGCGCGACATGACGATCGTCGCGCTCACCCACGCACCGCCGAGCGAGTCGGTGACCGACACGCTGCGCGCGCTCGGCGTCGGTTACGTGCTGACCGGTCACACGCACTCCAACCGCGTGGTCGATCACGACGGCGTGATCGAGCTCAACTCCGAGCCGCTGCTGATGGGCGGGCTCGACTTCACGCCGGCCGGCTACCGGGTCATGACGATCAGCGACCGCGGCGCGCTGCGCTCGTATCACCGCACGGTGGTCGAGCGCGCTCTGCTCGAGGTGATGTCGCCGGGCCGCAGCGCGTGCGTCGCACCAGCCGTCGGCCCGATCGTGATCGCGGCCGCCTACGACGCCGGTGACCCGGCGGTCACCGCCCAGGTCGACTGCGCCACGCCGATCGCGCTGCGCCCGGTGGGCGGCTGGGACTGGCAGGGCGAGCTACCCGCGCTCGCGCCGGGACCGCACACGCTGACCGCCACCGCGCGGGCCGGGCGAGCCTCGTCGTCGGTCGGCTTCACCGTGTGCAGCGCGGCCCCGCCACCGCCGGCGGGCGCCGACTGGCCACAGCTCGGCGGTGCGCCGGACCACACGGGGGCGCGCGTGCGCGAGCTGGCACCGCCCCTGGCCGAGCGCTGGACCACCGCGATCGGCGGCCACGCGCTGCACGCCGCGCCGGCGATCACGGACGGCTTGGTGTTCGTGGTCGCGACGGACCTGGGCGACGGCGCGACCGGCGGCGTCGTCGCGCTCGACCTCGCGACCGGCGCGATCCGCTGGCGCACGACCACGCCGGTCGCGGTGCGCGCCGGCGTGGCGGTCACGGCGACCACGGTCGCCGCGGCGCAGATCGACGGCACCGTGCTCGGCCTCGATCGCGCGACCGGCGCGGTGCGCTGGCGCAGCGAGCTGGGCGCCGGGCTCCCCGCGCAGGCCGCGGCGATCTTCACGTCCCCCACCGTCGACGCCGGTGACGTGATGATCGGCAACCAGCGGCGGCTCTCCGCGCTCACCGCGGCCGAGGGCAGCGCGCTGTGGTCGGTCACGCCGGTGCCGGACGGGCACGACAGCCAGTCGCTCGCCGCGCTGGCGACCGGCGACGGCGCCGTGTTCGGCGTGTTCCACCGCGCGCTCGGCGGTATCGCCGCCTGGGACCGCGCGACGGGCGAGCCGCTGTGGCGGTTCGACGGGCCGCTCACCACGGCGATCAACGCCTCGCTGGTGCTCGCAGGCGGGCTGCTCTACGCCGTCAACGGCCTGGACGAGGTCCTCGCGCTCGAAGCCTCGACCGGCGCGCTGCGCTGGCGCGTCGCGCTCGACCCGGCCGGCTTCCCGTGGGGCAACGCCACGATCGGGACGCCCGCGGTGGCACATGACGTGCTCGTGGTTCCCACGCTCTACCGCGACCTGGTGGCGCTCGACGCGACGACCGGCTTCGAGCTGTGGCGCGTCGCCGGAGCGCCGAGCCCGGTGCGAACGACGCACTATCGCGGCGCGGGCGAGGCCGGCTTCGCGGCTTCGCCCGTCGTCACCGGCGACCTGGTGTGGGCGGCCGACACCGCGGGCCGGCTCCTCGCGCTCGATCTCCACACCGGGGACATCCTGTGGCAGACCCGGCTCGGAACCCCGGTGCTCGGCGGCCTCGCCGTGTCGGGCAGCTGGCTGATCGCGACGACCTACGACGGCTCGGTGCACGGACTCGCCGCGGCCACCCGGCTGCCAGAACCGCCCGCCCCGATGCGCTGCGACGCCGCCGCCCCGGGCGGCTGCTGCAGCGCCGGCAGCAGCTCCCCGTCGCCGGCATCGCTGGTCCTGATCGGCGCCGTCGCCGCCGCCGTGCTGCGACGCCGGCGGGTCACGCGCGCGCTCATCGAAACGGGTTGACCACGGTCACGCCACAGTCAGCAAAGTCGCGTTCGTTCCGCGTGGCCAGCGTGAGGCCATGCCACGCCGCGGTCGCGGCGATCACCATGTCCGCCTGCGTTCGCGGCCGTCCGCGTCGGGCGAGCTGGCCGCGCAGGACCCCGGCATGACGAGCGATCGGAGCGGTGACCTCGAGTACCTGGCAGCCGGCATCGAAGAACTCCGAGAACCATTGCTCGATACGTGGACTGGGTTTCGCGGATAGTCCGAAGAAGATCTCCTCGACCGTGATCGCGCTCAGCCGCATGGCAGCGAGACGGCTTGCCCACTCGACGACGCGGCCATCAGGGCGAGGTCGAGCCAGCTCGGCGATGACATTCGTATCGACCAGGACGGTCATTTTCGACGGCGAGGCCGCGGCGGTGAACCGCGGCGCGCGCGCGATGCCGGGGCGGACGAGATCGGATCGCTGCGATCCTGCCGCGGTGGCGTCGTCAGCGCGTAGTCTTCATCGGCGCACAGCTGCCGAAGCTCTGCGAGCTTGGCCGCGAGCTGCGGTCGTCGAAGGCCTTCCGCGGCCGCCGCGAGCTCCGGGCTCACCACCGCCGCGACGAGCTGGTTGCGCCGGTACACCGGCTGCGGTGCGTGCGCGGCCCGGCTCACCAGCTCGGGCAGCTGCTGGCGGGCCGACGCGATCGTCCATCTCTTCGCTGCGGCCGTCACGTGTACAACATGGCACAGCCACATGTACATGTAAAGCCACCGCAAACTCGCGCGTCACAGCGTGAAGATCGCGGCGCCCCAGGTGAAGCCAGAGCCGAACACCGACGACAGAATCCGATCGCCGCGCTTGACCTTGCCGTGCTGGCGCCAGTGATCGATCGTGAGCGGCACGGTCGCGGCGGTGGTGTTGCCGAAGAACTCGATCGAGTTGAGGACCTTGGCGCGCGGGATGTTGGCGACCTCGACCACCTTCTCGTTGATCCGGAGGTTGGCCTGGTGCGGCACGAACCACTGGATGTCGTCCCACGTCATGCCGGTGCGCGTGAGCGCGGCCTGCGTCGACATCACCATGCCGCGCACCGCGTTGAGGAACACCCGCTTGCCGTCCATGTGCGGGTACATCATCTCGTTCTGGTCGGTGTCGCGCGCGTCGTAATCGATGTACGGCAGGCGCCGGATATCGAAGATCTTGAGATAGAGGTCCATCGCGCCGGTGCCGTCGGCGTGCGCCGCGGTGTAGATCACGCCGGCCTGCGGATCGTCCGACTCGCTCGGCCCGAGCACCATCGCCCCGGCACCGTCGCCGAACAGGACCGTGACGTCGCGGCCGCGGGTCGAGAACTCGAGCGAGTGGCTATGCAGCTCGGCGCCGACCAGGAGCACGCGGCGGTACATCCCGCTGCGCACGAACGCGTCGGCCATCTGCAGGCCGTAGATGAAGGCCGAGCACTGCTGGCGGATGTCGTAGCACGGGCAGCTGGTGCGCTCGGCGATCCCGAGCTTGCGCTGCAGGATCACGCCGCTGCCCGGGAAGTGGAAGTCGGGCGACAGCGTTCCGAAAATGATGCAGTCGATTTCCTTGGCGTCGACGCCGGCGTCGGCGAGCGCGCGGTTCGCAGCGTGGAGCGCCAGGTCGCTGGTGGCGACCGACCCGTCGTTGGGTACGAAGCGGCGCTCGCGGATCCCGGTTCGCTTCTGGATCCACTCGTCGCCGGTCTCGATCTGCAGGCTGGCCTGCCGGACGTGATGGTGGTCGAGGAACGGCAACTCGTGGTTGTCGACCACACGTTCCGGGACGTAACTGCCCAGCCCCAGGATCTTCGTGCGAAGCATGTGTCGTGGAATATGACATGCCGCACTTGACGACAAGGTGTTGAGGCAGCTCTGGCGTACGTAATGCGACTAGGGCACGTTCGACGCGTGCGCTGGGTCGCCGCTGTCATCGTCGCGCTCGCCGCCGGCGCGTGGGCCACGCCACCGGTTGCCCCGGCGGGGTTATCTGGCTGGCCGCTCTACGAACGGCTCTGTCTACCTTGTCACGGTGTGCACGGGGACGGTCGCGGCCCGGCGGCACCCTACGTGTGGCCCGCCCCACGCGTGCTCGCGCGCGGCGAGATGAAGTGGCGATCCGCACCGGTCGGCCGGCCGGTCAGCGACGATGATCTGCGCACCACGATCCTGCTCGGGGCGCCCGGCACCGGGATGCCCGGGTTTGCGGCGGCGCTGGCGCCGGCGCAGATCGACGATCTCATCGCGGTGGTGCGCGCGTTCGCGCCGGCCTCGCCCCCGGCGGGCGACGCTCCGAGCGTGATCGATCTCGATGCTGCGCCGGCGCCGGATCCGGCGCGCGGCGCGATGCTGTGGCAGACCAAGGGCTGCCCCGCGTGCCACGGCCCCAAGGCCGATGGCCATGGCCCGAGCTCGTTCGCGCTGCGCGCGCCGCCGTACGACCTCACCACCGTGCTGCACCGACCGCGCGAGCCAGGCCCGGACGCGTACCGCCGAGCGGCCGCGCTCAGCATCGCCACCGGCCTGTCGGGAACCGCGATGCCGAGCTTCGCGGGCACGCTGCCCGCCTCCGATATCTGGGCGCTCGCCGATCACATCACCGAGATCGGGGACGGCGGGGGGGCGCGGACGCGGACGCGGCGAGACCGCCGGGCGCTGTCCCCGGCGACGATCGCCGCCGATCGCGCCGCGCCGATCGCCGCCGCGATCTGGTCCGGCGCGGGCGACTCCGACGAGGTCGCGGTGTTCGGCGCAGCGATCGCGCCGCAGGGTCCGGCGCCGGACCGGCTCGCGCCCGCCGCGGCGTCGCTCGCCGCGCGGCAGTGCGCGCGCTGCCACGCCAAGCAGGCGCGCGAGTGGGAGCCATCCCTGCATGGCCGCGCGGCGTCCCCCGGGCTGCTCGCGCAGACCGAGTACGAGCTCGCCACCGACGAGCGCGCGCGCTGCCTGTCGTGCCACGCGCCGCTCGCCGAGCAGGCCAGCGACCCCGAGCTGCGCGGCGACGGCGTGTCGTGCGCGGGCTGCCACGTCCGCGCGTGGGTGCGCCGCGGGCCGCCCCCGCGCGGGTCCACGCTGCTCGGCATCCCCGGCTATCCGTTCGTCGCCGTCGGGCTCTACGAGCGCGCCGACTTCTGCCTGCCGTGTCACCAGCTGCCGCCGCGCGACGCGGTCGAGGGCCGGCCGCTGCTCGACACCTACCGCGAGTGGCTCGCCGGCCCGTACCTGCCGCGCGGCGTGCAGTGCCAGCACTGCCACATGCCGAACCGCGAGCACACCATGCTCGGCATCCACGACCCGGCCACGTTCCGGCAGGGCATCCAGCTCACCGCCACCGCCCACCGCACCGCCGGCACCGTCACCGCGGTCGCGGCGCTGACCAACGCGGGCGCCGGGCACGCGCTGCCGACCACCCCGACCCCGGCCGTGTGGCTGGCGATCACGTTGCTCGATGCCCGCGGCCAGCCGATCGCGGGCGCGACCGATCGCCGGCGGATCGGCCGCGACGTCTGGTTCGACGGCCAGTGGCACGAGCGCGCCGACACCCGGATCGCCCCCGGCGAGACGACCACGTTCGCGCGCGCCTGGACCGGCGGCCGCGTCGCGCAGGCGATCACCGCCCGGATCACCGTCGAGGTCTACCCCGACGACTTCTACGAGCGGTTCTACGCCGACAGGCTGACCACCGCACGCGATCCTGCGCAGCGCGAGCGCTCATGCGCGCGCGTGGCTCGCACTATCTGGCCGAGCAGCGCGACGCGCCGGTGGCGCGGTAGCGACCCGCGCGACGGGCGTGCGCCGCGCTGGCACGGTCTGGCTACGTGCCGGTGTCGACCCGGCGCTCCGGCCGCGCCAGCAGCGCGCGAAGCACCTCGCGCGCCTCGCCCAGCAAGCTGCTCACCCGGACGATCCCGGCAGGGGGAGCCGCCGCGGTCGCGTGAATCGCGGCCAGGACGTGCTCGGTCTCGACCACCGAGTCCAGCGCCGCGTGAAGTCGCGCAAGCGTCGCCATATCTACCGCGAGGTCTGCGTTCATGCGCATCAGCCTGCTCCGAGCAAGATGTGAACCAATCTGCCGTGCAGAACCCGCCGTGCGGCCATCACATTCCCGCAACAGGCGCGCTGAGCTGCGGAGCGACCCGCGCCTCGATCTGGCGAGCGAAGTACGTTCGCAAGTTCGACAGATCGTCGTGCACGCGCTGCTCGCGAATCGAGCGCAGCTTGCCATCGCTCACGAACAACGACGCAAAACCGTGGACATCGGCGTAGAGCCGCGAGCGAATCCGCGTCGTCCCCGGCCGCTCGCCGGGCAGAAACACGATCTCTGCCCAGACCTCGGCGCGACCGCCGGTGTCCTCGAACCAGACCATCCGGGCGGCCGGCTGGTTGCGGAAGTGGATGTTGTCGCGGTTGCCGTCCGCGTGGACGAACGTCACGCGGTCATCGCCACTCGATCGGCTCGTCACGATGACACGCCGGATATCGGGGAACATGGCGGACCACCGCGCGTAATCCGTGACCTCGCGGTACGCGGCGTCGGGGTCGACTGCCAGCGTGACCTCGCCTTCGGTGATCGCGCCGTGCTGCCGGCTGGGAAACACGCGGACCTCCGGAAGCGGCGACGCGACCGCCACGGTCGTGGTCGCGGCGAGAGCAAGCATCGTGAAGATCTGGCGAATTCTGGTGGGCTTCATGGCAGTGTCCGCTGTTCGACCGAGGAAGATCGCGTGGGGTTTTCCTACGCCACCTGCTCATCCGCTGACTCGAGCAACCACCGCGCCAACACGAGGCACACGCAACTTCGAATACATGGCGCGGCTGTCTGCCGATCTGACGGAGCTGCATACAGGGGATTCCGACAGGTCTGTCCTGGTAGTTGCCAGCGCTGGCAACTCCTTCGTGCCGGCAAACCTGGCCGGCACCTGCGTCGCGGCCTCCACGGCCGGGGCGCAACGCGCGTGCGAACCGCGGTACAGCCCCGTGCACCCCGCGGTATGGTGCCGCCCGTCGTGCGGTGCGTCGCCATCTCCCTCCTCGTCGCGAGCTGCACGGGCACCAGCCCACCTCCCGCGGCGCGCGCCCCCGAGCCAGTCCGGCCAGGCACCACGACGCGCCTGGTCGTCCTGATGGTGATCGACCAGTGGCCCGAGTGGGCCTTCGAAGCCAAGCGGCCTGCGCTGTCGGCCGGGTTCGACCGCCTGCTGCGCGAGGGCACGTGGCACGTCGGTCAGCACCCGACGCCCGCCACGCTCACCGCGGTCGGCCATGCCGTGCTCGGCACCGGCGAACCGCCGAGCCGATCGGGCATCATCGCCAACGAGTGGTGGCACCGCGGCCTCGAGCGCTCGGTGCTCTCGGTCCAGGCCGAGGACGGCAGCGCCACGGCGAAGTGGCTGCGCGTCCCTGGTCTGGGCGACGCCATCGCGGCGGTCCGGACCGGCGGCAAGGCGGTGAGCGTCAGCCTCAAGGACCGCGCCGCGATCCTGCCGCTGGGGCACGCCGGCCTCGCGATCTGGTACGACGCGCGGCGCGTCGCGTGGACCAGCATCACGCCGCCGCCATGGCTCGCGGACTGGAACACGTCACGCCCGATCGCGGCGCACTTGCACGACGTATGGACGCCGCTGCCGGACACGCCGCAGCTGGCGCGCCTGCCCGACGATGCGCCCGGTGAGGTCGGCATCGTCGGCCTGGGACCGACGTTCCCGCACGCGCTCGACGCGACCGCGGCTCCCGCCACGGCGCTGTTCGCGACCCCGCTCGGCAACGATCTCGTGATCGACACCGCGACCGCGGCGGTCGAGCACGAGCAGCTCGGGGCCGATGATCGCCCCGACCTGCTGGTCATCAGCCTGTCGGCGCACGACTTCATCGGCCACGGCTGGGGCCAGGAGTCGTGGGAGTCGTGGGACGCCATGCTGCGGCTCGTTCGCCGGCTCGACCAGTTCCTGTCCGAT
>Ga0207641_10003132_pt1 | contig 14859 bp, 19 predicted proteins | sample KBSSwiS62_FD_184306 | JGI IMG/M metagenome (GOLD analysis project Ga0207641, IMG submission 184306) | Switchgrass rhizosphere microbial communities from Kellogg Biological Station, Michigan, USA - KBS Switchgrass S6-2 (SPAdes) (version 2) | ecosystem: Host-associated > Plants > Roots >... | reverse complement strand
TGACGATCGCGAAGGAATACGACACGCCGGGCTGGTCGGCCGAAAACGCCCAGCGCGAGGCCCAGCAGGCGATCACCGCGCTCGGCAACAACGGCTTCGCCGGGATCTACGCCGCCAACGACGACACCGGCGGCGGCGCCATCGCCGCGCTCAAAGGCGCCGGTCTCGATCCCGAAAAGATCCCGGTTACCGGTCAGGACGCCACCGTCGCCGGTCTGCAGCGGATCCTCGCCGGCCAGCAGTTCATGACGGTTTACAAGGAAATCGGCCCGCAGGCCAAAGTCAGCGCCGAAATCGCGATCGACCTCGCCGAAGGCAAGGGTGTGTCGAAGGACAAAGTCACCGAAGAACTGGACAACGGCGCCGGCAAAGTGCCGTCGGTCCTGCTCGAACCGATCGCCGTGGTCAAAGACAACGTGAAGTCGACGGTGGTCGCGGATGGCTTCGTCACCGCCTCCGAACTCTGCACCGGCTCCTACGCCGCCGCGTGCAAAGAAGCGGGAATCTCGGGCTGAGCATGAGTACCGGTACTCCACTCCTCGAGCTGGAGGGAGTCAGCAAGCGATTCGGCCCGGTCCAGGCATTGGACCGGGTCGACTTCGCCGTCCACGCCGGCGAGGTCGTCGGCCTCGTCGGCGACAACGGCGCCGGCAAGTCGACGATGGTGAAGACGATCGCCGGTATTCACGCCGCCGACGAGGGCACGATCCGCTTCAACGGTGAGGAGGTCTCGATCTCCAAACCGCAGGACGCGACCGGGCTCGGGATCGCCACCGTCTACCAGGACCTGGCGCTCTGCGACAACCTCGACGTCGTCGCCAATCTCTTTCTCGGCAGCGAGGAGGTCTCGCCGGGCCTCGGCACCTTCTCGCGCCAGCTCGACGAGGCGAGCATGGAGCACCAGACGGCCGAGCTGCTCTCGAACCTGGCGGTGACGATCCCGAGCCTGCGCAGCGAGGTCGGCACCCTCTCCGGCGGCCAGCGCCAGCAGGTAGCGGTCGCCCGCTCGCTGCTCGGCGACCCCAAGGTGGTGCTGCTCGACGAGCCGACGGCGGCCCTCGGTGTCGCCCAGACCGCCCAGGTCCTCAACCTGATTCGGCGCCTGCGCGAGCGCGAGCTCGGCGTCGTCGTGATCAGTCACAACCTGGTCGACGTCTTCGAGGTCGCCGACCGCATCTTCGTCCTGCGGCTGGGTCGCCCGGCCGGCGACTTCAGCGCCGAAGCAACGACCGAGGAGCACGTCGTCTCGGCGATCACCGGGATCGGCTCCGAAGGCGACAAGCAAAACGGCGTCGAGCAGGAGCTTCGCGCGGAGAGTGCCGAGAGTGGGGAGGAGGAGCGATGAGCGACGCGGCCGCCAGCACCGTCGAGACCGAAGAGAGCCTTCCCCGGCCGAAAGAGACCTGGCGGCGCCTGATTCAGGGCGACCTCGCCTCGCTGCGCGTGGTCATCGGCCTGGCCCTGATCTGGGCGATCTTCCAGTTCGAGAATGACCGCTTCCTCTCGGCCCAGAACCTGACCAACCTGATGCTGCAGATCGCTGCCACCGGGCTGATCTCGGTCGGCGTCGTCTACGTCCTGTTGCTGGGGGAGATCGACCTCTCGGTCGGCGCCGTCAGTGGCCTCGCCGCCGCGGTGATGGCGGTGCTCAACGTCAAGCACGGCTGGAACCCCTACCTGGCGATCGCCGCCGCGGTCGCGGTCGGGATGGCGATCGGGGTGCTCCAGGGAAGTCTCTTCAGTCGCTTCGTCGTGCCCTCGTTCGTGGTCACCCTGGCGGGCCTATTGGCCTGGCAGGGGGCGCTGCTGCAGGTGCTCGGCTCGACCGGGTCGATCAACCTCACCGACCCCAAGATCACCGGCCTCGCCAACACCTTCTACTCCGACACGGTCGGCTGGATCATCGCCGCGGCTGTGATCGCCGGTTACGGCGCCGTGCTCTTCCTCGGGCACCGTCGCCGCCTCGCCGCCGGGCTCGACAGCGAGAGCCTGGCCGGGATGGTCGTCCGCTTCGCCCTGGTTGCGGTGGTGACGATCGTCGCCACGACGATCTTCAACTCCGACCGCGGCACGCCGCTGGCGGTCCTGATCCTGCTCGGGTTCGTGGTCGGGATGGAGTTCGTGGTCAAGCGCACCGGCTTCGGCCGCCACGTCTTTGCTGTCGGCGGCAACGCCGAGGCGGCGCGCCGGGCCGGCATCCGCGTCAACGGGATCCGCATCGCCGTCTTCGGCATCGCCGGGACGATGGCCGCGATCGGCGGCATCATGGCCGCCTCGCGCCTGCTCGCCGTCAACCAGAACTCCGGCGGCAACGAACTGCTGCTGCTGGCGATCGCCGGCCCGGTTATCGCCGGCACCAGCCTCTTCGGTGGCCGCGGCTCGGTCTGGACGGCGCTGATGGGCGCCCTCGTGATCGGCTCGATCTCCAACGGCATGGACCTGCTGGCGCTCTCCTCGGCGGTCAAGTTCATGGTCACCGGCGGCGTCCTGCTGCTGGCGGTCCTGGTCGACGCGGTCGCCCGCAACCAGCGCTCGGCCAGCGGCCGGGTCTGACCTGGGAGCGTCTAGCGGGCGAAGAGGAGGGAGGCGCCGATAGCGCCGCCGAGGTCGCCGAGGGCGGCGACCCGGACCGCCGGTGGCTTTTCGTCGAGGAAGAGGTGCTTGCCCATCTCCTTCGTCAGCGGCTCCATGTAGCGGTCGCCGAAACGGACGCCGAGGCCGCCGCCGATGATCACCGCTTCCGGGTCGAGCAGGTTGACGGCGGAGGCGATGCCGGTCCCGAGCGCCTCGATCGCGCGGTGGATCAGGTCCTCGGCGAGGTGGTCGTTGGCGTCGATCGCGCGCTCCCAGATGCCGCTGGTCAGGCGCGGTTTGCCGTGCTTCTCCATCAGCTTGAAGAGGTCGGTCTTGTGACCCTCCTCGTGCTGGCGGCGGGCCTCGGCTTCCATCGCCGAGCGGCCGGCGTAGGCCTCCATACAGCCCCGGCGTCCGCAGGGGCACTTGGCGCCGCCGCGCTTGACGACCATGTGGCCGATCTCCCCGGCGGCGCCGCGCCCGAGCCAGGGCTTGCCGTCGAGGACGAGGCCGCCGCCGACGCCGGTGCCCCAGAAGACGCCGATCAAGCTCTCGAACTCGCGCCCGGCGCCGAGGTGGAACTCGGCCTCGGTCGCGACCTGGACGTCGTTGCCGACCCTCACCTCGGTCCCCAGCGCCTCCTTCAGGTTCTCGGCCAGGGGGAAGCTGCCCTCCCAGCCCGGCAGGTTGCGGGCGCCGGAGACGACGCCGGTCTTCTCGTCGGCATCGCCCGGGGAGCCGACGCCGACGCCCTCGAGGGCGCTGGTCTCGACCCCGGCCTGTTCGGCCGCCTCGCGCAGCGCCGCCGCCATCTCGCCTGCCACGTCCCCGGGGCCGCCGCTGGTCGGAGTCGGCCGCCGCGATTCGCCGCTGACCTTGCCGGCGGCGTCGACGATCGCCGTCTGGATCTTGGTCCCGCCCAGGTCTATGCCGCCGCGAAGCTCAGCCACGCGCGCAGTCTACGCTGGGCGGGTGAGTGAGAGCGGCGACCAGCGCGGCTGGCGGACCTGGTGGGTGAAGCGGCGCTGGTACGAGCGCAACCACCGGCCTTTGCGGCGATTGCGGATCGACCGCCACGCCGCCCGCGGCGGCTTCTACTTCCGCCACCCGGTCGAGGGCGAGCTGCTGGAAGCGCTCGAGGAGGGGCGACTGACGATCGGCGAAGGGACGCTGCTGGAGCCGGGCTGCTGGCTGACCCTGGCGCCGGAGGCCCGGATCGAGATCGGCGCCGGCTGCTTCCTCAACCGCAACACGATGGTCGCCGCCCACGAGCGGGTGACGATCGGTGACCACACGATGTTCGCCAACGGCTGCTTCGTCGGCGACGCCGACCACCGCTTCGACGATTCCGAGAAGCCGATCACCTGGCAGGGCTTCAGCTCCAAGGGCCCGGTCGAGATCGGCGCCAACTGCTGGTTCGGGGTCAACTGCGTCGTCACCAGCGGGGTGACGATCGGCGACCGCTGCGTCGTCGGCTCCAACTCGGTGGTGACCAAGGATCTGCCGCCGGCGACGATCGCCGCCGGAGCGCCGGCCCGCGTGATCAAGCCGATTGAATTTCGCCACCGAGACGACACTTAGTCCCTATAATCGGCGACGGATGGCCGTGACCCAGAAGGGCATGGACCGGATGAATTTGAACCTCGGCACCATCACTTCCCCCCCCAGGAACGAAGGCGCGAGCGTCCTGCGCGCCAAGGCCGCGCTGCGCGCGCGCCTCGAGCAGCCGCGCCGCGAGGGCCTGACGATCGGGCTGGTGCCGACGATGGGCTACCTGCACGACGGCCACCTCTCGCTGCTGCGCGCCGCCCGTGCCGAGTGCGACCTCGTGGTCATGAGCCTCTTCGTCAACCCCACCCAGTTCGGCCCCGGCGAGGACCTCGATCGCTATCCGCGCGACGAGGAGCGCGACCTGCGCCTGGCCGCGGAGGCCGGCGTCGACCTCGTCTACGCGCCCGCGGTCGAGGAGGTCTATCCCGAGGGCTTCGCCACGGCGGTCGCGGTCGGCGGCAACCTCACCTCGGTGCTCGACGGCGACCCCGCCCGCCGTGGCCCCGAGCACTTCCGCGGCGTCACCACCGTCGTCGCCAAGCTCTTCAACAGCGTCGGCCCCGACGTTGCCTACTTCGGGCAGAAGGACGCCCAGCAGGCAGCCGTTATTCGGCGGATGGCCAGCGACCTCGACTTCCCGGTCCGGATCGAGGTGCTGCCGACCGTGCGCGAGCCCGACGGGCTGGCGATGAGCTCGCGCAACGCCTACCTCGACGAGGACGATCGTCGGCGCGCGCCGGCGCTCTCGCGCGCCCTCGGGGCAGCCGAGCGCGGCGCCCGCGAGGAGTCACTGCAGGCCAGCCTCGCCGCCGCCCGCCGCGAGCTCGCCGGCGCCGGCATCGAGCCCGAGTACCTGGAGGCCCGCGACGCCGAGTCGCTGGAGCCGGTGGCCGAGCTCAACGGTCGCCCGGTTCTGGTCGCCGTTGCCGCCCGGGTCGGCGGCGCGCGCCTGATCGACAACGTCTTGATCCGACCTTGACAACGTAGAAAGGCAAAGGGAGAGCCAATGCAGAGACAGATGCTGAAGTCCAAGATCCACCGGGCAACGGTCACCGACTGCGACGTCGACTACATCGGCAGCATCACGATCGACACCGAGCTGATGGCCCAGGCGGACATGATCACCAACGAGCAGGTCTACGTCTGGGACGTCGACAACGGCTCCCGCTTCGTCACCTACGTGATCGACGGCGAGCCCGGCTCGCGGACTATGCAGGTCAACGGCGCCGCTGCCCACCTGGTCGAGCCCGGCCACAAGATCATCGTCGCCACCTTCGGCGCCTACGACGAGGCCGACCTCGAGCGCTACTCGCCGGTCGTCGTCCACGTCGACGACGACAACAACCCCGTCGCCGTCGACAGCCACCCCGAGGTGCTGCTCTCATGAGCTCGGGCGGCCGCTCCCACACGGCGCCCCCGGCCTCCGGCCGCACGCCGGTCAGCCTGCCGCGGCTGGCTGAGATGAAGGCCAACGGCGAACCGATCGTGATGGTCACCGCCTACGACTACCCGTCCGCCACGGTGGCCGAGGCGGCCGACGTCGACATCGTCCTGGTCGGGGACTCCGCGGCCAACGTCGTCCTCGGCTACCCCGGCACCGAGCAGGTCTCGATGGACGAGATGGTGATGCTCGGCAAGGCCGTCCGCCGCGGCCTGAAGACGCCGCTGATGGTCGGCGACATGCCGATGGGCAGCTACGAGTCGAGCAACGAGCTGGCGATCCAGAGCGCCCAGCGCCTGGTCAAGGAGACCGGCTGTCAGACGGTCAAGCTCGAGTCGGGCGGCGTCGCGGTCGAGCGTGCCCGGGCGATCGTCCGTGCCGGCATCCCGGTCATGGGCCACCTCGGGCTGACGCCGCAGACCGCCACCGCCCTCGGCGGCTACAAAGCCCAGGGCAAGTCGGCCAAGGACGCGATCAAGCTCTGCGAAGACGCCCTCGCCCTGCAATCGGTCGGCTGCTTCGCGATCGTCTTCGAGGCCGTCCCGGCCGCGATCGCCGAAGCGATCGTCGCCAAGCTCGAGATCCCGACGATCGGCATCGGCGCCGGCCCCTCGACCTCCGGCCAGGTCCTGGTCTTCCACGACCTGCTCGGCATCACCACCGGCCACATGGCCAAATTCGTCAAGCGTTACGCCGGCGTCCACGAGACGATGGTCGCGGCGGTTGCCCAGTACGGCGAGGAGGTCCGCTCACGCCACTTCCCCGAACCCGACCACGTCTACAGCGTCGAGCCAGCCGAGCTCGACGAGTTCCGCCGCTACCTCGACCAGGAGAGCCTGACGTCCCAGAAGGCCTGGGACTGGGAGCCGCTGCCGTGAGCCGCGCCTCTCGCGAACGTTGCCAATGAGTGCGGCTCAGGTTCCGACTGCCGGCCGAGGCAACGCTCGCCGGCGATCAGCCTCTTCACGGTGAGACCGCAGAAGGCGCTCTTGAAGCTCGGCCCCGTGAGCGGGACCAGACCCGCTCCAGGTAGGCGTGCGGCCAGCGGCCCGACCCAGGTGGCGGGGACGCCGGCCTCCTTCCGGTACTTGGCGCTTTCGAGGAGCGGCTTCGGCGGCACGACGGTCACGTTCTGAGGCATCGCGCCTGGCTTGCCGGCGAAGAAGCCGCTATCGGTTTCTTCGACGTTGGCGGCGCGGATGATCCGCATCCCATCGACCCATTCCATCGTGCGGCCGGAGAAGCCGTAGGTGGGTGGGGTTCCCGGGCCCAGGATCGAGCTGAGATCGAACGAGGCCGCTTCGAAGGCCACATTGGCGCCGTCGACGCGAGCGTGAGCTTCGAGCATGTCGACCCGCAGGCCGCTGAAGAGTTCTTCGAACAAGCCATTGAGTGCCGCCTGAAACGATTCTTTGCAGACTCGCCGGAAGTGCTGTTCGACCGTGCCAGGCGCAAGCCCGGCGTTGATCCGGGTGAAGTCGTTCTCGCCCTGGAACTGGATGGTGCCGCGAAAGTGGCCGCGTTCGACAATTGGGTCGCGGCCGCTGCAACCGGGCGTAGGGTCGCCGCGCTGCCCTTGCCTACGAGGACCCGCCTCGGCTGATGGCCGCTCGCCCTGGAACCGCACCGAGACCTTCCCGAGGTCGCCGAACCGCGCCACGATCCCGTCGCGACTCACCGTCCCGTTGGTCCGCAAATCCATCAAGACGCCCCCTTTGATCAGGGTCAGCGACACCTGCTTATGGCCCTCGGTCGCGATGAAGCCGCGGAAGCCGTTGCTGCCCTTGACCGTGAGATTCAGCCGCAGACTGCTTTCCTGGACCTCGAAGCCTGGGCTCGCGGCGGCGCCGGCGACCGGCCCCGTGAGCAGAGCCATCGCGGCCACGACCAACCCGATCGCGCCGACCCGGAGCCTCACGGCGCCGACCCCCACATGCCTGGGCGGCGGGGCGGGTGCCAGGCGTTGTCGAGGGGCCGGGGAGTCGATCCGACCCGTCCGCTCGTCGCGAAGAAGATCAGGCACGACGATTCGGGCGGGCAGGCACAAGACAGATCGCGGCAGAGGCGGGCGGTGAACGGCGACCCGGTCAGCGGCACGGTTCCGAGGCCGGGCAAAGACACGCTGAGATCGCCGCTCCAGGTCGCTGGATGGCCGCTGCCGCTTTCGAAGGCACCGGTGCCGCTGAACGGGAATGGAGGCGCGACCGATGCGGTGATGGGGCGCGCGGTCGGACCGCTGACGACGAACGTCGAGGGGTCGGCGGAGCCGCTCGCCGAGCGGATGATCGTTATCCGCCCGCGCCTTTCGGTCACGCTCGCGGAGTAGCTCACGCTGGGGGATCCGAGTGGAGAGTTGGCGGTGAGCTCATAGGCGTTGAACGAAGGTAGGTTCGAATCTTCCTTCGCGTAAGCGCCCAGGCTCACTCCCTGTAATTTGCCGCCTCCCTCAGGCTTCGGTGGCCTCTTGCACACCTGCCGGAAAGTGCGAAATATCTCGCCCTTGACACTGGAGGAGTGGACGGTGGTGAAGCCGCCCTCTCCACGGAATCGAAGGCTGCCGGTGAATCGGCCTTTTTGCCGAGTGGGGGCGGATCCGACACATTCGCTGCCGAGTGCGGACTGAGCCTTGGGAGGTCCGCTCGGTTGAAAGCGCAGCGCGATTCTTCCGAGCTTGCCGAAGGAGGCCTTGATCTGATCGGGTCTCGCAGCCTGCCTGCGAACGAGGTAGGCAGCCGATCCGGTGGAGTTGGTCGCAAAAAGCACCAGGGGACCCGAGGCGCTGGACTGCACGCTGACGTAATAGCCATTGCTTCCCTTTAGCTGCAATCCCACGGAGCGAGAGGCATGGCTTACGTAGTAGCCCGGCTTCGCCGAGGCTGCCGATGCCATCGCGAGCAGCGCGATCGCCGCGCAGGCCCCCAGGCAAACCCCGCGTCCCCATGCCTTCATTCGCCCAGACTATTCGAGGAACGATCGCGCGGCCGCGCCGAACTACCATTGGCGCGCATGCCGATCTATGAGTTCGAGTGCGACGAGTGCGGGGCTCGCTTCGAGGAGCTGGTCGCGGCCGGGGCCGAGGACGTTCCCTGTGCCGAGTGCGGATCGACGCGCACCAGCAGGCTGATGTCGAGTGTCTCGCCGCCGGGGCGGCAGCCGCGCGGGGCCAAGGTGCGCTCGAACGAATCGATGCGGGGCGAGCGCGAAGCGGCGCGCAAGGACCGGATCGCCGAGTCGCGCCAGAAACGGGCGCGGGGAGAAAATCCCCATCACCCGAAGAAGAAGGCGAAATGAGTGGCACTACCGCGGAGCAGCGCCGCGAGCGGCTGGTCGAGCTCTACAAAGAGGTCTCGGCCTGCACCAAATGCCCGCTGCACGAGACCCGGACCAAGACCGTCTTCGGGGCCGGCAACGCCGACGCCGAGCTGATGTTCGTCGGCGAGGCGCCGGGGGCCGACGAGGACCGTCAGGGGCTGCCCTTCGTCGGCCGCGCCGGGCAGCTGCTGAACCAACTCTTGGAAGAGATCGGCCTCTCGCGTGAGGAGGTCTTCATCGCCAACGTGCTGAAGTCGCGGCCGCCGGGCAACCGTGACCCGCAGCCGCTGGAGATCGAGGCCTGCAAGCCCTACCTGTTCGAGCAGGTGCGGCTGATCGAGCCGAAGGTTCTGTGCACGCTCGGCAACTTCGCGACCAAGCTGCTGACCGGCAGCCCGGTCGGGATCACCAAGGTCCGCGGCACCCCGCAGGTGCATGAGTTCGGCGGCCGCACCGTCTTCCTGCTGCCGCTGCTGCACCCCGCCGCGGCGCTGCGGACGCCGGCGATGAAGGAGACGCTGCGCGGCGATCTCGCCACCGTGCCGGGCCTGCTCGCCGGGCCGGGACCGGCACCGGCGCCGAGTGCCGAGGAGATCGCGGCCGCCGAAGACGAGACCGCCGGGCGCGCCGCCTCGCCGCCACCGGCCGACGACCAGCTCGACATGTTCGGCTGACGTGGAGCGCTTGAAGAGCAGCGCCGCGGCCGAGACCGAAGCGCTCGGCGCCCGCGTCGCCGAGCGCCTCGCCCCCGGCGACGTCGTCGTGGTCAGCGGCGAGGTCGGCGCCGGCAAGACGACGCTGATCCGCGGCGCCTGCCGGGCACTCGGGGTCGAGGAGCCGATCACCTCGCCGACCTTCACGATCGGCCAGCGCTACGCGGGTGGCCGTCTGCCGGTCTCCCACCTCGACCTCTACCGGCTGCAGAGCCTGGAGGAGGAGGACCCGGCGCTGATCGACGACTATCTCGGCCCCGACGGCGTCGCCTTCGTCGAGTGGCCTGCGGTCGGGGTCGAGCGGCTGGGGCGGCCGGCGCTGGAGATCCGGCTCGAGCACGCCGGCGGCGAGCGCCGCGCGATCGAGGTCGACTGGTAGGGCGAGTCCGCTCCGAGTTGACGCAGGTGGTGTTCCGGGGACGGGGAACACAACTTGTAGCATCGGCTCACAAACTGCGATCCACGAAGGGATGGACCAATGAAGGGACTGAAGGCGCTTTCCGCGGTGTTGGTGGTCACCGGCCTGCTGGCTGGCGCGGCGGTGCCCGCCACGGCGGGGGCCGCGGCGTACAAGCACTACGTCGGCTGCGGAATCTCCCGCAACGCCAAGCCCGCGCACGTCTGTCCCAAGAAGGCCAAGAAGGGCGCTTTCTTCAAAAGCCTCAAAGGCGACGTCAACTACAGCGTCTGCGTCAAGTTCCCCAGCGGCAAGAACCTCTGCGCCCAAGCACAGGAGGCGAAAAAGGGAACGCTCTACGTGAACAAGGTGACCTCGACCATCCCCGGCAGGCACCAGGTGACCTGGTTCGTCGAAGGCAAGAAAGTCGGCTCCTTCGTCTTCAGGGTCAAGGGCTAGAAGCGGTCCCCCGCTGGTCGTCGTCGGCTTCGACACCGCTACCGCCGACACCGCCGCCTGCGCCTGGCGCGACGGCGAGATCCTGCACGAATCGCTGCTGGGCCCCTCGGAGGGAGGTCCCCGGCACGCGGCCGCGCTGCTGGAGGAGGTCGAGCACTGCGCCACCGCCGCGGGCGGCTGGGAGCGGGTCGGCCTGCTCGCCGTCGGGCTCGGCCCCGGTTCCTTCACCGGGTTGCGGATCGGCATCGCCACCGCGCGCGGGCTCGGGGCCAGCCTCGGCCTGCCGGCGACCGGGGTCTGCACGCTCGACGCGATCGGGCGCGGGATGGAGGAGGCCGGGGTAGAGGGGGAGCGCCTGGCGCTGCTCGATGCGCGCCGCGGCGAGGTCTTCGCGGCGCTCTACTCCGCGCGCGGCGAGCGGATCTGGGAGCCGCTGGTCTGCCGTCCCGAGGAGCTCGAGGAGCGCGTCGCCGCGCTCGCCACGGCGCCGCCGGCCGCCGGCTCGGGAGCGGTACGATTCCGGCACGAGCTGGCTCGGCACGGCGTCCGGATAGCGGACGATGCCGACCCCGTCCACCGGGTCGCCGCGCGGCACATCTGCGCCCTCGCGACGGCCTCGCCGGAGGGGGGCCCGCTCGCCCCGATCTACCTCAGACCTCCCGACGCAGAGCGCTGGCGTGAGCGAAATTCTTTCCAGAAAGCCGAGTGACCTGAGCCAAGAGGTGAAGGTGCGCAGGCTCGCCTACAGCGACCTGCCGGCGGTGATCGCGATCGAGCGCCGCTCCTTCCCGACCCCGTGGTCGCTGGCGATGTTCGTGCTGGAGCTCTCCAAGCCCTCCGGCATCTGCCTCGCCGCCAGCGCCGGCGAGGATCTGCTCGGCTACGTGATCTGCTCCCGCTATGACCAGGTCTGGCACCTGATGAACATCGCCGTGGCGCCGGAGCGGCGCCGGGCCGGGGTCGCCGCGCGGCTGCTGGCGCGGCTGGTCGAGGAGGCCGGGGGCGTGCTCCCGTTCACGCTCGAGGTCCGCGTCTCCAACCACCAGGCGATCGCGATGTACGAGCGCTTCGGCTTCCGCTCGGCCGGCGTCCGCCCCCGCTACTACCACGACAACAACGAGGACGCGCTGATCATGTGGCTGGACTGACTCTCGCGATCGAGACCTCCTGCGACGACACCTGCGCGGCCGTGCTCGACGGCCCGCGGATCCTCTCCAACCTGATCTCCTCGCAGGCAGAGGCGCACGCGGCGTTCGGCGGGGTCGTCCCCGAGGTCGCCTCGCGCCACCACCTCGAACTGACCGCGCCGGTGGTTGGGGCGGCGCTGAAGGAGGCGGGCGCCGGGCTCGACGACGTCGAGGCGGTCGCCGTCACCACCGGGCCGGGCCTGATCGGCGCCCTCCTGGTCGGGGTCAGCACCGCCAAGGCGATCGCCGCGCCGCGCCGCCTGCCGCTGATCCCGGTCGACCACCTGCAGGGACACGTCGCCGCCAACTTCCTCGAGCCGGAGCCGCTGCGGCCGCCGTTCCTCTGCCTGGTCGCCAGCGGCGGCCACACCCTGCTGGCCAGCGTCACCGACCACCACGGGCACGAGGTCCTGGGCACGACGCTCGACGACGCCGCCGGCGAGGCCTTCGACAAGTCGGCGCGGCTGCTCGGGCTCGGCTATCCGGGCGGGCCGGCGCTGCAGAAGCTGGCCGAGGACGGCGACCCCGCGGCCTTCGAGATGCCGGTGGCGATGGCCCGCGATCCCAGCCTCAACTTCAGCTTCAGCGGATTGAAGACGGCGCTGGTCTACCGCTGTCGTGAATTGGGGGAGGAGGGGGTGGCCGCGCACCGGGCCGACCTAGCCGCCTCCTTCCAGGCGGCCGTGGTCGGGCAGCTGATCGCGAAACTGAAGCGGGCCCTGAAGCAGGGCGACTGGGAGGCGGTTGCCCTGGGCGGCGGCGTCGCCGCCAACGGGCCCCTGCGCGAAGCGGTGGCGGCGCTCTGCGAGGAGCGCGGCGTGCGGCTGAAGCTGGTCCCCGGCAAGCTCTGCACCGACAACGCGGCGATGATCGGCTCCGCCGCCCGCTTCGCCCCGCGGATCGAGTACCCCGACTACCTCGGCTACGACGCCTTCGCGACCCCGGCCCGCCGGGCCGCATGACCGACGTCGTCGTCTACTCGCGTCCCGGCTGCCACCTCTGTGAGGAAGCGGTGGCGGCGATCGTCGCCCTGCACGGCGAGGGCTACCGCTTCGCCCTGCACGAGATCGACATCGAGAGCGACGAGCTGCTGCTGCGCCGCCACCTCGAGCGAATCCCGGTGGTCGAGGTCGATGGGACGGTCGTCTCGGAGCTGGTTTTGGACGAAATCGGCCTGCGCGCCAGGCTCGATACTGTGGGGGCATGGCCGAGGTGATCGAGGAGTACGAGGTCCCGGAGGGGTTCCCCGTCGAAGGGGACCGCCTCTCGCTGGGCGTCGCCGCGCGCCTCTCGCGCTACCTGCAGGTGCTGACCCAGGCGCGCAAGATGGGGCGGGAGACGATCTCCTCGCAGGAGCTCTCCGAGTACACCCACATCAACCCGACCCAGATCCGCCGCGACCTCTCCGGCTTCGGCAAGTTCGGCAAGCGCGGCGTCGGCTACAACATCGAGTCGCTGGTCTCCGAGGTGCGCAAGATCCTCCGCACCTCCGGCCAGCACAACATCGCCCTCTTCGGCGCCGGCAACCTCGGCCAGGCGATCGCCAGCTCGGCGATCTTCGCCGACCACGGCTTCCAGGTCGTCGCCGTCTTCGACTCCGACCCGTCCGTGGTCGGGACCGAGATCGGCGAGCTGCGGGTCCGCGACCTCGGCGACCTGAAGGCGGTCGTCGGCGAAGAGGAGATCGTCGTCGGCGTCCTCGCCGTGCCCGCCGACGCCGCCCAGGAGGTCGCCGACCGCCTCGTCAAGGCCGGCGTCAAGATCATCTTCAACTACTCCGAGCAGCTGCTGCAGGTGCCGCCGGAGGTGACGGTCCACACGTCCAGCCCCGCCGTCGACCTGCTCTACGCGCTCTACTTCTACCTGGCCTGATTCCTTGTCGCTAGACCTCGACCTCGTCCGCGAGAGATTCGAGTCCTCCACCGACTTCACGATCGGGCTCGAGGAGGAGTTCGCGATCCTCGACCCGGCCACGCTGGAGCTGGAGCACCGCTTCGAGGAGGTCTACGCGGCCTGCGAGCAGGACGAGCTGTTGGCCGAGTCGGCGGCCGGCGAGCTGATCGCCGCCGAGGTCGAGATCCGCTCCGGCCGGGCCGAGAGCTTCGCCGAGGCGGTGGTGAAGCAGCGGCAGCGGCGGGCGCGGCTGTTCGCCCTGGTCGATGAGATGGGACTGGCGCTGGGCGCCACCGGCACCCACCCCTGGGCGAGCTACCTCGACCAGCGGATCATCGACACCCCCCACTACAACCGCCTGCGCCACGAACTGGGCTGGGTGGCGCAGCGCAACAACACCTGGAGCACCCACGTCCACATGGGGGTGCGCGGAGCCGACCGCGCGATCGCCGTCTGCGACCGCCTGCGCGAGCTGCTGCCGCTGCTGCTGGCGGTCTCGGCCAACTCGCCCTTCCTCGATCGCCGCGACACCGGCCTGCACACGGTCCGGACCGAGATCTTCACCCGCACCTTCCCGCGCTGCGGCGTGCCCTCGCCGTTCCGCGACTGGGACAGCTACGCGAGCTTCGTCGAGACCCTGGAGCGGGCCGGCTCGATCGTCGAGTCGACCCAGCTCTGGTGGAGCGTCCGCCCCCATCATCACTTCGGCACCGTCGAGGTGCGGATCTGCGACGCCCAGACCCGCGGCGACGAGTCCTTCGCCCTGGCCGGCCTGATCTCCGCCTGCATCGCCCAGGCGGCGCTCGACTACGACGAGCACGGCTACGACGGCGCCGCCGGGCCGCCGCTGGCCGACCGCGAGATCGAGGAGAACCTCTGGCGGGCGATCCGCCACGGCCTCAGCGGCAGGATGATCGACTTCCGGGGCGGGGTGGAGGTGGAGGCGCGCCAGGCGCTCGAGGCAGTCCTCGCCTGGGTCGAGCCGGCCCGCTCCCAACTCGGCATCGAGATCCGGTTGCCCGAGCGCAACGGCGCCCAGCGCGCCCGCGAGGCGCTCGACGCGGGGGTCTCGATCGAGGACATCTACCGCGACGCGGTGGCCGAGACCCGACGCACCTATAAGGGTGCGGGCGAGACCGCGAAATCTTCTTGAATCGGGTCTATAGGCGGTAACGCCGCCTCCGTCTATAGACTCCCGCGCCGCTCTAAATTCCACCGGAGGAACAAAACTTGACCAGCTTCTTGACCGATTACGGGGTAGTTGTCGCGCTTGTGTGTGCGGGTGCCGCTGTCGTCTACGGCCTCATCGTCACCCAGCGCCTGCTTGCCAAG
>Ga0207641_10003129_pt1 | contig 14864 bp, 9 predicted proteins | sample KBSSwiS62_FD_184306 | JGI IMG/M metagenome (GOLD analysis project Ga0207641, IMG submission 184306) | Switchgrass rhizosphere microbial communities from Kellogg Biological Station, Michigan, USA - KBS Switchgrass S6-2 (SPAdes) (version 2) | ecosystem: Host-associated > Plants > Roots >... | reverse complement strand
GCTCGCCCCCGCGGACCCGGGCACCCGGCTGGCCGCGCCGCCGGGGCCCGCGCTCGTGCTCCTCCCCCAGAATCCCGTGGACGGCCGAGCGGCCGTACTCGCTGCTCCGAACGGGTGAGTGGTCGTCGGGGCACGGGGACCCGGCGGCGGGCCCGTCCCGAGGTAGGCGCACAATCGCACCCACTCGGGGGTGTGTCGGTGCGGCGCCGACGTGCCGGGTGGCACGAGTTCACCGGCCCGGGTGACCCCGACGGGGTGAACGGTGGCGTTCCGGGCCGGTTCCGCCGAGTAGCGTGCGAACGCCCCCCGGTCCCACCGAGTGTGGGGCCGTATTCACGAGAGGACAGTCGAGCAGCATGCGCCTTGCGGTCATTCCCGGCGACGGCATCGGCCCGGAGGTCATCGACGAGGCCCTGAAGGTCTTGACCGAGGTCACGCCGAACGTCGAGACCACGACCTACGACCTGGGCGCGGCCCGGTGGCACTCCACCGGCGAGCTGCTCCCCGAGACCGTCCTCACCGAGCTCCAGCAGCACGACGCCATCCTGCTCGGCGCCGTCGGCGACCCGTCGGTCCCGAGCGGCATCCTCGAGCGGGGCCTGCTGCTGCGCCTGCGCTTCGAGCTGGACCACCACGTCAACCTGCGCCCGGCGCGGCTGTACCCGGGGGTGCGCGGCCCGCTCGCCGGCGCCCCGGAGATCGACATGGTCGTGGTGCGCGAGGGCACCGAGGGCCCCTACGTCGGCACCGGCGGCCTGCTCCGCAAGGACACCCCGCACGAGATCGCGACCGAGGTCAGCACCAACACCGCGTTCGGCATCGAGCGCGTGGTGCGGGACGCCTTCGGCCGGGCCGAGCGCCGCCCGCGCAAGCACCTCACCCTCGTCCACAAGACGAACGTCCTCACCTTCGCGGGCGCGCTGTGGTCGCGGATCGTCGAGGAGGTGTCCCTGGAGCATCCGGACGTCTCGGTCGCGTACCAGCATGTGGACGCCACCACGATCCACCTGGTCACCGACCCGGGCCGGTTCGACGTGATCGTCACCGACAACCTGTTCGGCGACATCCTCACCGACCTCGCCGCGGCCGTCACCGGCGGCATCGGCCTGGCGGCCAGCGGCAACCTGGACGCGAGCGGCCGCAACCCGTCGATGTTCGAGCCGGTGCACGGCTCCGCGCCGGACATCGCGGGCCAGGGCATCGCGGACCCCACCGCCGCCGTGCTGTCCGTGGCCCTGCTGCTGGACCACGTGGGTCAGCGGGACGCGGCCCGACGGGTCGAGGCCGCCGTCGCGTTCGACCTCGCGACCCGGGACCACAGCGCCACCGGGCACACCCAGGCGATCGGCGACCGCCTCGCGGCGCTGGTCTCCAGCCACGACACCGCCTCCGCCGGGTCCGAGGCATGATCCCCGCGCCGCGCGGCCAGGGAACCACGTCCCACGATGTGGGAGAGTATGTGACAGCGACGTGACGCGGGGGCAGACTCACTGACGTGCGCCTCACCAGCGTGATCATTATCGACTAGCGCGTCGGCGGTCCGAACCAGGCCGACGCGCAGACCTCTCGCCTCCGCGGGGGGTCTTTTTTCTTGCCCCACCACGTCTGGAGCCAACTCGATGTCCCGTACGGAGCCCGCGGGCACGCCCCTCGGCGACGCCTTCCACGTCTACGACACGACGCTGCGCGACGGGGCCCAGCGCGAGGGCATCTCGTACTCCGTCGCGGACAAGCTCGCGGTCGCGCGCCACCTCGACGCGCTCGGCGTCGGGTTCATCGAGGGCGGCTGGCCCGGCGCCATGCCGAAGGACACCGAGTTCTTCGCCCGCGCCGCCGCCGGTGAGCTCGCGCTGTCCCACGCGGCGCTCGTCGCGTTCGGGGCCACGCGCAAGGCGGGCGTCGCCGTGCACGAGGACGCACAGGTCCGGGCGCTGCTGGACTCGCAGGCGCCGGTCGTCACGCTCGTCGCGAAGTCCGACCGCCGGCACGTCGAGCGGGCCCTGCGCACGGACGTCGCGGAGAACTGTGCGATGGTCGCGGACACCGTGCGGTTCCTGCGCGCCGAGGGCCGCCGGGTGTTCGTGGACGCCGAGCACTTCTTCGACGGCTACCGCGTCGACCCCGACACCTCGCTGCGCGTGCTCGACGCCGCGATGACGGCGGGCGCGGACGTCGCGGTGCTGTGCGACACCAACGGCGGGATGCTGCCCCTGGGGGTCGCGGAGGTCGTCCGCGAGGTCGCCGACCGCACCGGCTTCCGGCTGGGCATCCACTGCCAGGACGACACCGGCTGCGCCGTGGCGAACTCGGTGTCGGCGGTGCAGGCCGGGGCGACCCACGTGCAGTGCACGGCCAACGGCTACGGCGAGCGGACGGGCAACGCCGACCTGTTCGCCGTCGTCGGGAACCTGGCGACCAAGCTGGACATGCCGGTGCTGCCCGCGCTCGACGACCTCACCCGGACCTCGCACGCGCTGGCCGAGATCGCGAACCTCGCGCCGGACACCCACCAGCCCTACGTCGGGGCGTCGGCGTTCGCGCACAAGGCCGGGCTGCACGCGTCGGCGATCAAGGTCGATCCGGAGCTGTACAACCACATGGACCCCGCGGACGTCGGGAACGTGCAGCGGGTGCTGGTCACGGAGATGGCCGGGCGGGCCTCGGTGGAGCTCAAGGGGGCCGAGCTGGGGCTCGCGCTGTCGCCGGAGGCGGTGGCGTCGGTGGTCGGGACCGTGAAGGAGCGCGAGGCGCGGGGTTGGTCGTTCGAGGCGGCGGACGCCTCCCTCGAGCTGCTCATGCGAGACGCGCTCGGGCAGGCCTCCACCGTCCCGTTCGCCCTGGAGTCCTACCGGGTGCTGATCGAGAAGCGGGCGGGCGCCGAGTCGGTCGCGGAGGCGACGGTGAAGCTCGTCGTCGACGGGGAGCGGCTGATCGCGACCCGCGAGGGCAACGGCCCGGTCAACGCCCTCGACGCCGCCCTGCGCGCGGCCCTCACCCCGAGCCGGCCGTGGCTGGACGGGATCGAGCTGTCGGACTACAAGGTCCGGATCCTGACGCCCGGCGGCGGCGAGGGGAAGGCGGCGGGCACCCAGGCCGTCACCCGGGTGCTGGTGGAGACCAGCGACAAGGCGGGGGAGTGGACCACGGTGGGGGTGCACACGAACGTCGTGGAGGCGAGCTGGCTCGCGCTCGTGGACTCCCTGGCCTACGCCGCCCTCCGCCACCCGGCCTAGGAGCGCGCTGAAAAGCTCAGCACCTGCGCAGAGGACCCACCCGAAGGACCCTCACCCGAGGTCGCGCAGCTGATCTCGGACGCCGGAGACGACGGGCCGCCTGCGGGCCCAGACGGGGGCGGGCTCCGGCCAGACGCCCAGGCCGAACAGCCGGGCCGGGACGATCTGCAGGCCGGGGTGGCGCTGCGCGAACCGCGCGATCGCGGGGAGCTCGGTGCGCTCCTCGACGGGGGCGTCCGGGTCGAACCCCAGCACCTGCCCGAGGAGCACCCGGTGCAGGATCCGCTGCACGGTCTGGATCACCGCCGTCGGGACCCAGCGCCGCGCCTGCACCCGGGCCAGCGGCACGGAGGACCCCGACCCCGCCCGCAGCGCAGGCGCGACGTACCGCGCCGCGGCCACGGCGTCCGCGATCGCGAGGTTGATCCCCACCCCGCCCACCGGCGACATCGCGTGCGCGGCGTCTCCGATCAGCAACAGGCCGGGCCGGAACCAGCGGCGCAGCCGGTCGAGCCGGACGTCGAGCACCGAGACGTCCGCCCAGGACCGCAGCGCACCCACCCGGTCGGTGCAGAACGGGATGAGCCGCGCCATCCGGGTGCGCAGCGCGTCGATCCGCATCGCGCGCAGCGGTGCGTCCCCGCCCTTGCGGATCAGGTAGCCGCACTGCCAGTAGTCGTCCCGGTCGATCATGACGGCGAAGTGGCCGCGGGTGAACCGACCGAGGCCGCCCTCCGGGTCTCCGGGCAGCCGGGGGAGCCGGAACCACTCGACGTCCATGGGCACGCCGAACTCCCGCCCGCGCAGCCCGGCCTCCCTCCGGACGACGGAGCCGCGCCCGTCACAGCCGATGGTCAGCGCCGCCTCCAGCGTGTGCTCCGCGCCGGTCAGCCGGTCCGTCCAGCGCACCCCGGTCACCCGGCCACTGCGCCGGTCCTCGGCTCCGCGGGCTCCGTCCCCGGCGCGCAGCAGGCCGGTGACCTCGGCGTTGCGGACCAGCCGGAAGGTCGGCTCCTCCTCGGCCGCGGTGGCGAGGAAGTCGAGGAAGTCCCACTGCGGCACGAGCGCGATGTACGGCCGCCCGGTGCGCAGCAGCGAGAAGTCCCCGATCCGGATGGTCCCGCCGTCGAGCGCCGCGTTGATCGACTCGATCCGACGCTGGGGGACGGCGTCGAACCGCTCGCCCAGCCCCAGCTCGTCGAGCAGCCCGAGGGTGGAGGGGTGCACGGTGTCCCCGCGGAAGTCGCGGAGGAAGTCGCCGTGTTTCTCCAGCACGGTGACCTCCACGCCCGCGCGCGCGAGCAGCAGGCCGAGCATCATCCCGGCCGGACCACCACCGACGACGACCGCGTTATTCAGCATGCGTTGAATATATGCCCGGAGCGCCCGTGAGCACCAGCGATACCCTGGCCCCACCATGAGTAGAGTTCGCGTCCGCTTCTGCCCCTCGCCCACCGGAACCCCGCACGTCGGACTGGTCCGCACCGCCCTGTTCAACTGGGCGTACGCCCGCCACACGGGCGGCGACTTCGTGTTCCGGATCGAGGACACCGACGCGCAGCGGGACAGCGTGGCGAGCTACGAGGCGATCCTGGACGCGTTGCGCTGGCTCGGCCTCGACTGGGACGAGGGCCCCGAGAAGGGCGGACCGCACGGCCCGTACCGGCAGAGCGAGCGGCACGACCGCTACCGGGACGCGTTGGGCAGGCTCGTCGAGGCGGGCGAGGTCTACGAGTCCTACTCCTCCGCCGAGGAGATCGAGGCCCGGCACAAGGCCGCGGGCCGGGACCCGAAGCTCGGCTACGACAACGCCGACCGGGACCTCACCGAGGAGCAGCGTCAGGCGTTCCGGGCGGCGGGCCGCAAGCCCGTCTACCGGCTGCGGATGCCGGACCGCGACATCACGTTCACCGACCTGGTCCGCGGCGAGATCACGTTCAGGCGGGGCCAGGTGCCGGACTTCGTGCTGGCCCGCGGGGACGGCACGCCGCTCTACCCCCTCACCAACCCGCTCGACGACGCGCTCATGGGCATCACCCACGTCCTGCGCGGCGAGGACCTGCTCGCCTCCACCCCGCGGCAGATCGCGCTGCTCGAGGCGCTGGCGCGCGTCGGGATCGGCGAGGGCCCGCTGACCTACGCGCACCTCCCGCTGGTCACGGGCGAGGGCAACCGCAAGCTGTCGAAGCGGGACCCGCAGTCCAACCTCTTCCACTACCGCGAACGCGGCTTCGTCCCGGAGGGCCTGCTCAACTACCTCGCGCTGCTCGGCTGGGCGATCGCCGAGGACCGGGACGTCTTCTCGCTCGACGAGATGGTCGAGGCGTTCGACGTCTCACGCGTGTCGTCGAACACGGCCCGGTTCGACCTCAAGAAGGCCGAGGCGATCAACGCCGCCCACCTGCGGGCCCTGGACCCGGCGGACTTCGCCGCGCGGGTCGTCCCGTACCTGGCCGCGGTCGGCCTGACCGTGGCGGCGGACGACCCGGTGCTCGCCGCCGCGGCGCCGCTGGTGCAGGAGCGCTCCGTCGTGCTGTCCGACGCCGCGCGGATGCTCGCCTTCCTCTTCGTCGACGAGCTCGAGATCGACCCCGAGGCCGCCGCCAAGAACCTCGGGCCCGACGCCGCCCCGATCCTGGAGGCCGCGGTCAAGGGCCTCTCGGCGCTGGACGAGTGGAGCACCGCCGCGATCGAGGAGTCCCTCAAGGCCTCCCTGGTCGACGGCCTGGGGCTCAAGCCCCGGAAGGCCTTCGGCCCGGTGCGCGTCGCGATCAGCGGCCGGACCGTGTCCCCGCCGCTCTACGAGAGCATGGAGCTGTTGGGTCGGGAGGTGTCCCTGCGCAGACTGGGGGGTGCGGTGGAGCGGGCGAACGGCGTCGGCTAGAGTCTGCTCTGCAAGGGACGCCGGGCCTGCCCGGCCGTCTCCTTGGGGTATGGTGTAATTGGCAGCACGACTGATTCTGGTTCAGTTAGTCACGGTTTCCACGCAATTTCATCAGCAGGTCCAGGTCCCGTCGTCTAGCGGCCTAGGACGCCGCCCTCTCAAGGCGGTAGCGCGGGTTCAAATCCCGTCGGGACTACGCGAAACCGCAGCTCAGCTACGGTTTCGATGCTGGAAGCGTGTGGGTGTCCCTGGTCCCGTCGTCTAGCGGCCTAGGACGCCGCCCTCTCAAGGCGGTAGCGCGGGTTCAAATCCCGTCGGGACTACAGATCGGGGCCTCCGTTCCCTCCGGAACGGGGGCCCCGCGCTTTTCCCCGGATTCTGGGGCGGGTTCAGTGCGGTAGTGCGGTGGAATAGATCCGGCGGACGGTGGTGGCGACGAGCGGGGCGCACCGCTCGAGTGCACCCCCGCAGGACAGCGGCCGCTCCGCCCGCTCCAGCTCCTCGAGCCCGACACCCCACCGGGCGCCGTAGCCCTCGACGACGGCGCCCCGGTCGGTGACCTCCACCACGGAGAGGGCGTCCGCGTCCCGCAGGCCGGTGCGCTCGCGCACCGCGAGCTCCGCGATCTGCCCCGCAGGCGACCACGCCATCCGGCCGCGGCAGTTCTCGTGCTCGACCTCCCCCGCGCCCGCCGCCTTGGCGGCCGCGACCGCGCGCTGCACGTCCAGCCGGCCGTAGACGTAGCCGGTGGGCAGCACGAGCGCGGTGGGCGCGAAGCGGTGCCCGCCGAGGTGCGAGCTCTCCCAGACGTCCACCTGTCCGGTCTCCGCCACCGCGGACGCGAGCCCGCGGCCCTCGACGGCGCAGCACACGTCCCGCACGCCATGGGTGCACACGAGCAGCGAGGGGCGGGTGACCTCCTCGCCCCCGCCGTGGTCGGTGAGCCGGAGCGTGGCGAGGTCGGTGGGTCCCGCGATCACGAACCGGCGCACCCGGGTGGCGCCCGGCGCGACGTCCGCGACCAGCACGGTGCGCGGCGCATCCTCCGAGCCCCGACGCCCGGGGCGGCGGATCAGGAAGAGCTTGCGGCCCGCCGCCGCGGCCCGCGCCGCGAGGCCCGCGACGGCCGGGTCCGGATGCCGCTCGACGGACCGGGGCCAGGCGCCGTTGCTCTCGACGAACAGCAGCTTCTCCGCGGTCGGGGCGGTGCCGGCGAGCGGTTCCGCGAGGGCGCGCGCGATCCCGGAGCAGCGGTCCTCCGATGGGCGTCCCATGCGAAGACGGTACCTTAGGCTGCCCTAAATCGCACGGGTGACCTGGATCAATGCGCTCGGTCCACGGACGGTAACTCTCTGCTGACGACCTTGCCGGTCGGGTTGCGCGGGAGCTCGTCGAGGAACACCACGTCCCGGGGAACGGCGAAGCGGGCCGCTCCCGCGCGGACGAGGTCGCGCACGCCGTCCGCGTCGAGCGAGGCCTCCGGGCGCAGCACGACGTAGGCGGCGAGGCGCCGGCCGAACCGCTCGTCCGGCACTCCGACGACGGCGACCTCCCGCACCCGCTCGTCGGCCGCGATCAGGGCCTCGACCGGCCCCGGGTGCACGTTCTCGCCACCGGAGACGATCATGTCGTCCGCGCGGCCGGTGAGGTGCAGCCTGCCCGCGGCGTCCAGGTGTCCGACGTCCCCGGTCCCGTAGAGGCCGTCGAGGATCTCGACCGCGGTGCCCTCGCGTGTGTAGCCCTCGAAGGGCATGTCGTTGCCGACGAAGACGCGGCCGTCGGTCCCCGGCGGGACGGCGCGGCCCGCGTCGTCCACGATCCGCAGGACGGTGCCCGCCGGGGGGCGGCCCGCGGTGCCGGGTGCCTCGCGCAGGTCCCGAGGCGAGGCGATGCTGACCCAGGAGACCTCGGTGGAGCCGTAGAGGTTGTAGAGGACGTCGCCGTAGCGGTCCATGAAGTCCTCGGCCACGCCGGTGGGCAGCGCCGATCCGGAGACCGCGACGATCCGGGGCCGGTGCCCGCGCCACGGCTCGCCCGTCTCGACCAGCCGCTGCACCATCACCGGCACGGCGAGCACCACCTCGACGCGCTCCCGCTCGACGGTGTCCAACAGGTCCTCGGGGTCGAACCGGCGGCGCAGGAGGACCGTGCCGCCGTGCAGCAGGGTCAGCAGCAGTCCGGCGTTGCCCCAGGTGTGGAAGAGCGGGGCGGCGATCAGCACGGGGTCCGCGGCGCGCAGCGGGATCACGGACAGGATCGCGGCGGCCGGGCCGAGGTCCGAGATCGGCGGGCGGCGGGCGCCCTTCGGGGGACCGGAGGTGCCGGACGTCAGCACGATCATCCGGCCCTCGTGGCCCGGGCGGGGGACGGTCCGGCCGGCGGTGTCCGCCAGGGCGTCGAACTCCTCGTCCGACAACGGGTTCCGGTCGACCGGAACGAGGGCGAGGAACTCGTCGTCGGCGACGACGGTGTGCAGGTCCAGCTCCGCGGCGATCTCGGTGAGCTGGTCTCGGGCGAGGCCGGTGTTGAACAGGACGACGTCGGCCCCCAGCTTGGCCGCCGCCACCATGGCCTCGACGGCCGTGCGGTGGTTGCGGCACAGCACCCCGACCCGGGTCCGCTCGGTGACGCCGCGCGCGGCGAGCCCGCGCGCCATGCCGTCGGTGCGGTCGTGGACCTCGGCGTAGGTGAGGGTGCCGCGGTCGTCGACGATCGCGGCGCGGTCGGGATGGCGGGCCGCGCCGAACGCGAACCCGCCCGCCAGGGTGAGCCGGTAGCGGGCCAGCCCGGCGAGCCCGCCGACGAGCCGGTCCGGCCGGATCGGCCGCACCACCCCCGAGCGGGTCAGGGCGACGAGCGCCCGCCCGGTCCCGAGGGTGGAGCGGAGGGCGGCGCGGAGCGGCTGGACGTCCACGCCGCCATTCAACATGCTCCCCCGACTTCGGGCCGCCCGGAGCCCGCACGGTCATCCGATGGCGCCTACGACGTCGGGGCGGTGAGGTCGTAGACGGCGCGGCCGCCGACCGTCCGGGCGGTGAAGTGCTGCTCCACCCACGTGGTGATCTCCGACGCGGTGCCTCGGCCGCCGGGCCCTCCGGGGCCGCCGCCCATGCCGCCCGCGATGTAGTAGTGGATGTCACCCGCGGCGACGTAGTCCTGGAACTGCTGCAGCGTGGGGTAGGGGTCGGAGTCGGTGAAGCCCCCCATGCCCATCACCGAGGCGCCGGAGGCGAGCTCGAGGGACGCCGCGGACTGCGAACCGTTCGTCGCGGCGGCCCAGCGGTGGGAGCCCGCGTCCTTCAGGAGCGTGACGAGCGCGGAGTCCACGGGCTCGCCCCCGAACCCGCCCGGGCCGCCGAACCCGCCCGGCCCGCCGAACCCGCTCGGGCCGCCGAATCCGCCCCGGCCCAACCCGCCTTGCGCCGCGCCGTCCGGTCCGGGGCCGCCTCGGAAGCCCTGCTCCCCACCGGTGCGAGCCCCCCGCGTCCCACCGAACCCACCGTCGGCGCCCTCGACCGCGGGCCCCGCGGAGGGGATCGCGCCGGTGTGGGCGGTGGTCGCGGTGACCGCCGCGGAGGCGGTCGGCCCGGCCAGCCCCACGACGACCGCCGCGCCCGCCACCACGGCCGCCCACCGCCGTCGACCCGCCGGGACGAGGAACAGCGCCGCGACGACGATCCCCGCGACGAGGACCACCCACCGCAGCCAGGGCAGGAAGGTCGGGGACCAGCCGAGCAGGACGAACGCCCAGACCGCGGTCACCGCCGTCGAGACGGCGAGCGTGGTGCGGCCGAGCCACGTGTCGCGCGCCCGCCAGGCCTCCCGCCCACCGAGCCCGATGAGCGCGGCGATGCCCGGTGCGAGCGCGACCGAGTAGTACGGGTGGATCGTGCCGCTCATGAAGCTGAACACCAGCGCGGACACCACGGTCCAGCCGCCCCAGAGCAGCAGGGACGCGCGGAGCCGGTCGGTCCGCGGGGCGCGCCGGGTCAGCACGAACGCCACGACCAGCAGGATCAGCGCCGCGGGCAGCAGCCAGGAGATCTGGGTGCCGAACGCGGTGGAGAAGAGCCTGCCGAGGCCCGTCGAACCGCCGAGCCCGCCTCTCCCCCCGGGGAAGCCGCCCTCGGGCAGACCCGCCGGGAAGCCGCCCGCCGTGCGGCCTGCCAGGTCCCCCGCGGCCTCACGCGCGCCGCCCGCGCCACCGCCGAAGCCGCGCTCGTTGCCGAAGATCCGGCCGAGCCCGTTGTACCCGAACGCCAGCTCGAGCGGGGTGTTGTCCGTGGAGCCGCCGATGTAGGGCCGGGAGTCGCTGGGCCACAACGCGACCGCGACGAGCCACCAGCCCGCCCCGACGACGATCCCGACCCCGGCGATCACGACGTCCCGGATCCGCCGCCACACCGTCGTCGGCGCGGCCCACAGGTAGGCGACCGCGAAGCCGGGCACCACGAGGAAGGCCTGCAGCATCTTGGCGAGGAACGCGAACCCGAGCACGAGCCCGACGAGCAGCAGCCACTTCCACGAGGCCTTCTCGATCGCCCGCACCGTGAGGTAGCCGGCGAGGACCATGAGCAGGACGAGGAAGGCGTCCGGGTTGTTGAAGCGGAACATCATGACCGCGACCGGCGTCAGCGCCAGGACCAGCCCGGCGAGCAGTCCGGCGCCTGAGCCCGCGACCCGCTTGACGGCGCAGTACAGCAGCCAGACCGCCGCCACGGCCATCAGGGCCTGCGGTGCGAGCATGCTCCACGAGCTGAACCCGAAGATCCGCCCGGACAGGGCCATGACCCACAGCGACGCCGGTGGCTTGTCGACGGTGATCGCGTTCCCGGGGTCCAGCGAGCCGAAGAAGAAGGCGGTCCAGTTCTGCGTCCCGGCCTGGACGGCGGCGGCGTAGAACGAGTTGCCCCAGCCCGAGATCGCGATGTTCTGCAGGTAGAGCACGGCGGTGCCGACGAGCAGCACGAGCACCGCGGGTCTGTGCAGGCGGCGGGGGGCGGGGCCGGGGCCGTCCACGTGGACGGCCTCGGAGGTCAGGGTCGCGGTCAACGAAGGCCTCTCAGGCGGCGATCTGGGTGGTGGGGGCGGCTTCGGGGGCCGCGGCGGCGCGCGGGCGGAAGACCCAGGCGCGGAAGAGAACGAACCGCAGGACCGTCGCCACGAGGTTCGCGGCGATGATCGCCGCCACCTCGACGCCCTGGTGCGCGGTCGGCCACAGGACGCCGAGCAGGGCCAGCGCGCCCGTCGTCGGGACGAGGGCCAGGCCGAACACGATCAGCCCTTGGAACTGGTGTTTCGCGGCGCGGTCCCGGCCGCGCACGCCGAAGGTGAGGCGGCGGTTGGCCGCGGTGTTGGCGACCGTGGTGAGCAGCAGCGCGACGATGTTCGCCGCGATCGGGCCCATGACCGTGCGGAACAGCAGGAAGAGCAGCAGGTTCGCGAGCGTGCTCGCCACGCCGATCGCCGCGAACCGGACCAGCTGGGTGGGTAGGCCCTTGGGGACGCCGTCGACGTCCGCCTGGAGGGGGGCGCGGCCCAGCTGTGCCCGGACCTCGGCGATCGGCAGTGCTCCGGTCGCCAGTGCCCGCCCGACGCGCCAGACGCCCTTCAGGTCAGCGGTGGCCGTCGCGACGATGTCCACGGTGGAGTTCGGGTCGTCCACCCAGTCGACGGGGACCTCGTGGATGCGCAGGGCCGCGCGCTCGGCGAGGACCAGCAGCTCGGTGTCGAAGAACCACCCGGTGTCCTCGACCAGCGGGAGCAGCCGCTGCGCGACGTCGGAGCGGATCGCCTTGAAGCCGCACTGGGCGTCCGAGAACTCGGCCTGCAGCGTGCTGCGCAGGATGAGGTTGTAGCAGCGGGAGATGAACTCGCGCTTGGCGCCGCGGACCACGCGCGAGCCGCGGCCGAGCCGGGTGCCGATCGCGAGGTCGGAATGGCCGGAGATCAGCGGCGCGACGAGCGGGAGGACGGCGTTGAGGTCGGTCGAGAGGTCGACGTCGCAGTAGGCGAGGACGGCGGCGTCGGAGGTCGACCAGACGGTGTGCAGGGCGCGGCCGCGGCCCTTCTGCTCCAGCCGGAACATCCGGACCTCGGGCAGCTCCGCCTCCAGACGCGCGCCGATCAGCGGGGTGGAGTCGGTGGAGGCGTTGTCCGCCACTGTGATCCGGAACGCGTAGGGGAACGTCGTGCGGAGGTGCTCCCGCAGCTTGCGCACCGACCGTTCGAGGTCGGCCTCCTCGTTGTGGACGGGGACGACGATGTCCAGCACGGCGCGGCCACCGCGTCCTGCGGCAGGCTGCGGACCGGTGGTCTCGGTGGCGACTGGGCTCATGCCGATCACTGTCGGGGGCCGGGCTGTCCCGGCTTTGTGGTCGACCTGTGCGGCGGCTGTGCGGTCGACCCGATCCGGTGAGTCGCCCGTCACAGGGCAGGACTCGGCGCTCGACATGCGGTCGACCCTGGTCACTGTGCCTGTCGGGTCCGTGTGCCGGACCTGTGCGTCGCCTGTGAACGGACGGCGGTGCGCAGGACGGCGCTCGAGAACAGCACTGTGGACGGCGGCCGGCCCGCACCGACGGGTGCGGGCCGGTCTCCTTCGGACTGGCTTCTAGGCTGTGGGGCCGCCGCTCAGGTCGTAGAGGGTCACCCCGTCGACGGTGGTGGCGGTGAAGGTCTGCTGGACCCACTCGGCGATACGGGCCGCCGCGTCGCTGCCGCCGGTAGCCGAACCGGCCGTGTCCGCGCCCGCGCCGCCGACGAAGTAGTGGATGCGGCCCTGCGCGACGTCCTGCTGGAACTGCTCCAGGGTCGGGGCGGGGTCGGTGCCGTTGAAGCCGCCGACCGCCATCACGGGGTGGCCGGTGGCGAGCTGGTAGCCGGCCGCGGCGTTGGAACCGACCGCGGCGGCGACCCAGGCGTAGTCCGACGCGTTCTCGCTGAGCAGGGCGGTGAGCCGCGCGGACGGGGTGGTGGTGCCGAGGAGGGAGCCGAAGCCGCCCATGCCCCCGCGCAGGCCGCCGAAGCCGCCCTGCTGACCGCTCCCGGTGCGGGTCGCGGTGCCGCCCTGGCCCTGGCCGGGGCCGTTCGGCCCGAAGCGGTTCGGACCGATGCCGTTCTGGCCGACGCCGTTCCGGCCGACGCCGCCCTGGCCCGGCCCGTTCCGGCCGAACCCGCCCTGGCCGCCTGCGCCGCCGCGCGTCGCACCACCGGGGCCGCCTCTCCCGCCCGGTCCGCCGCTGCCGAACCCGGACGGCCCTGCGCTCGGGATAGCGCCCGAGTGCGGCGTGGCGGCGGTCGCGACCGACCAGCCCGCCGTCCCGGCCAGCGAGGCGACGACCGCGCCGGTCACCACGCCCGCGGCGAGCAGCCGGGGGAGCCTGTGGACGCCGAGCAGCGCCCCGGCGGAGACCAGCCCGAGTGCCGCCGACGTCCAGCCCAGCCAGGGCTGCCAGCCGTCGAGCAGGAGGAGACCCCAGACGGCGGTGACGGCGACGGCCGCGGCGAGCACGAAACGTGCTGTGGGCGTGGTCCGGACCCGCCAGAGCTCCACCGCCCCGATCCCGACGAGCGCGCCGATCGCCGGCGCCAGCGCCACGGTGTAGTAGGGATGGATGATCCCGTTCATGTAGCTGAACAGCAGGCCGGTGACCAGCAGCCAGCCGCCCCACGCGATCACCGCGGCGCGGAGCCGGTCCACGCGGGGCCGCGTCCAGGTCAGCCACACCAACCCGGCCAGCAGCACCAACGCGGCCGGCAGCAGCCAGGACGCCTCCGCCCCCATCTCCGGGCCGAAGAGCCGGGTGAGCCCGGTCTGCCCCCAGCCGCCGCCAGCGCGGCCGCCGACCGAGCCGGTCTCGTCCCCGGTCAGCCGGCCGAACCCGTTGTAGCCCAGGACGAGCTCGAGCACGGAGTTGTGCTGCGACCCGCCGATGTAGGGGCGCGCGGAGGCGGGCCAGAGCTCCACGACCAGCACCCACCAGCCCGCGCTCACCACCATCGCGACGCCCGCGAGCAGCAGGTCCCGAGTGCGCCTGCCGATCCCGGTGGGCGAGGCGACGAGCCACAGCGCGGCGAGCGCCGGGACGATCAGGAAGGCCTGCAGCATCTTGGTGAGGAAGCCGGCGCCGAGGAACACCCCGGCGAGCACGAGCCAGCGGGTGCGGCCCTGCTCCAGGCCCCGCAGCGTCGCCCAGACCGCGGCGACCAGCAGCAGGACGAGCAGCGCGTCGGGGTTGTTGAAGCGGAAGATCAGCGTCGCGACGGGGGTGAGCGCCAGGACCGCGCCGGCGAGCAGCCCCGCGGCGTGCCCGGACGTGCGGCGCACGGTCGCGTACAGGAGTGCGACGGCGCCGATGCCCATGAGCGCCTGGGGGACCAGGACGCTCCAGCTGCTCAGCCCGAAGAGCCGGACCGCCAGCCCGGTGACCCAGAGGGCCGCGGGGGTCTTGTCGACGGTGATCGCGTTCGCGGCGTCCGAGGAGCCGAAGAACCAGGCCTCCCAGCTCGATCCGCCGGCCTGGGCGGCCGCGGAGTAGAACGCGTTCGCCCAGCCGGAGGCGGCGAGGTTCCAGAGGTAGAGGAACCCGGTGCCGACGAGCAGCGCCGCGACGCTCAGCCGCTCGACCAGCCTGCCGCGGGGTCTCGGCGGCTCGTCGGGAAGCGGCGGGTCGACGGGGCCGGCCGACAGAGTGCTCGTCACGATGATCGAGACTGGTCGCCCGGGCTATGCCTGCTCGGTGCCG
>Ga0207641_10003128_pt1 | contig 14879 bp, 13 predicted proteins | sample KBSSwiS62_FD_184306 | JGI IMG/M metagenome (GOLD analysis project Ga0207641, IMG submission 184306) | Switchgrass rhizosphere microbial communities from Kellogg Biological Station, Michigan, USA - KBS Switchgrass S6-2 (SPAdes) (version 2) | ecosystem: Host-associated > Plants > Roots >... | reverse complement strand
CATCCTCGGGCAGGCGCGGCTCGGCGAGCGCGACGCGGTTCTGGACGAGGACCTGCGCCTCGTCGAGGTCGGTGCCGAGCTTGAAGGTCACCGTGATGACGAGCCGTCCGTCGCTGGTCGCCTGGCTCGACATGTACAGCATGTTGTCGACGCCATTGATCTCTTGTTCCAGCGGCGCCGCCACGGTGTCACCCATGGTCTCGGCCGAGGCGCCGGGATAGCTGGCGCTGACGGTCACGGTCGGCGGCACCACCTCCGGATATTGCGCCACCGGCAGACCGACATAGGCGAGCGCGCCGACGATCGTGATGATTACCGCGATGACCGCGGCGAAGATCGGCCGGGTGATGAAGATATGGCTCAGCCGCATGGCGTCATTCCCTGTTGGTGCCCGCGCGCCGGGGCCGCGTCCGCCCCGGCAGGGGCGAAGGGCCCGTCACGGGCGCTATTCGCTAAGGCGTGTCGTCTAACTCCCGCTCATCCTGAGTTGGGGCAATGGCTGCTCAGGATGAGCGGTTACGTCTCATTCCTCATCGTGCCGCCGCGAGCGTCGCCTGCGATGCGGCCGGTATGTTCGTCGCCGATTCGGGCGCGGCCGCGGCGATTTCGATCTTTCCGGCCCTCGCCTGGACTTTCGGCGCGGTGGCGGCGAACTGGACGCCAGAGATCACCACCTTGTCGCCGGGGTTCAGTCCCGATCGGATCACCCGCAATCCGCTGACCAGCGCGCCGGGCTCGACCGGTTGCGGCTTGACGCTGCCATCCTTGCCGCTGACGACATAGACGATCTTGCGCGCCTGATCGGTCACCACCGCCGCGTCGGGCACGAGCAGCGCTAGGCGGGGGCCCCCGCTGGCAAGTCGCATATTGCCGAACATGCCCGGCGTCAGGAAATAGCCGGGATTGGCGACCGTCGCCCGTCCCCGGATCGTCCCCGATCCATCGTTGATCGCATTGTCGGTGAAGTCGACCCGGCCCTTCCACTTATAGTCGGTCTCGTCCTGCAGCCGGATCTCGACTTGGTCCGCGCCCGCCTGCTGCCGGCGCTGCTTGAGGTAGAGCGCTTCGGAACCGTCGAAGGCGAAGTAGATCGGGTCGAGCGCGTTGATCGTGGTCAGCACCGTCGCGTTCGCCGCAGACTCGCCCGAGACGAGGTTGCCGACATCGACGCGGCGGTCGGAGATGCGGCCCGTGATCGGGGCGCGCACCCGGGTGAACTCCATGTCGAGCTCGCGTGTGCGGATCTGGGCGCGGGCCGCAGCGAGCGACGCCTCGGCCGATTGCACCGCGGCCTTCAACGAGTCGACCTCCTCGGCGCTTACCGCCTGATCGGCGATCAGCCGGTTAGCGCGGGCGAGCTCGCTCCGTGCGAGCGCCAGGCCGGTCGCGGCGCTTGCCGCGCGCGCGCGCGCCTCGGCCAGTGCCGCGGCGAACGGGCGGGGGTCGATTGTGAAGAGGAGTTGGCCCTTGCGGACGATGTCGCCGTCACGGAAGTGGATCGAAACGAGCGCGCCCGAGACGCGCGGGCGGATCTCGACCGCCTGGCTTGCCTCGAAGCGGCCGACATAGTCGTCCCATTCGGTGATCGTGCGCTGGAGCGGCTGGGCGACGGTGACGGTCGGGATCGGCGGCGCATCGGCGCGCGCCTCGTGATCGCCGAATAGGCTCCACGCGCCGAAGATCAGCAGGCCCGCGACCGGCAGCGCGACGTAGGCGCCGCGCCGGCTGAGGCGCGGGCCCCGCCGGACCTTCGGGTCGCCCGGCTGCGCCTCGCGCTCGTCATCGAATTTGGACAGATACATAAGCAGCCCCTGCTGGACCATGCGAAAATGTTACGGATCGGTACACGACTCTGGAGGTACTGATCTGTAACATCTTTTGCAAGTGCGAAGGAGCAAAATGCGATTGCAAGAATAACTATCGGGCTGAAAAGCGCCGGAGATCAGCCGGATTTCAAAGGGCGCCAGGCTCACATCCGCCCGTGCCTGCCCCTCAAACCACGGGTCACCCCGGACCTGTCCGGGTCGCCTTCTTCTGCGCCGAGGCCGCCGCCTATTTCGCCAGTTCGGCCTCGATCGCGCCGGTGATGATCGCGTCGTCGGGCGCGATGTCGGGCGCGAAGCGGCCGGCGACCGTGCCATCCTTGGCGATCAGGAACTTCTCGAAATTCCAGGTCACCTCGTCCTCGCGGCCGGTATCGATGCCATAGCCCTTGAGCTTCTGCTTGAAGCTGTCGTCCTTGTAGGTCTTGGTCGGCTTTTCCGCGGTCAGCGTCCGGTAGAGCGGGTGCTGGTCGTCGCCCTTGACCGAGATTTTCGAGAACATCGGGAAATCGACCCCGAAATTGGTCGTGCAGAATTGCTCGATCTCGCTCTCGGTGCCGGGCTCCTGCGCCCCGAAATTATTGGCTGGGAAGCCGAGCACGGCGAAGCCCTTGTCCTTGTAGCGCTGATGCACGGCCTCGAGCGCGCTATATTGCGGCGTCAGCCCGCATTTCGATGCGACATTGACCGCGAGCAGCACCTTGCCGGCATAGTCGCCGAGCGTGGCGTCTTCGCCTTTGATCGTCTTGAGCGGGATGGACTGGATCGCGCTGGCCATGATCGACTCTCCTCTTGGGTGGAGGCGGACGCTAAGGCGGGCAGGGCGACTAGCGCAAGTCCCCGTCATGCCAGCGCAAAAGCCGCGCCGCCTGCCGAGCCGTTCGAAATGCGCGACAGGGCCCTTGGGCTCGCGCAACCGTTCGGCGAGGCCGCGCCGTAGCTGAAGTCGTCCGACGCGAGGTCCTCAGCCGCGCCTTCGGAGCACCGGCTAAGAGGTTCTGCATGAAAATCCTGCTCGTCGCCGGGCCCGCTTTTGTACTGGCCGGCTGTGTGGCGTCGCGCGCGTCCGAGCCGGCGCCGCGGATCGTCCGGGTCGAGGTGCCGGTCCGGGTTCCCGCGAAATGCGCCGTCAGGGTCTCGCCACGACCGCGTTATGCCGACGAGGATGCCGGCACGGCGCCCGACATCTTCCGGCAGGTGCGGGCGCTGACGATCGGCATCGCTCAGCGAAAGGCCCGCGAGCAAGCGCTCGAAAACGCGATCACCTCCTGCGGCGGTACCGTCGCGCGCTGAGCATCTTGGTTGCGGGAGCACATAGGGTCTCTCAGTCGCGCCATGCGGCGCTGAACGCGATACTACCAATAGCTACCAAGCGTCAGGATAAAACGGCTGGGGCGGGTTAATAATAATAGAAATATTGCGGAAAATAAAAATACTATTAGCTAGTTGTGCCGTCGACTTTGCAATCTTATATGCGATATTAGAGAAGTAATAATTCGGAATCACGGCTATGCCGGAATTTCTTCTCAAATCTCGATATATCGGAACATGTTGCATGACTCGGTCGAAGGCAGCCTTGTTGATATGCTCAATTATGCTTGGGAGCTGCAGCGAGCCGGCGCCTTTGACGAAGGCAGATAGGCTCCGAATCGACCTGGCCATGGCGCGGGTTGCGGCGGACCAGGCGCGATCAGACCGTGCCCGCGTCCTGATCCTTCCGATCGAGCCCGAATCCGGACGTGCGATCGAGGAGGCCGGCGGCCCCTCGACACGAATGCCGCCGACGTCCGCCGGACCTTCGGATAATCAGCGGTGAGCAAGGATGCGAACGGCATAGGGCGCTGCACACCCCCATCCTGGATGGTAGCCCGTCGCTGATTGCCGCGCCTTCCCGTCATCCAACCTATCGCGACCGAGCACGCCGGCAATTGGCGGGCCGACCTTTTATCCGCCCCATCTCATACCCCGGCGGATATTGTCCGCCGTGCCATGCCCCACATATGTCCCGGGGACATCGCCCCGCCGGATACGCGACCGGTCCAGCCATGGAGCATGCGCGATTGGGAACGATGCTTCATGCGCACTGGACGGAGTGCGCCTGATCCAACGCAGTTACATCCGCGCAACACTTGTTGCGCTGAAACAACATCAATTGATACGGAATCGGAACAAACCGTCGCATGGAACGTCTTGAGGATCGGGATGCAGCACGGACCGCATCCAGGAGATTCCCATGAATAATTACTTCATCGTGGCCAGCCTCTCGGCGTTGGCAATCAGCTCCGCAGCGCACGCGGAAACCGTCTGCCGACAGGATAATAGCGGACGAATCGTTGCCACCGTCGCCGGTGCGGGCATCGGCGCCTTGCTCGGCAACATGATCGACGGCGGCCATAACCGTGCCGCGGGCACGATCGTCGGCGGCCTTGCGGGAGGCGTCGCCGGCAACCAGCTCGCCAAGGGCGACGCCCGGTGCGAGCGCGCCTATGGCTATTATGACGAGGGTGGACGCTGGCATGCAAACCGTATCTCGGCCCAGGAAGCGCGAGGTTATTATGACCGCGACAATCGCTGGGTCGATGGACCGCCCAATGGTTATTATGACTCGAGCGATCGCTGGGTCCCCTTCCAGGGGGATGCGGCGATGAACGGTTATACCGATCGAGACGGACGCTGGGTGCCTGTCGGCGTCAACGGCTATTATGCCGCCGACAATCAGTGGGTGCCTGCCTCTGCGCCCGGCCATTACGATAATAGCGGTCGCTGGGTCGCCGGCCCAACCGCGGGTTATTACAACGCCAATGGCAACTGGGTGCAGGATAGCAGCCGTTACGGCACGCCGACTGGGTCCTGGTCAGCGCAAACGCAGCCGGGCTATTACGACAATGGGCGCTGGGTGCGCGGTCAAACGACCGGCTATTACGATGCGCGCGGCCGCTGGGTCGGCACCCAGCATGCCAGGGCGAGCAACGTCGCTTATAGCGATCGCGACGCACTCACCCACGAGCAGCGCCTTGATCAACGAATCGAGCGGATGCGCGCGCGCGACCAGATCAGCCCACGCGAAGCCCGCAGCGCCCGCGCCGAGCTCGCGATGATCCGCCGCGACGAAAACCGCATGCGTCGGTCAGGCGGTCGGTACACGGGCAATGAGGAAGCGATGATTGACCAGCGCCTCGATCGCCTCGGCGCTAGGCTGCGGGCCGAGCGCGACGACCAGGACAACGCACCGCGCTGAGATCGGGGCGAGGTTATGAGACGGAGATGGCCGGGCGATCACTCGCCCGGCCATCTCCGCTTTGGCGGAGCTGCACCAGCTTTCGCCTGCTCCAGATTTCCGCAGATTCTGCGAGCTTCAAATACCTCCGTTGTCTTTGGTCGTCCAAAGCAGGACGTTCCGGGGGGCCATCCACATCCATCAAATATTGGACTTCAAAAAGCCGGCGTGGTTGTGGTTGTGCCGGATGCTATTCCCGGAAATGCACTTCCTCGACCACGGCAATCCGGCACTTCGCGAGGTCGAGAAACTTGACCTCGTCGGCACGGATGATGCTGTATTCCGGTGCACCGAACGCCGCTGCCATGTCCTGCGCGTTGTCGAAGAAGATCTCGGCGAAACCGTCGAAGGCCGAAACCGCCTCCCCGAATCCCGGGACCGGTCCGTCCAGTGCGTGCGATTGCACATATTTGCGGACATATCTGGAGACGGCCGTCGTTTCCAGGAACAAGGGTCCGTGGCGCTCCCGCCAATGTTCGGTAAATTCGGCTCGGCTGAGATCGCTTTTGCGCTTCAGGCAGACCACCAGCTTTATCATCGCAGTTCCTCGTCCTTCTGATGATTCATTCTGGCTGGACGAAGCCCGGCCATTGCCCGAGATAGTCGATGAAGCGCCGGCCCACGCCCTCGTCGAGAAGGTGCTGGACGCTCACCGGCAGGTTTGGCGAGGTGTAAGCCGGATTCCGCCGCACCCGCTCGGGGAAATCGTGGCGCAGGATGCCGGCGCGGCCGATGGCCACGAAGTCGCACCCTTCCGCGAGCATGCGCGCAGCCGTGGCGCCGTCCATGATCTTGCCGGCGGCGCCGAGGCGTACCGCGCCCCGGTTCAACTCCGTGAAGCTGCTGAGCAGCGACCGACCCTTGAAGCGGGCGTCCTCGGGCACCTTGCTCGTGTTCCACAGCGACAGGTCGAGAAAGTCGATTGTCTGCTCCGCCAGCAGCCGCCGGCAGATTTCGATGACCTCCCCGGTGTCCAGGGAATAGCGTTCGGGCGACAGGCGGACCCCAAGCTGGAAATCGTTCCGGCACCGGCTGCGTATGCCGTCGATGATCTCGAACATAAGGCGGGACCGGTTGCGCAGGCTGCCGCCATAGCGATCGTCGCGGAGATTGACGGGAGACGCGAGAAACTGGGCCAGAATGTAGCCGTGCGCGCCATGCACCTCCACCCCGTCGAAGCCCGCCGCCTGGGCACGCAACGCGCCGCCGATGAAATCCTCCCGAAGCTGTTCGACTTCGTCCGTCGTGAGCGCCCGCGCACCGGCATCTGCATGTTCCGAGGGAGCGACCGGAGCTTGAACGATGCCCGTTGCTGCGCGGAACCCGGCATGATGGAGCTGGACCCAGGCAAGAGCGCCCCCGGCCTTGAGCGCTTGCGCAAGTTCGCTAAGTGCGGGGATGTGATCGTCGCTGAAAATGCCGATCTGCCCCGGAAATCCTTGCCCGACCGGTTGCACATGCGCTGCCGCGGTCATGACCATGCCGAAACCGCCTTGGGCGCGCTTCGTCAGCCAGGTCTGTTCGTCCTGAGACAGCGTTCCATTTTCAAGGCTTTGCTGATTCGTCAGCGGCGCCAACAGGAAGCGGTTGCTGCTGGCGGGACCGCGCGCAAAGGTCAGTGGCGTGAACAGCCTGGCTGTGGCCGGGCCAGCAGCTTCTTGACGTGCCGGAACCGCTCCTTGTGACCCTGTGAGGGCTGATTGCTCCATGCCGGGGACGGTAGCGCCACCGCCATGGCCCGTCAAAAAATATGCTTCGTCGGCATTGTTGCTCCCGTGTGATGGCGCAGCTCGACGGTAGCGAAGCGGACCGGACGCGCATCACGAGCGCTCTAGCTCCCGGTCAGCTTCGCGGGCGGTCATCGGAGATCTTCTATTGCGTGAACCCTACTGATTAACGCTACCGCGCCGTCCGCGCCAGGGATCACCGATGGCCCGCTTGGCGCGCGCGACGGAGACGGCGACATAACAGCTATCTTTTGGTGATCCCCGGTTCGCGACATAGCGCGTTTGACGTCCTCTTGCTGCCCCTTCGTCGCAACGCCGCCGGTCGGGTGTTAAAGAAGAGGAGCCCTCAGAAGATCTATGTTGCCATTTTGTTCTTTCCTTTTTCGCGGATTTGCGCTATTCGTGCGCGCGTCCGGGCGGACGCTCAGCGGCGCTGCTATTGGTTGCGCGATCCGGCGCTCGAAAACGCGATCACTTCCTGCGGCGGTACCGTCGCGCGCTGAGCATGAGGCCGTTTTCTGATCGCCTTTGCCACTCATCCTGAGTGCCGTTGAGCCTGTCGAATTGTGTATCGACCGACGTCCTTCGACACGCCCAGCCCGGCTCAGGATGAGCGAGTCGGAATCATGCTACTCTGACGCGCGGACGCACGTGCCGCTCCGCGCCTCGGGATCTACAGCCGCACGGCGAGGCGGCGGCGGTTGAACAGCGATCGGCGCTCGGCCGCCCGCAGCTTCGGCGCCGCATCATCGTTGAACCCACGCAGCCGGCGGGCGAGCGCGTCGGCCCCTATTGCGGGGCTCCGTTCGATCCTTAATATTCCGTGCGGCGGCGCAGATCGTCTTCGGCCAGCGCCGCTTTGCGAAACTTCAAGGTCTAATCGAACAGTTCCTCGAGGAAGGATTTGCGGCGCTTATAAGGCTTGTGACCATAGCCCGGCTGATGGCCCCAACCGGGATCCGCCGAAGGAGCCGGGCGCGGAGAAGCCTGTGGCGGAGCGGTGTCACGGCTGCTGCGTTCGATGATCTTGTCCAGCTCGCCACGGTCGAGCCAGACGCCGCGACATTGAGGACAATAGTCAATTTCCACGCCTTGCCGGTCGCTCATCACGAGCGGCACGGCACAAACGGGACAAGGCATTCCAACCCCGGCGTTGGTCATAATCGGGTCTCCCATGTCTATGGCTCGATTGGAATTCAGGCAAAACCGACCTGCATCGAGCCAACTCGATGCGGTCCGACATCGCGATCGCGAAGCGATCGCCAGAGGGGCCCGGCCCGCTCCAATGATGATGAGGATTGCCGTGGCGCATTTCAATGGCGATAAGCGTGCTCGCCGCTGCCATCCTCAAATCCTCGCAATATTCCATCCTGCCGGCGCCACGGTTTTTCACCACTCGGCGAAATCCAGGTCGGTTCGTCGCCGACGCTCGTGCCGATGCGGCGGCCACCGCGTCGAGGGCGGGAATGCGAGACGGCAGCCTTTTTCCGGCCCAGGCATTTTGAGGTCATGCGGACGATATGCTCTTCCTGTCTCCTGATCGTCTGTGTGAGCCTTGCAAGGCCAGCGATGGCAGAGGGACTATGGGTGGGCATCTATCAGCATGATATCACCCTGGCGCAGCAGAAGTTCGAAACGGGCCGGGATATCAAGCTGGGCTGGATCGGGGATCCGATAACGGCGCTCGATGCTATCGGGCGCCCCGCGCCGCATATCTCGGTTTCGAAGAGCCTGAACGGCGGAACCGATTATGTCGCTGCCGGGCTGAACTGGACCTTCGGGTCGAAGCTCTATGCGAGATCCGGCATCGGCCTGTCCGCCAATAACGGCCCACGACCGGCCTATCGCAACGGCCGCCGGGTCGACCTCGGCTCGCCGATCACCTTCGAGCTGGAATTGGCGGCGGGATGGCGGATCAATCCGAAGATCGCGCTCGAGGCATCATGGATTCATCTCAGCCATGCCACCCTGTTCAGCCGCCAAAATCGAGGCATGGACTCGATGGGGCTGAGAATGATCTATCATTTCTCTCGGTAACAGGTGTTGGGCCGGCCGATTACGGACAGTCTGGTCCAAGACGGATGCGCTTCCTCCTATATCCACCCGCGAAGAGGCTTCCTAATTTACCGTTTATGTCCCCTGCTGACTAACCAAGATGCCACGAGAGGCGGGACGAGCATAATAATCCAAGACATGACTGCAAAGGAGATCGTATCCGAGTTCAGGGTAGATGGAAAAAGTGAGGCCATGAGTCCTGACGATCCGTAACCATGCCATCCAAACGCGATAATCAGCATCCAAGACACTAAAATAATATAAGCCATAAATAATTACCTTGAGCCCAGATAGGGGGGGGGCATGATACCGATCTCAAAGGCGGTCATGCGATCGGAAGTGCCCAGCGAACCCGCAAGCCGGGCGCGGCATCCTCGAAGTGGATGGTCGAGCAATGCAGGGCGGCGACCGCCGCCACAAAGCTGAGCCCCAGGCCGATACCGGCGACGTCCTCCGTCGTGGGCACGCGATAGAAGCGCTCCGTGACACGGGCGCGATGTTCGGCGGGAATGCCGGGTCCATCGTCGGCCAGTTCTATGACCACCATGTTCGCCGATTTCGCAGCCGTCAGATTGATGATGCCCCCTGCCGGCAAATATTTGATCGCGTTGTCGATCAGGTTCGCTGTGGCCTGGAACAGCAAGTCGGCGTCGGCCACCAGCGTGAGCCCGGATTCGAGGCTCCCGCTCATCGCGATGCCGCGCTCCTCGGCAGCGGGCCGATAATAGTCGATCGCATCATCGAGCAGGGTCGTCAGGTCGACCGGTATGAACGATGTCGCGTGGCGGCCGGCCTCGATACGGGCGATGCGCAGCACCGCTTCGAATATCCGGTCGAGGCGGGCGGCCTCTTCGATTGCCGCGGAAAGCCGGGCCTCTCGTTCTTCGGGGGTAGCTTTGACCATATCCTCGAGATCGGCGCGCAGCCGCGTAAGCGGCGTTCGCAGCTCGTGGGCGACACTGTCGGATACCCGGCGCACCGCCTCCACCGCCTCTTCGATGCGGGCGAGCATCAAGTTGAGCGTTTCGGCGAGCCTGTCGAAATCGTCGCCGCTGCCATGCGTCGGCACGCGCTGCGACAGATCACCGGCCATGACTTGCCGGGCCGTCGAACTGACAGTTTCGATACGGCGGCCGATCGCGCGGCTCATCAAGCCCCCTCCGAGCAAACCGACCACAAGCGCGACGGCGAGACCCGCCAGCGATCCCGACTGCAGAACCTCCTCGACCTCGCTGATATCCTCGATATCGCGGCCGACCAGCAGCCGGGCGCCATCGTCGAACCGATGATCGAGGGTCAGTGGCTCGTAATCGACCTCGTCGCCTTCCAGATAATCGTCAGCCTCCAGCCGCAGCCAGCCTTCCACCGGTTGACGAGGCCAGCTTCTCAGATTGGCCGAAACGGTTAGCCCCTCCGGGCTGATGAACGCATGGAAGGGTTTACGCTGGCGGTGCACCTTTGCGCGCGCCTTGAGACGCGTGAGGAGCGCCGCCCGCCCGTCGACGATGTAGATGTTCTGGAGCGTCTTCGCCTCCCGCTCGACCTCGGCCCGCGCCTCTTGGAGCGGAAGGCGGATGGCGATCAGGTAGAAGGTGCCGGCCACGGCCAGCAGCGAACCGGCGAACAGCGCGACATAGGTGAGCGCGAGCCGGAATGAGAGGCTGCCGAACAGCGCCTTCATGGCCGGTCCCGGATGACATAACCGGTCCCGCGCACCGTCTCGATCAGTTGGGTCGGGAAATCGCGGTCGATCTTCTGGCGCAGACGGCTGACATGCTGATCGATGATGTTTGTCTGAGGATCGAACGCATAATCCCAGACGTGTTGGAGCAACATCGAGCGAGTGACCACCCGCCCCGCGTTACGCATCAGATATTCGAGGATACGGAATTCGCGGGCCGTGATATCGATGCGCCTTCCTGCTCGGGTCACCGTCCGTCCGAGCAGATCGACGTGAAGATCGGCGGTGGTGAGCTGTGTCGTTTCGGTGATGGCGGGGCCGCGCCGGCCCAGTACCTCGATCCGGGCGATCAGCTCCGATAGGGCGAAAGGCTTGGGCAGGTAATCATCGCCTCCGGCGCGCAATCCTTTGATCCGCTCGTCGACATCGCCGAGCGCGCTGAGGATCAGCACCGGCGTGGTGTCGCCGGTGGCGCGGATTGTCTGAAGAATCTTGAGGCCGTCGACTTCGGGCAGCATACGATCCAGGACGACTGCGTCGAACTGCTCGGCCGCGGCTCTGAGCAGTCCCTCGCGCCCGCCACGAACAAGGTCGACGATATGACCCGCCTCGCGCAGGCCCCGCGCGACATGATCGGCCACGCGGGGGTCATCCTCGATCAGCAGAATTTGCATGATGGAACGACTAACAGGTCAGTCGTCATAGGCCAATTCGAGACGCTTGCCGGTCTCGGCGTCGATCTGGACTTCGCCGACGCCGGCGGCGGTGGCGAGTTCGATTTCGTAGACGGCCCTGTTCTTATTCATGTCGAACTCGACCTCCTTGACCTCCCCACCGCTCGATTTCTCGAGCTCGGCGAGACGGGCTGCGAGCGGCTCAGCCTTGCCGCCCGCTCGGATCCGGTCATTGTCGAGCCAGGCGCGCAGCCAGTTCTCCATGCGCGGCTTCTCGGTGGTGACCAAGCGGCCCGAACGGGCATCTACGGTCGCCCGGTGCAGCGTGGTGCCGCGGACGAGATCGATCTCGTAGACGAGGCGATTGTGCCGGGTTTCCAGCTCGGCTTCGATGGCCCGCGCCGACAGGTGGCGCTCGGCCGAGGCAATGGCGCGGGTGATGCCGACGAGGCCATCGTCGGCCGGTTGGGCGAAAGCGGGCGCCGATAGGCAGGCGGCAAGCAGTGCTGCGGGCACATATTTCACGGGACACTCCTACTGGTGGGGTTGCGGGGTTGGAGGCGGAGGAAGTCGGCGATCGCCGCAGCCGCGCGGCGGCTGTCGCTTTCGTCACCGCCGAGATCGAAGGTGTCGGCGAAGCCCCTTTTCTGTTCGGCGATGAAGTCCGAATGGGTGTCGAAGGCGTGGTCGATTGCCGGCACGATCCGGCTGACATCCTCGAGCACCGGCCCGAATTGCCAATGGGCATGGTCGGCATCGCCACGCCAGTCGCGGCGGTCGCTATTAATGAACAGGCAAGGCCGTGGCGTGCGGAGGAACTCGTAGACCTGGCTGCTGACGTCGCCGAGATAAAGATCGGCCATCGAGGTATAGCTCATGTCGATTGAGCTCTCGCTACCCGGATCGATATGCACATTGGGGAAATGCGCGATCTGATCGAGTGCGCGCAGGAAGCCCGCCCGCCGCTTTCGGCTGTCGCACAGCCGGACATGCGGGGCGACGATCAGGTTGAAGCGGCCGTCCTCGGCGATCCGGTGCGCGAGCTCGGGCCCACCGCGGCTCCAGCTGCTTAGCCGCGCCGAGAAATGGGGATTGTAGAGGATGATAGGTCGATCCTCCGCGAAAAGCATTCGGCCGCTCTTGCGCGACCGATCCGCCGCTTCGAACTTGGGATAGCCGACGATGGCATGCGATCCGCGCCGAATCAGGCCGTCGGCGAGCAGGCGGCGCTGCTGCTTGGTGCCCGCGACCAGTGCGAAATCGAACTTCGCGATGCGCGGGTCGAAGCCTGCCGCGCGGTCGCCTGCGCCATGATCGAGATGGATCAAGCGGGGGAGGTTGACCCCGAAGCGGCGCATGATCGTTGAGGTGCGCTCCGGTAGCGCGATGGCGTCATAGCAATTCAGGCGTCGGCGCGCCTTGAACAAGGTGAATAGCTTGGGGGGGACGACGCTGCCTAGCGCCCTTGCCGTGCGCCGCAGCCAAGGCGATCCAATCAGATCGAAGCGCAGCAGGCAATGGCTCTCGGTGGCGGTAAGCTGACGGCCGAGCGCGAGATGACCGGGCGCGGCGGATAGAATGTCGACATTGACCTGCCACCCCAGCGCGAGTTGCTCGGCAACCGTGATGCCATGCAGGATCTGGTGCGCCTGGGCGTTGAACAGAAAGGCGATACGCGGGAGCGGCATGATCGCCTCGGCGGCTGGCGCCAAACGGTGGGCAGCCGGCAGCATCGCTTCGATCGCGCCGCTTCTTGTGAATGATGTCTGCACAGCCGCCGCCTTCACTGCCGATGGCTGACGGATAGCGGCTCGAAATGGCGCGCGGATGGGCGCGACATTTGATCTTCGTCATGTTCGAACGCTTGCCAGCCCGCCCCGCGCGGAGCCGGCGCCCCGCCGGAAAACAGAAAATCCGACATCCAACCCCATGCACCCGGAGTTGCGAGCGCCGCGCTGCCTCCGGCGCGGCCGTCCCGGCGGTCTCCGCGCGATGCGGGGCAAGGCAATCCGCCCGCGTCTCCGTCATCTGTTCGGACGGCGATCCCCCCGAAGGCACGCCGGCTAATGACACGGAGCGCGCCGGTAAGCCTTTCCATACCCGCCGGCGCGCTTCATTTCGGTTTCCGGACGCCGGATCATCCGCCTCGCCGTCCTCCGTCCCGACATTGACGCCACCCGCCCGCCCCGGCAAAGCGAGCCGATGAAGAAACTGACCGGCCAGGACCGTTCCGTCACCAGCAGATGGCGCCCCGCCACCCAGGCGATCCGGGGCGGCACCGCGCGGTCGCATTATGGCGAGACGAGCGAGGCGATCTTCCTCACCTCGGGCTATGCCTATGATTGCGCGGGCGACGCCGCCGCGCGCTTCGCGGGTGAGCAGAAGGGGATGACCTATTCGCGCCTGCAGAACCCCACCGTCGAGATGCTCGAGGAGCGGATCGCGCTGATCGAGGGGGCGCCGGCCTGCCGGACGATGGCGAGCGGCATGGCGGCGATGACCGCCGCCCTGCTGTGTCAGCTTTCGGCCGGCGACCATATCGTCGCGGCGCGCGCGGCCTTCGGATCGTGCCGCTGGCTCGTCGATACGCTGCTGCCGCGCTTCGCGATCGAGACCACCGTCGTCGACGGGCGCGACAATGATGCGTGGAAAGCGGCAATCCGGCCGAACACCAAGCTCTTCTTCTTCGAGACCCCCGCCAACCCGACCCTCGACATCGTCGATCTCGAAGCGGTCTGCAGCATCGCGAAGGCGGCCGGGCTGCTCACCGTCGTCGACAATGCCTTCGCCAGTCCCGCGCTCCAGCGGCCGATGGAATTCGGCGCCGACATCGTCGCCTATTCGGCGACCAAGATGATGGACGGGCAGGGGCGCGTGCTGGCCGGCGCGGTCTGCGGCTCAGAGGAGTTCATCAACACCACCCTGCTCGCCTTCACCCGCAACACCGGGCCGACGCTCTCGGCCTTCAACGCCTGGGTGGTGATGAAGGGGCTCGAGACGCTCGACCTGCGGATCAGGCGGCAGAGCGAGAATGCGCTCAAGGTCGCGCGCTATCTCGACGGGCGGGTTCCGCGAACGCTCTATCCGGCGCTGCCGAGCCATCCTCAGCATGATCTGGCGATGAAGCAGATGCCCGATGGCGGCGGCACCGTCGTCACCATCTATCTCGATGGCGGGCGCGCGCAGGCGCACGGCCTGCTCGATGCGCTCGAGCTTATCGACATCTCGAACAATCTCGGTGACTCTCGGACGTTGATGACGCACCCGGCATCGACTACCCATGCGGGCCTCAGCGAAGAGGTTCGCGCCGAAATGGGGATCGAGGAGGGCATGTTGCGGCTCAGTGTCGGCCTGGAAGACCCGCTCGACCTGATCGAGGATTTCGACCAGGCATTGAAGAAGGTCGGGCTGTGATCATGAAGGCGCTCTTCCCGCATATGTCGCAGACGCGCGGCATCGTCGTGCGGGTCGCGGTGTCGTTCATGCCCGAGCAGTCGGAGCCCGCGCGCGGCCGCTGGTTCTGGTCCTATCACATCCGGATCGAGAATGAGGGCAAGCAGGCCGTGCAGCTCCTCACCCGGCACTGGGTCATCACCGATGGGCGCGGCGGCAAGCACGATGTGCGCGGCGACGGGGTGGTGG
>Ga0207641_10003127_pt1 | contig 14880 bp, 10 predicted proteins | sample KBSSwiS62_FD_184306 | JGI IMG/M metagenome (GOLD analysis project Ga0207641, IMG submission 184306) | Switchgrass rhizosphere microbial communities from Kellogg Biological Station, Michigan, USA - KBS Switchgrass S6-2 (SPAdes) (version 2) | ecosystem: Host-associated > Plants > Roots >... | reverse complement strand
CAAAATAATTTGAGAGTTGTGAATTCAATTGATCATACTTGCCGGAGCCTGAATTAAAATCATATGTTTTTTTATCTGAAATAGTATTACTTGCTGAAAAAGCATAGTTTATTTCAAAAAGTTTATTCCGGTCAATAGGTTCTGTATAAGAAGCACTGATCGTATTAATTCCCGACTCATTTTCCTGGAATGCCTGTTGATTAAGATCTTTAAAAGAAGCAATAGAACCATCGGTGTTGTATGCTGTGATTGGAGAAAGGTTATAGCCTTTTGAATCGCTACCACCAGGGCTATTTCTCCAGCCTAAGGTAAATGTTCGGCCTACTCTTTTAAATTTTCTCCGGTAAAGCAATTCACCCGAATAATTTATTCCGCTCCTGTTATCTTGTTTATTTGTTCTCACTTCGGTAGCCAGGTATTTCTCAATCCCATCAGAAAATGTAACGTTTGTGTCAACTGTTATTCCCTTGTATTGCTGTTTACTAAAATTGGCTGTATATAATATAGAGTTAGCTGAATCGATAACGTATTCCCATCTTGCATTTAGCCTGTGAGTTCTGTTGCCATTAATGATATTGCTATAAGTACTTGTTTCGGATGCAGAATCACCTGGAAAAGTATTTCTTCTGAATTTATTTTGTTCAAGAACATTCGAATTATCAGTATAAAAATAACTCCCTCGAAAATCGATCTTAGGCCCCCATGAATCATTAAAATTTATTCCCGCAGAAAGTGGCCTGCTCACCCCTCCAGCTGTACCGCCTGAAGCATTCGCCATACCCGAACCTGAACCTCCGCCATTGGAAAATTGAGATGAACCGCCTTGTGATGAAACATCAGTAAACGTATAGCTTGTTTTATTTGTGTTGTTTGCTGATCCAACTAATGATATACGCTGATCTCCTCTAAAGTGATTGAATGAAAAATTCCCTTCGTAACGGGAGTTGCTTCCGAACCCTGCAGTAGCTCTTCCGAAGTCACCTTTTCTTTTATCTTTCTTTAATTTGATGTTGATAGATTTTGTACGGCTGCCATCATCAATTCTTGTAAATCTTGCTTGTTCGCTCATGTCATCAAAAACTTGAATCTGGTCCACCATATCAGCAGTTAAATTCTTTGTTGCAATTTTTGGATCAGTTCCAAAAAATTCTTTTCCATCCACGTATACTTTTTGCACCTGTTCTCCCATTGCTTTAATTGTTCCGTCTCTCTGCACTTGTATGCCTGGTATTTTTTTCAAAACCTCTTCTACTGTTGCATCGGGTTTTAAGTTAAATGCATTTGCCTTGAACGAAATGGTGTCTCCATGCATCTTTACCGGGCTTGCATCAGTAATAACAACACCAACAAGCGTTTTAAACTCCGGTTTCATTATTATCGTTCCAAGATCTGCAATCCGGTTAACCGCAGAAATGGTAAAAGTTTTTTTGTAAACTTCGTAACCGGTGAATGATATGAATAATTGATAATCGCCGAAGGAAAGATTTTTTAGCTCAAAAGAACCTTTTGCATCAGATATGGTATAACCAACAAGTGAGGAATCTTTTTTTTGTAAAACAGAGATCGTTGCATTGCTAAGTGATTGGAGAGTGCTGTCACTGAGCTTACCTTTTATCGTGCCTTGCTGCGCAGATAATAAAAAGGGGAATAAGCCACTTAAAATCAATAGGGCAACGGTTTTCATGAATTGGATTTGTCTATATAAAGATAATTCCTCTTATTGCTTTCGAAAAGCATTATGAGCACGAAATCATCAATATAAAAACGAATAAAGGATGCTTTTATTTGAGAAAATAACAAATACGAAAATGCCCGGAATTTTGAAAGAATAATTACTTAGAAGTATTACTGAAAAAGAGTTTCATTTAAAAATTGAGTCATTGACGCCTTTATTTATTAGATATTCAGTATATGTGATCTCTACTTTTCCTTTTTTATTTTTAAGATTTTCATCTGGTTTTTTTTCTGCCCCATCATCATAATCGAATGTTACCCCCTTTGGCAATTTATAATCTTTAGTATTAAAAGAAAAAATGACTTTATCAGGTAAACCATATGCTATGTATTTGCCATAGCTCATTTCCAGTTCATAAGTACCGTTATCTCTTGTAGTGTTTTTTGCTTTTTTTATCAATTCAGTTTTTTCATCAATATAAAGCGTAGATAACACGATCTCTGAGTTTTCATCTGATGGTAATAGTTTGAGAATCCTTAATCCAGAGGATGATTCGATACCTACATCAACTATTTCATAATTTCCAGACCCGGCAAGAAATTTAGCAAGATTAATATTGACTGATCCTTTTGGAATAAATGAGATGCCATTTTCATTTACAATTTTCATTTTATTGGGTTTTTTATAATACACTTTCACTGATGCGATCGGTGCTTTTATAAATACCACGTTTGTTTTCAATTTTCCTTTAGCAGTATAATCATTTACACTTTCTAATTTTGCTTTTACTTTATTTATTAGCTCTTGCGGAGTTTGCGCAAAAAGTTGAATGAATAAAAACAAGGCAAAAAATAATATGAATATTTTTTTCATCTCAGCTTAAAATATTTTTTCTTTTAAAATACCAAAAAGCAATTCCCAAAAATGCGGCTGTGTACCCAATAAGAATCGCGGCGCTTTTTAATATAGCAGAAATATTTTCAATTGATCCTTTTTCTGTTACTCCATCAACTGCTTTTACATAGAAAAATCCTTTCCATCCCAACATATGTGTTGTAAATAAATAGGGTTTTATCGTTTCATCATAAAATGGGATCTGCATTTGAGTAAGTATGGTAAAAACAATAATAACACAAACCGTTATTACAATTGGTCCAATAGAATTGTCTGAAAAGGTGGAAAGCATAAAAGCTAATGCCGATACACAAATAAGTCCAATGGCTGCAAAACAAAATGCCAGGGCGTAACGCCATAACACATCATCTGATTCCATAACATTAAACTGGAGTTCTCTTGGAACACCCAGCCAGTTTACACCAAATAAAAGTATGCTAAGAAATAAGGCAAGTATCGCCACCCATATCAGCAATATCATCGTATAAAAAACAGATGCCGTAAACTTCACAATTAATAATTGTATCCTGCTAACTGGTTTTGACACGAGTAGTCGAAGTGTCCCCATGTTTGCTTCACCAGCTATCGCGTCGCCGGATACCAACGCAACAAGAATTGGAACATGAATGAGTAAAAGGTTTAAGATCACAAAACAAACAAGATATCCGTTCAAAATAATTTTGGTTGGTATTTCTTCAAAGCTATCTCCCATTCCACTCATCATCAGGCTAACATATTCTTCTCCGCCAAATTTTAAAGCTATTTGAATTAGGATAATGATCAGTGCAATAACCGCAAATGCAATAAATGTCCTTGGTCTTTTAAAAATTTTAAATATTTCTATTTTCAGCAATTGTATCATTTCAATGTGATGTAAGAGATAAAAAGTAATCTTCCAACGAATTTTTTTTATGAATTGAAAATATATCCTGTTTCATTTCTGTCATTTGTTGCACAAAAACCGGCACTTCCTCTTTTTTCATTTGCATAGTGATCTTTTGCCCGTTTACTGAAATGATCTTTTTGGCCCAGCCTGTTTGTTTCAGCTGCAATTCAAATTCCTTGGCGGACCTGGTTTCAACTTCTATTCTCGATTGCTCAGGATTCAATAATGCATTCATATTCCCCTCTGCAATTTTTTTTCCTTTATGAATGATCAGTAAGGAATCTGCGACTTGTTCCATTTCACTTAATAAATGCGAAGAAATAAATACAGTTTTTCCCTGATCCTTACTCAAGTGGTTAATAAGCTGTCGTATATCTGCCATCCCCTGGGGATCAAGTCCATTCATTGGTTCATCTAAAATAATAAGATCCGGATCATGAACCAGAGCTACAGCGATCCCCAATCTTTGTTTCATTCCCTGTGAATACGTTTTTATTTTACTATCTGCTCTTTCAGCAAGCCCCACTTTTTCGAGCTTCTCCATTAATTGTTTACGTTTTAGTTTTAAGCCGCTCATCGTAGCAAACAATTTCAAGTTCTCAATTGCAGTAAGATATTTATACAGATCAGGTTTTTCAATTATAGCGCCTATACGTTGCAAAATGTCTCTTCTATGAGTTGATAGATCAAGACCAAAAATTCTTATTTCCCCTTTAGTAGGTCTAATTAAACTCAGCAGCATTCGTATAGTAGTAGATTTCCCTGCACCGTTTTGACCTAAAAAACCGTAAACACCATTCTCTTTTACAGTAAAAGTCAAATTATCGACTGCGGTTATTTCTTTAAATGATTTCGTTAATCCACTAACATCAATGATTGAAGGCATATGGTAATAGTACGAAATTCAAAATTAGCTCTAAAATTCTTTATTGAAAATGAGTCTTTTCAAAATAGGTTAATAAAACTCCCGTCGAAAAGCTTGCATGAGCTGAATGCACATATTACGTTTGTGATATAGTAGAATGGTCATAATATCTAAGGAAAAACTACGATAAACGATTCGTTATAATTCAACCCTAAGGAAAATGAAAAAAATTATTACCCTGTTATTAATTAGTTTCTCTATAACCACTCAATCACTCAACGCACAATTAGACCTGGCCTTTATTTCTAATTTTAGTGCTAACCCTACAAATTCCTGCAATCGCCTTAGCTGGACAATCGCAAGTAACCAGAGCATAAGTAGTTTCGAACTCGAAAAAAGCACGAATGGAAAAGACTTTAAAACTATTACCGTTTTAACAGCGACAGAAAAGTTTAATACAGAAAATTATACGTATGCAGATACGGCGATCAGTGCAGACAAAATAATGTACCGTCTTAGATTATTGATTAAGAGTAGCCAGAATGATTTTTATTCGCGGATAATTTTAGTCCAGTCAAAAATGAAACTTGATGACAATATCAAGATCATAGAAAACCCGGTCAGGAATAACCTTTTTTTCAATTACAATTCTACAAAAGTGCAGGAAGCAGATATCAAAGTATATAGTCTAGCAGGAAAAATTTTAGTTAATCAAAAAATAAGCAGTTTCAAAGGAAATAATTTAATAACTATTCCACTAAATTCAGGTTTTGTCCCTGGCATGTATATACTTGAAATAAATACTGACATTTTAAACCAAACGACAAAATTTGTAAAACAATAACAGCATTTCATAAAATACTGATACAAGCCAACAGCTAACGAAAACGGCCCTTTTTACCAGTCAAAAAATACATGCTTCTTATTTTAAAATTTAGATCATCTTTTTAGTTGCTTGATTTCGTTGATCTACGAGTTTCAATGATGAAAAACATAAAGTAATAATACTAGTTTAAAAAGGTGATTCTTAAATTTTTTTATTGAAAATGAATCTATTGAAACTTTGCTTAAAAAAAATCCTTAGGAAGACTTGCAACAATTAAATGTGCATATTACGTTTGCGTCATCGTAAGAATAATCCAAAGTATCCACGAAAAACCACGACAAGCAATCCGTACTGATACTTCCTCTAAGAAAAAAATTTCCCGGTAACATTACGGCTGCTTCAGAAGAAAGAAACAACAATCCGTATTATACATTCAACCCTAAGAAAATGAAAAAAATTTCTACCCTTTGTTCCCTTGTAACATTGTCACTTTTTTCGAATAACTCATTTGCCCAGATCAATGAAAATTTTGAAAATGGATTTGCTCCACTTCAAGCTGATTGCTGGCAATTCACTAGCATGATGTATGCGACCACTCCTTCCGGTTATGTTATTAATGGGAACGGAAGCGCATACTCAGAGCCACCCGTTAGTTCCGACAGTTTACGTATTATGCGTACCCCTTTCCTTCTTTTCGGAACTACTATCGATATCTCTTTTGTTTATAGAATCAGCGGTAATCTAAATGGCCTGGCAACAAGATTTATCAAACTTGACCTGGTGAATTCGGCTGGAGTAATTGTTCAGACCCTTGATAGCATCAGTATCAGCAATGCTGCTACAACTTCCACTTTATACAGCCAAACGATCGCGATAAATATTCCAGGTGTATATAGGTTTTCTCTCACAATGGGTGGAAAATCAGGAGGCGGTACTGTAAGAACATCAATTGATGATCTAAATGTAAATGCCCCTGTAATAGGCTGTGATGATGTTGTAGTAAATAAGTTATTGCCTGTTCATCTTATCAGCTTCCAGGGTAATATGAATAAGAATAATAAAGTAACTCTTACCTGGACTGTTGCTGATAATGAGATCGCCAACAATTTTGAAATAGAAAGAAGTGTTAACGGAAGAGATTTCACAACCGTTGGTGTTGTATTTACTTCTGAAAAAATGGGAACCGAAAATTATATGTTCTATGAAACAACAAGTGGTACAGATAAAGTGATGTATCGTCTTAAAATGATCGATAAAAATCATGAAGTTAATTATTCAAGAATACTGATCTTCCAATTGAAATCCACGATCACCAATAATATCAAGATCATCGGCAATCCAGTAAACGACAAACTTACTTTTAGCTACAATTCTACAGCTACACAAATGGTTGACGTAAAAGTGTACGACATGAGTGGCAGAATAGTATTGAACAATAAAGTAAACAGCCTGGAAGGTAGCAACGTGATAAGCCTCCCGTTAAGTTCAACTTTCAAGGCTGGTATGTATGTGGTAGAAATAAATAATGGAACTGAACTTCTATCATCAAAATTTGTAAAACAATAAAAACGTTATAAACTCAATTAACTTTTCATTTCTTAGATGATACGTCTATCTCACATTGAAAAAAATTGAATCTAATTACATAAGAGCCGAAACAATTTCGGCTTTTATTTTAAAAAGGCAATTATATATTCTACAAGCCATCTTCCTAAAATCTGGAGGGAGCGAAGGAAGAAAGGCATAAGCAATCCTCGTCAATAAAAAACATTTCCTGATACTAGGCCAAAGATTCTGACGACTGGTTACAACCTTGAAAAATTTTTATACACTTAGAGTATCAACGGAGACGGGCCCTATTTCTATAGGGCCTTTTTTAAATACAATAGGCCAATTAATAAAATACATACTCTTTACAACTAAAATCAGATCATCATTTGTGGTTTCCAGTTGAACGATTTTATTAACTCACAATCTTCAATGATGAACGACACGAAGTATTAATACCAATTTCAAAATAAGTTTAAAAAAAATTTATTGAAAATGAATCTATTGAAATTTTACTTAAAAAAAACCCTTAGGAAAAGTTGCAACAATTAAATGTGTGTATTACGTTTGTATCAGCGTAAAGAATCCACCGATCCCCGAAAAACTCCGATAAGCAATCCGTACTGATACCTCCTCTAAAAGAAAAAAATTCCCGGTAACATTACGGTAGCTTCTAAAGTTAGAAACAACAATCCGTCATAATTCAAACCCTAAGAAATGAAAAAGTTTTTTACTCTATGCCTATTTGCAATCACAGCAATCTTCTCAAAAGCACAAGTTGTGCTTAATGAAGTTTATCCAGATCCAGGTGCTACTTTCCAGGAATTTTTTGAATTGTACAACACAAGTACAAACCCAGTGCCTGAAAGCCTCGACAATTACACCATAGTTGCTTATTATGAAGAAGCAGGTGGTAAATCGGGATTTTATGTACTTGATCTGCCAAACCAAACAGTAAATGCAAAGGGATACTATGTTGGATCTTCCCTTTCTACATTTGCTATCCAGGGACAAAGCGGTTTAAGTGCAAATTTAAACTGGAATTCAATTCCTGCTGGCGGTGCGCTAACAAAATGGCAAAAGAGTGGCTCGTCTTATATTTCGGTTGCAGTTCCTGCAAACCTGAATGATCTTTTTGTAAAAATAAGTGGCGGTGGTGGCAGCAGTGCTGCATTTGAAATTTTTGTTTACAGGAACGGGATGCTTGTCAATGGAATTATGGGTGGTAGTAATGCAAATACTATTCCTGCTTCTCTTAAAGCTATGCCGGATCTATTTGTTGATATGACTGGTAGCTCACCCGACTTTACTATCAAGTTTAGTGCTATAAGCGACAATAGTGTTGAGTATATAACTGGAACTGCCGCAACTAATAACGGTTATTATCGTCAATATGATGGAAAATGTGGTGTATGGAAACTAAGTAGTACGGCTTCAGATTATACACCTGGTCAACCAAATGGTTCAGCTGCTGCTGTATTGGGTACATTAACAATTTCCACAACCATTTCTACATACATTGCCGATCCAACAAAATCATTAGTGACTTACAATATAACTTCTGGTCCTGCTGATGCATTTCCTGTAGTAGTTGAAGTTTATCAGGATCTTGGGATTATTGGTCAATTAGATGCAAGCGATATTTTAGTTGATTCAAAAAATATTGGAAGTGCTTCTGTCGGTAGTCAGAGTGTAATTATGCCGACAGTTTATGATGGGGCAATAGTAGTTGCTAAGTCACCTGCAGGTTGTTTTGATCAGGTAATTGTGCTTCCAGCACTTGCGGCCAAATCAACTCTGCCAATTCATCTTATCAATTTCCAGGGCAATATGAATAAAAATAACAAGGTAACTCTTAACTGGGCTGTTGCTGATAATGAGATCGCAAACAGTTTTGAAATAGAAAGAAGCTTTAACGGAAAAGATTTTACAACGGTTGCTCTTGTATTTGCTTCTGAAAAAATGGGTACTGAAAATTATATGTACTATGAGACAACAAGTGGTACAGATAAAGTGATGTATCGTCTTAAAATGATCGATGAACGTCATGAAGTTAATTATTCAAGAATTCTGATCTTCCAGTTGAAATCTACGACCACTAATAATATCAAGATCATTGGTAATCCTGTAAATGATAAACTTACTTTTAGCTATACTTCTCCAGCTACACAAATGATTGATGTAAAAATTTATGACATAAGTGGCAGAGTATTATTAAATAAGAAAGTAAACAGCATGGAAGGCAGCAATGTGATAAGCCTGCCGTTAAGCTCAACTTTCAAGGCTGGTATGTATGTGGTAGAAGTAAATAATGGAACTGAACTTCATTCATCAAAATTTGTAAAGCAGTAACCTTAATAATAAGCCATCTTCCCGAAATCTGGAGGGAGCAAAGGAAGATAGTACAAGCAATCCTCGTCAATCAAAAAAGATCTCCTGATACTAAGCCAAAGATTCTGACGACTGGTTAAAACCTTGAAAAATTTTCATACACTTAGAGTATCAACGGAGACGGGCCCTATTTCTATAGGGCCTTTTTATTTTTACGTTTTAATGTAAATAAAGCCCCCCATATCGTAGTTTTTCATCGCATATTGCTTGCATTACCGATAAACCCGTAGTAGATTTGTTAAGAAGATTTCGTCAACTATCCGACGTAAAAACCATCGAAGACAATCCGTACTGATACTAATTCTAAAAACAATCCCTTCGTCATTACGGCATTTTCAGCTGATGGTTAAGATCAAAGATCATTAGACCTTTTATCCAATAATCCTTGGAAAACTTAAATCCGTTTTTGATAATTCAACCCTAAGGAATATGAAGAAAATTTTTACTCTTTGTCTGCTAGTATTCATTGTGATCGTTACAAGATCGCAAGCTGTGATAAATGAATTTTATCCTCAACCGGGTAATGGAAACTCGGAATTCTTTGAACTCTACAATGAAAATAACAGTCTCGAATATTTGGATAACTATACTCTTGTTTTATATTATGAAGAGCCGGGTGGTAAATCCGGATTTTATGTATTGGATTTCCCTGACGATTCTGTGGCTGCTCATAGTTATTACACTGGTGCTGCTCAATCACCATATAATATCCAGGGCCAATCAAATATTACGGCAGATTTTAGTTGGAATTCTATGCCTCCCGGCGGTTCGTTGACAAAATGGGAAAAAAATGGATCTTCTTATACATCTGTTGCAGTACCTGCAAATCTGGATGATCTATTTGTAAAGATTACTGGTGCTGGGGGTGTCTTTCATTCATTTCTATATAAAAATGGAATATTAGTGAATGGGATTATTGGAGGTCTTAATGCAACTGTTGTACCTGCATATCTTAAAGCAATGCCGAACTTGCCCGTTGATATGAGTGGCAGTTCGCCTGATTTTACAATTAACTTCAATGCAATTCCAGATAACAGCCTGGAATATATTCCCAATTCTGTCGGAACAGATAATGGTTATTACCGTAACTCCGATGGACTGTGTGGCAACTGGCTAAAAAGTGATCAGCCAGGTCAACATACACCTGAACTGACAAATGGCTTAGACCTGAGTTTAAGTTCCTCAAATCAATTGTCAATTGCAGCGATCATATCCGGATATGGCAGTGATCCAACCAAATCTCTGTTAACATATAATATAACCTCAACTCCTGCAGGTGCGTTTCCTCTTACAGTTGAGATATATACTGATCGCGGCGTAGCAGGTGAATGGGATATAAACGACAGCCTTATTGACGTGAGAACCCTCCTCAGTGCTTCTTCAGGCAGCCAGGACATAATCTTACCAACATTGAAAACTTCTGTAATTATTGTTGTAAAATCAGCATCTGATTGTTATAACAAAAATGTCGCGGTCGCAAGCTATTGGTCAGTATTACCTGTTGAGTTGATCAATTTCCAGGGCAACTTAAATAAAAGTAATAGAGTATCTCTTGAGTGGAAAGTAGCGAACAATGAAACAATTGGTCAATTTGAAATACAAAGAAGCTATGATGGTAGTGAATTCAAAACGATTGGTGTCGTATTCACAAGCGAGAAAAGAGGTAGTGAAGAATATTTGTTTTATGAAACGATCAGCAGCTTTGATAAAGCAAGGTATCGTCTAAAAATGATTGACCAGAACGATAATGTCACCTATTCTAAAATATTGGTGTTTCAGAGTAAAGCTGCAACTAATAGCAATATCAGGATCATTGGAAACCCTGTGACTGATAAACTGACCTTCAATTATTCATCTTCTGCTACACAGGCAATTGACGTAAAAATTTATGACATGACAGGCAGGATTATCATGAGCAACAAAATAAATAGTCTTGAAGGAAGTAATATTATAAGTTTTCCTTTGGCGTTGAATTTTAAACCGAACATGTACGTATTAGAAGTAAGTAATGGATCTGCTATTCAAACAGCAAAATTCATAAAACAATAAAAAAAATAAGAGCTCATCCGTACCGTCAAATGAAGTCTCCAGATACTAAGCCAAAGAATCTATAGATTGGTTAAACCCTTGAAGTTCATACACCTAGAGTATCAACGGAGACGGGCCCTATTTCTATGGGGCCTTTTTATTTTTGTGTAAGGTAACCCTGTAAATTTTTTACATATTCCTCGAATGCTTTGATCCCAATTGACGTTATTTTACAAATTGTTTGAGGATAATTGTCTTTGAACTGTTTTATCACCTCAATATAACCTGCTTCTTTTAATTTTTGGATTTGGACACTCAGATTTCCTGCCGTTGCATTTGTTTTCTCCTTTAAAAAAGTAAACTCTGCCTCCTTCACACTTATAAGAAGCGACATTACGGCCAATCGTAACTGAGAATGCAATATGGGGTCAAGATCTTTAAACATTCAATCGGGCTTATTCTTTTACTTTTCCGTTATTTTGTTTTGGAGTTTTTCCTTTGCATTCAATACATGACCTGGGATAACGTAAGATATCAATATTGCCATAGCCATCAACAATAATTGCCAGTCAAACGATACGTAAGCTGCAATTACCATAAGTGGTAAACACAAAAGTCCTGTCCATTTTAATAGGGAGAACTGCATTAATGTCCCCATAAAAAAGCAAGTAACTGCATATACAAGTATATACAATGGAAACGCAATAGTCCATAAATCATACTTACCAAAGAAAAAAATGAGTCCGAAATAAAGGATGGCCTGGCTAATGCCAAAATACTTCATAGTTTCACCCACAAAAGTTTTTACAGCGATTTTCTTAGAATCCCTTACTCCTTTAACAATACTGGCAACCGCCCCAATCCACATAAGATTCCATACGATATATGGGTATTCAAAATTGGTAAACTTCATTAAAATAAAATTTAAAATGGCTGTTATAAAAATCAGCCAACCCCAAAGCAAGAGATAAAAGGAGTTATTTGCTACATCTTGCTTTGCCTTTTCAATCATCGACTGAATGATCTGCAGGCTTTGCTCGGCAGAAAATTTTTGGTTGTTTTCCATAATAGTCAATTATAAAAATCAAAACTAAATGCCCTGTTTTTTATAGGGCATTTTATTATTTAAACAACTATTTATAAAGAGATAATAAATAAACTACTTGACTTTTTCCCCAATTAGGATGAATACTTGTTTCAGGTTTAAATGTCTCGAAAAGCTTTTGTGCCTTTTCAAAAAGAACTTTTGCTTCTTCTTTACTTCCACCAAATTGTTCAGGAGTAAAGTATTTATCCTGTGCTTCTAAAATATAAACACGAGGGTTTTCAGGATTTAACTTTTTTGCCTCGTCAAGCATTGCCTGAGCCTCGGGCCCATAAGTCATATAGCGATTCATTGGGTCTCCAAGCAATCGTAGTGTGGCGATCATTTTTTTAACAACATAGATCTCAGAATTGCTTTTCATTAACTCTTCTGCTTTACTGATCTGTTTGTCTGCTTTATCAGCAAAAGGATCGGTCTTATCTGCTTTTGAAGTCATCATATCTCCCCCTGTGCCTATCAAACTGCCAGCACTTGCATTGCAATAAGCAGCATAATAATAAGCAAGCCATTGATTTTTTTCTGCATCAGCAATTCTTTCAAAAGCATTGGCAAGATCGGTAAACCCCTGGGCAGTATGGGTTGTGTCAATTTCGGCAACTTTGCTTTCCATCGCTTTTACAAACTTATCCGGCATTTGTGCAAAAGAAATATTTGCAGCAAGTATTGTCGTTAAAATAAAAATTGTTTTTTTCATTGTTTATCGTTTTTAAGTTTATAATTATTTTAAAATAGGCGATCATTAACTGCATCATCTGTTCTATCGATACCAAAACTGAAAAATGCACCTATGTACACAAAAATTCTTGATGGCGGCACGACCTGTTCTTTCCGGTATCCATTATAAGAATATTCATATCCATAAACCTGTTTTATATAGAAAGCATTACTCACCTGCAAAACATATACGACAAAGCTTTTCGCATCTGGTTTTCCAATCTTAGGCAGATAATTAAAAGCAATACTAAAATTGTGATAATCCTGAACTCTTCCCATGTCAGCGAAATAATATTTGCTTCCATCAAACCTAATATTATAATATGGGCGGCCGCTGGCGTAATTATAGGCAGCATTAAATTGCATTTTCCATGGTTGTACAAATTTTTTCATAACAATGGAAGCAGTATGCTTTGCGGCAAAGTCGGGATTAATAGCATAAGGAAAATTCAAAAAATCTCTTTTCGTATCAAGAAATGAATAAGATATCCAGTAATCAAGATTTTTAATTGTTTTCTTGTCTCTCCAGAAAAATTCAAATCCTTTTGCATCACCAAATCCATTGTTGTTAATTGCTGCATCCCTACCACTTAGAAGCCCGGTTTTAATAAGGTTATCATATTTTTTATAAAAGATTTCCGTTCTGAAAGTTCTCATACTGGTCACCTTCATGTACTGTGCGATATAATGTGTTGCCTTCATAAACACGAGGTTGTTTGGTGAAGGCAAATATCTTGATTCCGGGTTCTGGTAAAATATTCCATAAGCAAGTGAAGCTTGCGCTTGTTTGCTTACTTTATATGCTAATGAAAACCTTGGAGCAATATTCGTTTCATAAATGAGAGATGAATTTTCCAACCTGCCTCCGATCTTTGCCGCTAAATTGTTTGTAATGTAAATATCAGTTTCCGCAAAAAGCGATTTTACATTTTGCTCTAGTGTGCCTCCATATTGCTGTCCATTATATACAGTATAAAGTGATTTTTCTTTACTATAATTATACTCACTGCCAAACCGAATTGCAGATATTCCTTTGATCCTTCTTTCAAGTACAAGTTTTGCATTGAAGTATTTATCATCAAGGTCCAGGTTGAACTTTTTGAATTCAAGACCAGTGAGCAACACATCGTTTTTATTTGCGTCCTGCATGCCTGCTCGTATTTTGTCCTCATTAAGTGTATACGAGACACCTGCATTCATCTTCCATTTTTTGCCAATATTTTCTTTCCAGGATAAATTATGATACATATTAAAATTGGAAAGGCCGAATCGATCTAAATATCCAAGTGAATCAATACTTGGAGTAGTAAAATCAAATTTACTTTTATTGAAATAGGCATAATATTTCAGCATTCCTGTTTTCGAGGTCTTAATTCTGAAATTAGCATCTGCATTGTGCAGCTCAGGAGAATGCGAAAAATCCTGTTGTTGTTTGATCACTGCAAAGGCAGGAGCAAGATTTGTATAAGCATAACTTGCACCCCATGAGGATTTTTTATTTTTTGATAAACTTTGATATCCTCCATTAACTCCAATAACTGACACACCCAGGCTTGCTGAAGCTCGTTCTGGTAAATCAATAGATTCAAGCACCAAAGCAGAAGACAATGCCTGCCCATATAACGCAGAATAACCGCCGGTGCTAAAAATCGTTCCCTTGAAAAGAAATGGAGAAAAACGTCCTCGTCCAGCAATATTAGGAGCACTACTTTGAAAAAAATCATTCACCAATGTACCATCAATGAAAATTTTTGTTTCTGCAGCCGTGCCTCCCCGAACAAATAAACCTGTACTTTCTCCTACCTGTTGAGCTCCGGGTAAAGTCTTTAGTGCTCCCGTTACATCCCCCTCCGCACTTGCTGTCGTTACAATATCAATTGGGTTTAATACTGCTGCAGCCTTCTTTCTATCACTGGCTTCAAACGTTCCAGCACTAATAACAACAGCA
>Ga0207641_10003124_pt1 | contig 14892 bp, 11 predicted proteins | sample KBSSwiS62_FD_184306 | JGI IMG/M metagenome (GOLD analysis project Ga0207641, IMG submission 184306) | Switchgrass rhizosphere microbial communities from Kellogg Biological Station, Michigan, USA - KBS Switchgrass S6-2 (SPAdes) (version 2) | ecosystem: Host-associated > Plants > Roots >... | reverse complement strand
TTTTTCTATGCGTCCTCCGCTTGCGTCTACGCCGCGGGCAAGCAACTCAACCCGGATGTGACCGCGCTCAAGGAGGAGGATGCCTACCCGGCCATGCCCGAAGACGGCTACGGATGGGAGAAATTATTTAGCGAAAGAATGTGCCGCCATTTTACCGAGGACTTTGGGCTGACCACACGCGTGGCCCGGTATCATAATGTCTACGGACCCGAAGGCACCTATGAAGGTGGCCGGGAGAAGGCCCCGGCGGCGATTTGCCGCAAGGTCATCGAGGCCAAGTTGAGCGGGAAGCACGAAATTGAAATTTGGGGTGATGGCCACCAGACGCGCAGTTTTCAATACATCGACGACTGTGTCATCGGCACGCAGAAGATCATGCAGAGTGAGAACGTCACGATGCCCATTAATCTTGGGAGCAGTGAAATGGTCACGATCAATCAACTGGTGGACATGGTCGAGGAAATCGCCGGGTTGAAGCTGAAGCGCCATTACAACCTGAAAGCGCCGAAGGGCGTGAACGGTCGAAACAGCGACAACACGCTCATCCAAAAACTTTTGGGCTGGCAGCCTTCCATTTCCCTGAAAAGCGGCCTCGAAAAAACCTACCGATGGATCTATGATCAGATGAAGGCGAAAGCCTGAAATTATACGGACAGCATGACGCGCCAACGGACGCGGCGGTGCAGCTTCCGTTTCCCGCCCTTGTCCCCATGTATAGCCGGCCTGTTGCTTTTTCCGTCTTAGACGAGCTTGAGCGGCTTACGGAAAGGGCGCTCCATCGATGAAAGATCCCATCGTAACCATCATCGTGCCAGCTTACCAGCGCCTTCATTATTTGCGGGAAGCGGTGGCGAGCGCCTTGAAACAAACCTATCAGGATTTCGAGATTATCCTGTCCGATGACAGCGCCTCCGATGAAATTGCGCATTACGCTGCATCCCTGGGTGACGCGCGGGTCCGTTATCGGCGGAACCCGAAAAATCTCGGTATCGCGCGGAATAACTTTGCCGCCATCTCAGAGGCAAGAGGCAGGTACATCGCCAGCCTGCATGACGACGACATGTGGGAGCCGGAATTCCTCGCCAAGCTTGTCCCACCGCTGGAGGCCGACAGCGAAATCTCGGTGGCCTTTTGCGATCATCATCTTATCGATGAGCAAGGAAACCTTTTGCCCGAGAGGACGGAAAGCTGTTCGCGCCTTTTTGGAAGAGACATCCTTAAGCCGGGACGACATCAGCCGTTCATCCGGCCGGCGGTGGTCGACATGACGATTCCCATGGCGATGGCCGCTATATTCCGGAAATCGATGCTAGAGAATGCCGAGATCCCTCATCGGATAGGAGGAAGCTACGACTACTGGCTGGCTTATCTGGCGGTCAAAGACGGCCAGGCATGCTTTTACGTTCCCCAGAGGCTGACTCGTTACCGGGTGCACGAGAACTCGGGATCGAATACGCGGGGGATGCGCAATCTTCACGACGCCATCTACGTCCGAAAAAAAATCCTGTCTGCCCCGGTTGTGGCCCCTTACCGAAAAAATCTTGAGAACGAACTGGGAGTTTTTTACGGGAAAATGGCGCTGCAATTTCTTGCGCATCGGTCCTTCCGCCGGGGCCGGATTTTCCTGCGGCGGGCCTTTTCGCTGTTGAACCGGCCCAAAAGCATGGCGGCGCTTGTCGCGAACACGATTCGGGTCTTGTATCGGGGCACGACTAAATGATGCTGGATTTCGGCCCTTCACCCTATGCTCGTCACTTATGTAACGCCGAACGGTTCGTGGCATTATACCTATGCCCAGGCATTGGCGCGCGCCGGTGCCCTGCAGCGATTTGTTTGCGGGTTTTCCCGGTTTAGCCCCCGGGCCCCGTTGCCCGAATTGGGAGACAAGCTTCTCCGTGTCGATCTGTTGCAGAATGTTTATCTCGCCAGTCTCAAGTTGCGGATGCCTGCTTTTGTCTGTGAAGAGTTGGCCTTTCTCAGCAAAGCCAGGCTTGATGTCCGGGCCGAAAAGGACGCCCTGCAATCGGATCTTTTTCTCTTTTACAGCGGAGCCGGTTTACGAACGCTGCAAGCCTTGAAATCGACCCAGACAAGAGGAATCGTCGAGGCCGTCAACAGCCATGTCCTGGTGCAGAGGGACATTTTACGTGAAGAATACGCCCGACTGGGTTTGCCATTACGGGGCTTTCACCAACGAGAGGTAGACCGCCGGGTGCAGGAATACGAATTGGCGGATGGCATCATCTGTCCTTCTTCTTTTGCGCGACAGTCCTACATCGACCAGGGAATGCCGGCCGATCGGGTCCGGACCATTCCTTTTGGCATCCAGGGCTCTTCCCAAATAGAACCTGCCGAGCGGCCCCGGGACGTATTTCGGGTCCTTTATGTCGGCCAGATCAATATTAGAAAGGGGTTGCGTTATTTGTTCGAGGCTTTCGAAAAATTGAAACATCCCAACAAGGAGTTGTGGATTGTCGGCCCCAGGGCGGAGCCGACGGGTATTGCCGATTTGACGCCACCGGCGCAGACCCGGTTTCTCGGCATACTGAAGGGGGAGGAGCTGGCCCGGGCCTATCGAAATTGCCATGTTTTTGTTCTGCCCACTCTGGAAGAAGGCCTGGCCCTGGTGCTGGGAGAAGCGCTTTCACATGGGCTGCCGGTGATCGCCACGGTCAATAGTGGAGGCGAAGACCTGTTTGAGGACGGCTCCACCGGCTTCCTGGTCCCTGTCCGATCCCCGGAGAGGATTGCGGAAAAATTGCAGATGCTGGTTGATAGTCCGGAATTGCTGGCTGGGATGTCGAATCGAGCGGGGATGCGTGACAAGAGGGACAGAAGTTGGGAAAATACCTGCCGGACATTGGTGGAGACCTTGCGGGAATTCACCGTGATGCCCAAGTTATGAAAGTCACAGCGGAGAACACCCCATGAACGATCCCACGGATGCGCGCCGGCTCCGGCAACTCCTCGTGGCACTCGTGCTCCTCCTGACTTTCGAAGGTCTTCTGCGCAAAGCATCTCCTTCTGAACTGCGGGTGCCCTTGTTCCTCCTGAAGGATGTTCTCGTGGTGGTGATGGCATTTTTTGTCGCACGGATGCCATTGCCGCCCGCGCTAAGCATGCTTTCGGTTGCGTATACCGCGTTGGCCGTATTCATGGTGCCAGCCATCTTGATGACGGCCTGGCATGATCCGATACTGGCGGTATTCGGAGTCAAACAGTACCTCTTATATCCCGTGGTGGCCTTTGCCACTTTCATGGCGTTCAAGGATTCAAAGTGGGAGACCATTTTCACCTTTTTTCGCTGGATTGCTCTTCTGGTCATTCCGACGACCCTGCTGGCCCTTGTCCAGTCCCGGTTGCCGACGGATAACTGGATGAACATGTCGGTCAGCGGTGAGTCCATGAAGAATTTTTCATCTGGGGGGGAACTCCGGGTATCGTCCACCTTTTCCTTCGTGGCCCAATATTGTGCCTTCCTGAATGCGGAAGTATTCATCGTCCTGATCGCCCTCTACGGGTCTTCCAAAAAAAATCTTATCTGGAAGATCACACTTCTTCTGCTTGTGCCAGCCCTCGTTCTGAGCTGTTTCCTGACGATCTCACGAAGTGCGGTGGCGGTAAATTTTGCCATCACCCTTTTGGCGGCGGTCCTGGTCTCGATGAAATTTAGAATGCGAAATGTCCTCCATATTATTCTCTTCATGGGTGTCCTCTACCTGGCCGTCGTGGCGGTAAATCACTTTTCTCCCAAGGCGGCAGCAGCCTATACCACGCGGGAAGATGGCCGAACGATCGGATTTAGTTCGGAATTAAGAGAACGTGTTTTTTCGTCTTTTTTTCAAACCTCCAAGGACAGGTCCATGCATACGCTACTCGGCAACGGACTGGGCGTTATGAGTAATGGCTCCGATAGTTTCAGTAGCTATGCCAATACTTGGCGAGAGCGCTTTTGGACCGAGACCGATTTTGCCACAACCCTTTTCGAGGGGGGCTATTACCTCGTGCTGATTTGGTACGGATTTCGGTTGTTTGTCATTCTCCTGACCTTTTTGCATTTTTTAAAGGAGGTTACTTCCGATTGGTCGATCCCCATGGGTTTCTGCCAGGCCTATGTCGCAGTGATGGGGATATTCGCGACCCTGGCACTACAGCCCCCGATCGCAATTTGGTGGTGGCTTGGAGTCGGCACAATGCTGCTGTTTTCGTGGAAATGCACAGAGCCGCCGGAGGCGGACCAGAAGCGGGAAGAAGAAGAAAACAAGCCTCCCCCGCCCAGGAAAAAAATTCGTGGACGGAGTCTCTATGCCGACGTGATCCACAGTCGCAAATAGCGGGCCGCTTTCACACCATGGTCTTTATTTTCGAGTCCCATCCCGTGCAGTACAAGGCACCGGTTTATCAATGGCTGCAAAAACTGCGACCGGATGTTTTTCGCGTCATTTATGTCACCGATTGCTCGGTTCGAGGCTACCAGGACAGGGAATTCGGCGAACGGGTGGCCTGGGACAAGCCGTTGCTCAGCGGTTATCAATACCGTGTCCTGAACAACGAGCGCGGAGTTCCGCTTTCCGGTTTCCGCAGCCTGACCGGACGAGGTGTTTATCAGATGTTAAAGACCGAAAGGCCAAGGGCGGTTCTTTTTTCTCAGTTCCTGTACGAAGCGGATGCGGTGGCTTACCTCAGTTGCCTTTGGCTGGGCATTCCGATTTGGATTCGTCACGAAACACAAGACGAGGCTTTCCCGAGGCCTTTCTGGAAGAAGCTGCTGCGAGGTGTTGTGTACCGCCTGGTTTACCGGGGAGTCAGCCATGCGTTTTACCTGGGACAACTCAGTCGTGAACACCTGCTCCGTCACGGCATACCTCCGGAACGCATGAGCCGTTCTCCCTACTGCGCAGTCTCGCTTCCCGAAAATATCACCATCGAGGCCAAGCAACAGGAACGTGCAAGGGTGCGCGAACAATTGGGTGTGACATCCGACGAAAAGCTGGTCCTCTTCTCGGGAAAATTCATCCCAAAGAAAAACCCCGGGCTGATCCTGCGTGCCTTGCAAAGCATGACCGCGGACGAAGTGAGCAAATTGAAAATTGTCTTCGTTGGGTCAGGGGAATTGGGAGCGGAACTCGAACGACTGGCGACGCCTTTTGTAAATCGGGTCCACTTTGCCGGTTTTGTGAACCAGTCCAAAATCACCGGTTACTATCTTGCCGCCGACATTCTGGTCCTTCCTTCCCGGCGTGCTGGAGAAACATGGGGCCTGGTCGTCAACGAGGCGCTGCAGGCTGGATGCGCCGTGGTAATGACGGATTCTGTCGGCTGTCATCGCGAATTTGGGGCATGGGAGCGCGTTCGCGTGATCCCGGACGGCGATGTTGGAGCATGTGCGCAAGCCATTCTGGGGCTCACGGCTTTTCCCCATTCTTTCGACTGGTGCGCGGCGGACATGGAACGGTACAGCGTGCGTGCGGCGGCGGAGTCCCTTCTCCAGCAAATAGAGAAGATGGAAAACCCGCCGGCAGTGTCCCTCGGCTCTCAATAAGCTGTCTTGGGGGGCAGGATCATTTGTACCGCCGTCTTGGCGATGATCATGATATCGAGAATCAACCGCCAGTTTTCCAGGTACTCGAGGTCGGAGCGCAGGCGTTGACTGATGGCCTCCGCGTTTCGTGCCTCGCCGCGAAACCCGCGCACTTGGGCCAGTCCGGTTATGCCTGGCTTGACGACCATGCGAATCGGAAAGCGGGAGATCACCCGCGCAAATTCCTCGTTGTGTTCGATCAGGTGCGGCCGTGGCCCCACCAAGCTCATTTGTCCCTGCAGGACATTCCAGAACTGGGGAAGCTCATCAATGCTGAAACGGCGCAAAAACCGGCCGCCACGGTAGATCCGCGCATCATTCTGAGTGGCCTGTTGCGTTACGGCGGAGTTATGGAGATGCATGGTCCTGAACTTCAGGATTTCAAACTGATTGTTCTGCAGGCCAGCCCGCATTTGCCGAAGGATCAGGGGGCCGGGTGAATTGACTCTCTGGATGATCCAAACGACGAGGGCAACCGGGGGCAGGACAAAAAGCACTACGGGAATGGAGAGGGCCACATCCAGGGCCCGCTTGGAAATTCGATTCAGCGGATCTTCCAGGGGTTCCTTGCGCAGGCCGATGAAATTGTAACCATCGTCATCAAAATAGTAGATCGGATGATGCAGCTTCTCCTCCAGATTATTGAGAATCAGGAAACGAACGCCGTGGCTTTCCACTTCCGAGATCAGTTGGCGGTAAGTCCTCTCATTCTCGGGCAATTCCAGCAGGATGACCTGGGTGATGTTTTGCTCCCGGATGATCTGTTCCGCCTTGGACAGAGGTCCAAGACTGGGAATGTTGGAAGAGGCCTTATCCTCGCTGAAGGAGTCGTGAAGAATACCCACGGTGTGGATGCCAAAAATCTTTTTGCTCTGGAGCCAGCCACTGATGGCTTCGGCCTTGGCCGGGGAACCGATCAGGAGAACCCGGCCCTGGCGGGCACCGCGAAATAGGTAGCCAGCCAGCCGACGCGAGAGGTAGCGATTGGACCACAGCAGGGTCAGGTAAAACATCGGCAGGCAAAGGGCGAGGAAGATACGCGAGATCGTTCCATCCTTGGTCACCACCAAGTAAAAGAAGAGCATGCCGACGGCGTACAGGGTCTGGCGAAAGCTGAGCTGGAGTTGCCGGGGGACGCTTTCTTCAAAAGGACTCAGTTCCATTCCGGCTTGATCGCGCTGGAACGACTCCAGAAAAAGGCCTGCGGTGATCGCGAACACGTAGACGGGATAGTGAACGATCTGGAACCACTCTGCGGAAGTAAAAAAACTAAAGGTTGCCACTGCGCACAATACAAATACCACCGTAATGAGTATCCCTTGGGTCAAGACCAGCACGGCCTGCAAGCCGCGTTTGCGCTGAATAATCATACAATCTGCCAAGCTTGCCCGAAATTTAAGGAAAACCAAGTCATCTGAAATGAGCGCAGGGCAGCTAACATCTCAAAAGTGCGGTTAACGCTTCTGCCGTCCGGATGATATCAAACCGTTTTGAAAAACTATTCCTCGCCCGGGTGCGCATTTCGTCCCTGATGGAGCCAGGGGTTACGGCCCAGCGTTGCAGCAGTTTGACAGTTCCAGCCGGGTCATCATTTTCCACGAAACCAGCCTGGTCGTCCTTGATCTCGCGCCAGATATTGACCTTGTCGGAGATCAGCACCGGCACCCCGCAGGCCAGCGCTTCGACGACGGAAATGCCGAAATTTTCCTGGTGGGAGGGCAGGACAAAAACATCCGCCGCCCGGAGGCTTCCCCATTTGAGATCGCCTGTGAGCATGCCTGTCCAGGTTACCGACTGGTCCAAGCCGAGTTTTTGGGACAGGGCTTTCATGGCAACGCCGTAGTCATGATCGGCCGGTCCGGCCATTACCAAGTGGTTGTCCGGTTCTCTCCGGGAAAGGGTTTCCTGCCATGCGCGCAGTAACAGGTCGCACCCTTTCTTTTCGTGGATCCGGCCGAGAAAGAGGGACAAACGTTTTCCCTTGAGCGCGGGGAATTGTTCCAGAAATTGTCTGCGCTGGTCGCTGCCATTTCCTGGCGGCGAACTGATGCCGTAGCCAGTGACCTCTTCGCGACAGCGGTAGAGCCAGAACGATTTGCGGGCCTCCCGTCTTTCTTCTTCGCAGGTAAAGAGAACGGCCCGCGCATCGCGCAGTACCCGGTATTCTCCCCATGGCCAGTAGAGCCATTTCTTGAGATGTTTAAGCGGGTAATATCTCTTGAACCAGGGATCGAGCATTCCGTGGGGATAAACGTAATAGGGAGTCGAAGTGTGGCGTAGCGCCCGCCACGTTGCGAACCCGGCATACTGCCAGAGACCGTTGACGATAATCGCATTATAATTACGCTGGTTTTTTTTGAGCCAGGGTACGGCCAGCGGATTGTAGCCATAGCCGGAACGGGAAGGGCCGGTGGTGTGGAGCGGAACGGGAAAGTCCGTAGTCCCGGGCGCCCCGGGCGCATCGAGGCTCATCACTTCCATGGCCACGCCTTGGGAGGCCAAGGCCGGAATCAACTGCCGGATTCCTTCAATCGGCCCCCCTCCGCGGGGATCGACCGAATGGATGACGTGCAAGATTTTCATCCTCGAATCCCGGCCGGAGATTTCAGGCTTATGGCCTGAAACAAGACCGGCAGTGAGCGTTCAGGAGGCGGAATCACACCCCGTCCAATTGTTGCAAGGCGTTCCAGGCTTGTTCCCACATTTGCTTTTTAACATAAAGCTTCGCCTTGAGATAAAAAATATAACGCGGGCAGTCCGTGAGTCTTTCCAGTTTTTCAATGGTGAGCAAGGCCTCGTCGAGATCGTTGGCCTGGATCTGGGACTGGCAGAGCCGGATGCCTTCCATGACATCGTCCGGATGATTGTTGAAGTGATTGGACGCAGTCGTGGAGGCCGGATCGGGTGCAGTAGGCTGAAGCGCCGGCGGAGGGAGGTAACGCAGAGCGATCATGGAGGCCATTTCAAACTCCTTTTTTTGGCCGAAATTCCGGGCGAGATATTTCCAGCCGGTAATTTGCAACTGGGCATGCCCCAGCAAAAGGCCGGCCAGATCCTCCTGGCTGCCATGGGCATACCAAGCGGCAAAAAGTTTTCGTTGTTGCTCGGAGTTGAGGGTTTGAAGATTGGGATCACGAGTCAACAGGCTGTCCAAAACGTCTTTTTCTTCATCGGGGGTGCCAAAATCAAGGAACGTAACCAGATAATCTGTATTGGTGGTAACGAGCTGTTTCAGGCCCCGGTGTACCTCGGGATTATTTTGGGACAACGTCAACGCTGCTTTATAAATCACGGTTCCCTTGGCTCCGGCGCGTCGCAAAGCTTCATGCCAGGCATCAAGACAGCGGCCGGGATCGTTGGCATCCAACCAGACAGCGCCGATGAAAAGACAGAGATCGATGGAATGAGGCTCAAGAAATTGGGCAACCGCGAAATCGTTTTCAGCGGCTTCCGCCCCATTGTTGCGGAAGGCTTCCGCGCTGCCCCGGCGAAAATAGCAGGTCCAATTCAGAGGTTGGATGGCAAGCGCCCCGTTGACGGCTTCAGACATGGAGGCAAGCCTTCCCCTGGAGGCTTCCTGGTCGATGCGGGCCTGAAGGCCGGCAAGGGTTGCCGTGGTAGGAGGTCCCTCGTTGGCACAAACCGAAGCCATCCACCAAGTTCCGATCAACCCCACAACCGCGGCAAAGATCCGGAAAAGTGAAGTCGTCCAGAATGAAGCCGTACTCCGCAACTTGGGCGTGAGGGCAGTGCTCATCAACAACAGGCCGACAAAGACGGAGCCCAGGCGATGGCCGGCCACATCGACGAAGCCATGCAAAAGAAACAGGATCGAGGCGACCAGTGCGGCCCGGCGAAGAGATTCGCCTTGTTTTTGTTCCAAGGGCAGGCATTCTCCCAGCCACCACTTCAATCCGATCAACACCAGAAGTGGGGCGAACCAGCCCATTTCCACGGCCATCCACAACCAATCACTCTCCGGATGTAGAGTGCGGTTCTGGTCTGCGGAGACTTGCCGCATGGCGGTGAAGATGGGCTCAAAGTTACCAAGCCCGACGCCAAGAAGAGGTGCATGGAGCGAGACCAAGGCGGCATCCTCCTGGACCAGGACGCGAAAATCATCCCTGGGTGAGCCGGATGATCCGGGCGCCTTCAGGAAACGGTCGAGGGTGGTTCCGCCAAAAAGGAGAAACAAGCTTAGCAACACCAGCAGGATGCTTCCACCCAAGGCGAGGGTGCTCACTTTTTTCGGTCGAAACAGCGCGATGAGGTGCCAGATACCAAGCCCTAGAAAAAAGAGAAGAATCCCGGCGCGCGAGTAACAGATAACCAAGGCAATGCAGATCACCGCCAGGCCCAAGGTCCAAAAAACGAGCGAACCTTGTTTCCTTTGGAGACAACGAAACGCGATCGCGTAATTAACGACGCCGATAATCGCCAGAACGTTGGCCGACTGGTTGCGATTGGGAAACCAACCCCGGTTCTGTTCCTGGTTCCAGCCCGGAACCCGGAACCCGGTCAGGTAGGAGACGATGGCCACAGCCGCCAGGAAGATCACGCCCGCCACGAGCAAATGAAGAATCTGGGACTTTTCGGCGTTGCTCCATTCCTGGGACAAGAGGTATGCGGTCCAGACGAGTCCCAGAAACAGCAACGCGCACCATTGCAGCGTCAGCCATGGTTGCGGGGTGCGAAAGGGGCCCAGCGGGACATACAGGTCATTGGTGAGGTGGCGGCGCCAGTCGGGAACGGGACACCAGTTCATCGGAAAAAAAGCGGCCAGGGCAAGAAGCAGGAACATGCCGAGGATGATCACGGGAATCGTGCCTGGCATCCGGCGGGGTGGAAACAGCAGGATCGTCACGGCTGCTAGCAGCGCGATGACCGCCTGGGCCCAGAGCGCGGTCGCTCCGCCAAAGGCCACCGCGAGCAGGGTGGTGGCGACAATAAAAAAGGCGCGAAGCGGAGGGCGGGGAGACGGCTTTGCCGTCAGGTAGGCAGACCGAACCTTAGACTCCATGTGCCGACCACGTTAACATGATCGGGACGAAATCGGCATGGGAAAGAATGGCCGATTTTTAGGGGACGGCCTTGAAGGCAGAAACCTTAGGCGAGGGCCAAGGTGCGGCCCTTGAAGTATTTCCGCCCGAGCAAAATCACCAACGTAAAGCCAATCATGGCGGCTGCCGTCTTGGAAGGCTCAGGAACGGGGGTGTAGGTGTAAATCAGGCTGACGTTGCCCGCGGCCAAGGCGGATGCATTGCCGGCGACATAAACCTGATTGGAGCCAGCGAATCCCGAGGCGATGACGGTGGTCGAAGCATTCAGAGTAATGGTGATCGTTGCCGTGCCGGAGCCGACGTAATTGGCGATATCCGGTGCGGAGAAGTCTGACGGATTGGGAACTTGGGTGCCATTCAAGGTGCCTGTCGTGAAGTTACTCCCCGCGGCAACATTGAGCTGGGTTTGAGTATTGCTGGTCACCACAACCGAAAATTGATCCGAGCCTGAAGTGCTGGAGGTGGCGGTGAAAGTATTTGAAAAACCACCCGTGAGATCTTCAGCATAACCAGGCCCACCCGAGCCCAGAGGAATGGGCAGATTGCTGATATTGTAGACGGTAGCCGTGCCCGCAGTCGAGATGCTGGAGAGTTCGATCGTTACTCCTGTGAGCGTACCGAGAGAACTGTTGAAAGAGTTAAACGTATAGGGGTTCGAGCCGGGCCCCGCATTGGAAAATGATTGCGTCTGAATGATTGGAGACTGGGCAAAGGCGTGTGTACCGGTAAGGACCAAGGCGAGAGCCATGAGTTGTCCTATCCGAGAGAGGGCAGAAGTAGCATTCATTGGCACGGATACTACTAAATGGCTTCGGACAGTCAATGTAAAAGGAGGATATTCATCATTTTCATGATCTATTCAAAGAGGGAACTCATTTCAGGTTAATTCTGACTACCTCGCTTAATAATGCTAAAGCTTCATGATTGGTAATCGTAACCTAATTGGGACTATTCCAAAAGGGAGGCTTGCCAAAGAGTCCCTATTCGTTCAACCTAGTCAGTCGATACGAGACTAACAGCTGCCTAAAATTATGAATCCATTCAAAACACGGCTGACGAAGGCCCTCATTTTGAGTTGTCTCGGGTTGGGCATGGCTCTTCCCACCTACGGAAAGTTGGAGGAAGGTGTCGATACGCTCGTTAACTTTAATGGAAAAAATGGTTCGCAGCCGCAATCGATCCTGGAAGATTCGAATGGCAATTTCTACGGTACGACGCTGTCGGGTGGTGCCTATGGTCAGGGTACGGTGTTTGAAATTCAGCAGGACGGCAAGTTAATCACCTTGGTGAGCTTCAGTGGCGCGAACGGATCAGGCCCCGAAGCCGGAGTTGTCTTGGACAAGGACGGCAATTTGTACGGGACGACAAAAACGGGCGGTGCCAATGGCAAGGGAACGATTTTCAAGATCACGCCGGATGGAAAGTTCTCCACGATCGCGAGCTTCAATGGGACGAACGGCACCCAGCCGACTTCGGGCTTACTTCTGGGACCGGACGGAAGCATCTATGGTTCGACAGAAGGAGGAGGCGCGCACGGCAAGGGCACAATTTTCAAGATTACACCTGACGGTAAGTTGACGACGATGGTCTCGTTCGACGGGGCAAACGGCGCCGATCCGGGAAGTCTGGTCCATGGTGATGACGGCAACTTTTACGGCACGGCCAACAAGGGCGGCGCCAACGGCAAAGGACTGGTCTTTAAGCTGACTCCTGATGGCAAGCTCACCACCCTTCTGGCGTTCGATGGCAAAAACGGCTCCTTCCCCAATTCCGGCCTGGTGAAAACGGAAGATGGAGTTCTCTACGGCACGACCCAAGATGGCGGCCCCGGCGGCCAGGGCACGGCTTACTCGGTGACGACCGAAGGAAAATTCCGGAACGTCATCGCGTTCAACGGGACGAATGGCTCTCATCCGGATTCCGGTTTGACGGAGTGGAGCAACGGCTATTTCTATATGATCGGCCTATGGAACAACATGCTGATCAAGTCCGCCAAGGTGCAGTGGGCTGGCGCCAATTTTTGCGGCACCACGGCAGGTGGTGGCGTGAACGGATTTGGCACCGTCTTCCGCATGGGGGATGATGGCACGCTCGTGACCCTTGTGTCCTTTACGGGCTCGAAGGGAATCGACTTAGGCGTCAATCCCAACAGCCTCGTTCCCGGTCAGGACGGCAATCTTTACGGCACGACCGGTTCCGGTGGTTATCATGGCTTGGGGACGGTCTTCCGGCTCCAATTGCAAACGTGGCTCCTGCCGGTCGAGGGGATCAGCACGGGTGCCCAGTCCGGACAGATCAATCTGCCGATCGTCTCGCCCTGAGTTGGTTGAAACCATGGGGCCAGATGGCTCCATTCAGATATGAGTAACGGTTGCCCGAAACTTATTCTGACGGTCCTCGTTTTATGGGGATTCGCATTGCCCATGCGCGCGACCGATTTTGTTCCGGATCCGTTTCCCCCGGCCCACTTCACCAATCTTTATATTGAGAAGGTCGAGAAGGGAAAGATCACCAGCATCCAGTTGGTCGGTGAGGACGTCATCTACAAGGTCACGGTAGGGACGCAGGTGCTGGAGATGGCCAAGGTGCATCCCTCAGGTGACGACTGGTTCGTGTTTGTGCAGGGGCTCAACCAGGCGAAGGTTTACAAATGGGTGCCGGACTATACGTATCCCGGGCAGGGCGTCACATGGATCATCGACATGGCGATGGAGAACCGCAAATTAACAAGCGGCGGCACGAACGATTATCCGAAGGAAGGCGCCGAGAACAAGCCGCAGGCCGACCCCAAGGCGGGCCCCAGCATTCCCTTTCAGGTCTTCTGGCAGGCGGCGCTGGCTCTCGCCGGCAAGGCGCAACCGCCGACGGTCTCGAAATAAATCCTTGCTTTAGAGGGCAGAATAGGCCACGTTGCGGGAGTACTGCTCGTCGGCGGTACGTTTTCCCCATGTCAGATTCATCGCCCGTAGCGGGCATTCTCGAAATTCACGATAAAGGTTACGGCTTTTTGCGCAAACCCGAGCGGGGCAGCGCACCTACGCCGCAGGACGTCTTTGTGCCGCCGGACATGATCAAGCGCAACGGACTGCGCGACGGTGTGCAGCTCTCCGGCGTGAGCGTGGCGAACGGTCGCGGCCCGCAATTGATTGAGCTCCAGCAAATCAACGAACGGGCCATCGATTTGTATCGCGACCAGCTTCCTTTTGAGGAATTGACCACGATCAATCCGAACCGGTGGATCAAGATGGAAAGCGGCGCGGACAAGCTTTCGGCGCGCGTGATGGATTTGATGACGCCGATCGGGCACGGCCAGCGCGGCTTGATCGTGGCGTCTCCCCGCTCGGGCAAGACGATGTTGATGCAGGCCATCGCCGAGGCGGTGCTGGTCAATTCGCCCGAGACTTTCGTGATGATCGTCCTGATCGACGAGCGGCCCGAGGAGGTCACCGATTTCCGCCAATTCCTCGCCGGACGCGGTGAAATCTGGTCGTCGTCCAACGACCAGGAAAACGCGAGCCATGTGCGCCTGGCGCGGCTGGTGATCGAGCGCGCGAAGCGGTTGGTCGAAAGCGGACGCGATGTTTTCATCCTGCTCGACTCGATCACGCGCCTGGGCCGCGCCTTCAATGTCGGTTCCAAGGGCAACACGATGAGCGGCGGTATCAGTTCGCGCGCGCTGGAAATTCCGCGCAAGATTTTCGCGGCGGCCCGCCAGACGGAAGAAGCCGGCGCGTTGACCATCGTGGCGACGGCCCTGATCGACACGGGCTCGCGGATGGACGAAGTCATTTTCCAGGAATTCAAGGGCACGGGCAACATGGAGATCGTGCTGGACCGCCGCCTGTCCGAGGCGCGCGTCTATCCCGCGATCGACATCGAAAAATCGGGCACGCGCCGCGAGGAACTGCTGTTGCCGAAAGCGATCCTGGAAAAGGTCACGACGATCCGCCGCGGCCTTCACGGCCTCCCGGTGCAGGCGCAGATGGAACGGTTGCTGATGATTTTGAAAAAGTTCCCCGACAACAAGTCTGCGCTCGAGCAGCTGCCCAACCGGCCGGCCTCCTGATATGTCCTTTCAAAATTTAGGCCTCAGCGAGGATGTCATCCACGGCGTGCAGTCGATGGGCTACATGGACCCGACACCGATCCAGTTGCAGGCCTTTCCGATTGTTCTCGGCGGCAAGGACCTGATCGGTGCGTCGCAGACCGGCACCGGCAAGACGGCTGCGTTCATGCTTCCGATTCTTTCGC
>Ga0207641_10003123_pt1 | contig 14896 bp, 14 predicted proteins | sample KBSSwiS62_FD_184306 | JGI IMG/M metagenome (GOLD analysis project Ga0207641, IMG submission 184306) | Switchgrass rhizosphere microbial communities from Kellogg Biological Station, Michigan, USA - KBS Switchgrass S6-2 (SPAdes) (version 2) | ecosystem: Host-associated > Plants > Roots >... | reverse complement strand
GCGGATCCTCCGGAGGGAACTACTGGCCAACGTGATGCTCCCCGTCCTCTCGCTGGCCCTGGTCGTCATGGCCACCCTCGTTGTCGCGGAGGGAACGCTGTCATTCCTGGGCCTCGGGATTCCGCCTCCCACCCCGAGCTGGGGTGGAATGCTGGCAGCCGGCCGCGACTCGCTCAGGACCGATCCGCAGTTGGTGCTCATACCGGCCCTGTGCTTCTTCTTCACGGTGTTGGCCTTCAACAACCTCGGCGACTGGGCGAGGAGCAGAGTTGGCCGGGGCTCGTCGATATGACGATGCAGACAACGGTCGGGCGGGGCTCTAACGAGGGAAATCAGGTCGGAGAGCGCATGACTCGGGAAGTGTTGCAGGTCGACAACCTGCGCGTCTGGTTCCACACCCCAGCAGGGCTGGTCCGGGCAGTCGACGGCGTCGATCTGCGTGTCAACCAGGGCGAGACCCTTGGCATCGTGGGAGAGTCGGGTTCGGGCAAGTCGGTGATGGCGCGGGCGATCATGAAGATTCTGCCGCCGAACGCCGAGGTTCTCGAGGGAAGCCGGATTGTGCTCGACGGTCGGGACTTGGCCCGGGTGAACCCCAAGAAGGAGAAGCACCTGTGGGGTGTCGATCTCGCCATGGTGTTCCAGGACCCGATGACGTCGCTCACGCCGGTGATGACGGTCGGCCGGCAGCTCTCCGAGACGTTGCGTTACCACAAGAAGCTTGGCAGGGTCGCAGCTCGGGCTGAAGCGGTGGACCTGCTCAGGCGCGTCGGCATACCGGAGCCTGCGAAGCGGTACAACTACTACCCGCACAATCTGTCAGGCGGGATGAGGCAGCGGGTCACGATCGCGCTGGCAATCTCCTGTTCCCCTAAGCTGCTCATCGCCGACGAACCGACCACCGCCCTGGACGTGACCGTCCAGCACCAGATCCTCAACCTGCTGCAGAGTCTGCAGGAGAGCGCGTCCATGTCGATGATCCTGGTGACCCACGACCTCGGGGTGGTGGCCGGCCGCGCCGACCACATTGCGGTCATGTACGCGGGCCGGGTGGTCGAAAGGGCGCCGACGCGGCAGCTGTTCGCCCACATGCGACACCCGTACACACGCGCGCTCATCGACGCCATCCCCAGGGTCGGCATGCCCAGTCAGGCAAGACTCGCGTCCATTCCCGGACGTCCCCCGGTCATCATCGATCCACCACCTGGCTGTAGCTTTGCCCCCCGATGCCCATCGGCGCAGGAAAGGTGCCTGAAGGAGACGCCGAAGTTGGAAAGCGGAACCGACTCGCCAGGGCACGGCACGGCATGCTTCTTCCCGCTCGGCACCGCGGCGGGCGACGAGGCCCGGCGGCGAAACGTCGAGGCCGGAACGACCGCCGCCGGCGCACCCGTCTCGCCGGCGACGGTGGTCTGATGGCCGGGAGCGGTACGGCTCATCTGCGTGAGGACGCCGACGTGGTGTTGCGCGCCAAGAACCTGTACGTCGAGTACGAGGGGAGGGGCGGAGAACGGGTGTTCGCCGTCTCCGACGTAAGTATCGACGCGCTGAGGGGCGAAACGGTTGGACTGGTCGGCGAATCCGGATGCGGCAAGTCGAGTGTCGCTCGCGCCATCATGCAACTGCCCCCTCCGACGTCCGGCACGGTCGAACTCGCCGGTGAGCGCATCGAGCGCCTCAGGGGCTCGGCTCTGCGGAAGAAGCGCCGCCAGTTGCAGATGATCTTCCAGGACCCGATCTCGTCCCTGAACCCGTCCCACAGAGTCAAGGACATCATCGCTGAAGGGCTCAGGATTCAAGGCGGTCTCTCCAACGACGAGGTGAGCGCTCGGACCTCCGCCATGATCGAACGGGTGGGCCTGGACCCGCGGCGCGCGCCGCAACGACGTCCTCACGAGTTCTCGGGCGGACAGTGCCAGCGGATCTCCATTGCCCGAGCGATGGTGCTCGACCCCGAGGTGCTCATCTGCGACGAGCCGGTCTCTGCACTCGATGTATCTGTGCAGGCGCAGATCTTGAATCTGTTGAGGGAGATGAAGGAGCGCTATCAGCTGACGATGCTCTTCATCGCCCATGACCTTGCCGTCGTCAAGAACCTGAGCGACCGCATCGTGGTCATGTACCTCGGCAAGATTTGCGAGGTCGGCAGCTCCGACGAGTTGTTCGAGCGGCCCACGCACCCCTACACGCGGGCGCTGGCGCAGTCGATCCCGGAGCCGGACCCCGACGTGCCCGTCGGTCCTGCTGCTCTGACGGGCGACCTGCCCTCGCCCATTGACCCGCCGAGCGGGTGCCGGTTCCGGACGCGCTGCCCGATCGCGCAGGACCGATGCGCTGCTGAGGAGCCCGCGATCCGTGAGGTTTCCCCCGGGCGCTACACGGCGTGCCACTTCCCGCTGGTCGAGTCGGAGTCGCCGGAGTCGCCGGAGTCGCGGGAGTCGCCGGAGTTGCGCGCTGGCGAAACCGTTTGAGGGGCGTTGCCGCGGTCGCTGTGTACGAAGCGCAACGACGCACCGGCTCGGACCGTCGACCGTCCGGGAGCGTTCACCGACGCCCACAGCCGTCGGCCTGCGGGCGGGTCACCTCGTAGGGGGAATTAAGGGGGCGCGCGCTGCCGGATTGCCTGCGCCTGGACAGGATGGAGGAAGTACGCCTGTGTTAGAGAGCGCCGATTCACCACACGGCGTCACCGACAGTCCCATTCTCGTGGATGTCCTGGACCGTTCCGCCGAGGCTTCGGGAGAAGTTGAGTTCTTCGTCTGCGGGGAGCAGCGGCGAACATACGCGGACTTGAGTTATCGTTCGCGGCTGCTCGCCGGCGGCCTGCTCGTGCTGGGCCTGCAGGCGGGCGACCGAGTCGCCGTCCTGGCGGATAATTCTGCCGAATACGTGGAACTGCTGTTCGCCTGTCAACGGCTGAACCTGATCTTCGTTCCGCTCAACAGCTACTTGCGTGGCGAGTTCCTCGGTCAGCAACTCGAGGATGCCGGACCTGCGGCGATCTTCGTGGACTCGCTCGGGCACGACTCGCTTCGAGAAGTCACCGGCCACCCGGTCAAGCATGTCTTCCTCATCGGCGCATCCGCGGGTGAACCGGGTGCGGTTGCGTTCGACGACCTGCTCAGGCATCCGCCATATGCAGGTCCAACGCTCGCCACGCGCGCCGACACCGCCGCGATCGTGTACACCTCGGGCACCACCGGCATGCCCAAGGGCTGCATGATGCCGCATGGGCAATTCGTCCAAGCCGCCACGCCCTATCTGGAGGACGCGGGCTACATCGTCGAGGGCGATCTGGTACTGACACCGTCGCCCATGTTCCACATCAGCTTCTTGATCGGAAACCTGGCGCCGGCTCTACTGGCGGGGGCTCGGATACACAACGTCCCACGGTTCAGCGCTTCGTCGTTTCTTCAGACCGCTCGAGATGTCGGGGCCACGATGATCTACTCACTCGGGCCCATCGGCATGCTGCTCCTGGCCCAGCCCCCGTCTGCTGAGGATGCCGCCCAGCATGGGATCCGCGTAGCGGTGCTTCCCGGAATGGCAGCGGACAGCCAGATTGCCTTCGAGGCGCGCTTCGGCATCAGGGTCAACGCGGAGAGCTACGGCCAAACGGAGTGCTCGGTCATCTGCGTCTCGGGCCTGAGCGGCGAGGGGCGGCGTGGATCGGTGGGCCGGCCGATAGATGGCTTGGACCTGAGCATCGTCGACGGGGACGACACCCCTGTCCCGGCCGGCGAGGTCGGCGAGATCGTGGTCCGACCGCGCCGACCGTACGCCATGTTCACCGGATACTGGCGCAATCCCGACGCGACGATGGCGACCTTCCGCAACCTGTGGCACCACACTGGCGATCTCGCTCGGCAGGACCCCGACGGGACTGTGTGGTTGGTGGACCGCAAGAAGGACTCGATGCGACGCCGTGGGGAGAACGTGTCGTCGATCCAGCTGGAAGCCGCCATTCTGAAGCACCCCGCCGTACGCCAGGTGAGCGTTCATGCCGTTCCGGGAGACTTCGCCGACGATGAGATCAAGGTCTGCATCGTTCTAGGCGAGAATGAACAGCTGCCGCTCGATGATCTCTTTCTTTTCTTCAAGCGGACGTTGCCGTATTTCGCCATCCCGCGCTATGTCGAGTTCATGGAGGAGTTACCGGTGAACGCGGTCGGGCGCGTCCGCAAGGAGGACCTCCGCCAGCGCGGAGTCACGACGTCGACCTGGGACTTCGAAGCGCTGGGACTGACCGTGTCTCGCGAGGAGCGGCGCGGCAGCGTGGGTGCGCCGACCGGTTCGGATCAGATGGCTTGACCAGGTCGGGGAAGCTCGTATAGTTAGGATAGCTAACCAACCCGCCGTCTAAGCATTTGGACGTATCTGGCTTCGGGCGCTAGGTCGGTGTGCGTAGTCGGCTCAATCGATGAGACCTCAATAGATGAGGCAAAGTGCCACAGCACAATCGGAGGTGCTGCTTCTCATGGCGTCCGTCCCGGTGCAGTATCAAGGGCTCTTGACGCAGGACCTCGAGTTCGGGTCTGACGGTATGCCCCTGAGCCCGGTGACTCCAGAGCTTTTTCGAGACGCACTCAGCCGGGTGTCGTTGTCGCCTTCGGCAGTGATCGCTCGAGACGAAGCACGTCATGTCGAGGTCACGGTCGAGGAAGCCGTTTTCGTGGCGCTTGGTGCTGGCTGTGTGCCGGCTGCGGCGCCGGTTGTCATTGGAGCCGTGCGGGCGTGGTTTGTTGACGCGGACAGGCGTCTTACTGCGGGGCCGGGTTTGGCGGGCACGTCTCAGGTCGTCGTCGTAAACGGGCCGGTGCGCAATGAGTTGCACGTGAACTCTGGTCTCGGTGTGTTTGGGCCCGGCTGGCGGGGCAACGCGACGATTGGGCGCGCGCTGCGACTCATTCTGACGAGCAAGTACTCAGTTGATCCGTCTGCCTTCGGTGATCCAGGTCAGTACTCCTTCTGCTTCGCCGAAGATGAGGACACCCTGGGTTGGACGCCCTTGGCCCAACAGCGTGGCATTCCCGCGGGGAACAGCGCGGTCACCGTCTATTCGGTGACGAAGTACGGCAAGAGCCTGGATCGCTCCAGCACTACCGTCGCAGACCATCTGGATTTTCTCGCCACTTTCTTGCGCGGGGATGCCGGCGGCGCGCATTGGTATTCCGAGCCCGTCTCCCTGCTCGTCGTTGTCAACTTCGAGTGGCGGCGAGTGCTTGTCGAGCATGGCGTGACCAAGCAAGCGTACGAGGCGCAGTTGCTTGAACGCTTGATCGGCGATGCACTGCCGGGATCCGCTGTCGCGATTGCTCCGGGCGGCGTCAGCGCGGTCGCGGCGGGTGGCGCCGTCGAGACGTCTGTCTGGTGCTTCGTCTGCTATGGAACGGCACCCAGCACGGTCGACATCATGAACCTCGCTTAGACACCGGTTAGACACCGGTTAGATTACGAGAGAAGGGGCAAGGTACCCGATTATGACGGCCACTTCGGCAGTTCCCATCGGCATCGACTGGGAAACAACTCTTGAGATCGTTGACCCTCGGTCCGGGCAACGGGCCATCGACAAGCGACGTGTCCAGCGTGCTGAGGCTCCCCGCCTGGCAACGCTCAGGGGCAGGACGATCGCTTTCATTAATAACGGGGTGGCTTCGGCGGACATCCTTCAGCAGGCACTGAAGGTTGCCCTCGCCGAGAAGTACGGTGTCGCAGACTTCGTCGAAGTGTTCAAACCGAGCCGGAGCGTCGCGCCGACGGCCGAGGAATGGGCCCTCGTACACGAACGCGCGGACGCCGCGATTACCCTTTGGGGCGGCTGTGGCAGCTGCTCGTCCCGGAGCATGCGAGACGCCATCGAGCTCGAGTGGAACGGGATTCCAGCGGTCACAATCGTCCATGAATCCCTCGTGCCGTCGGCCGAAGCGATGCGTCGAATGAGCAAGATGGACGGCTACGAAATGGTCGTGGTTCCGTACCCGGCTCAAGCGCAGTTCGTCTGGGAGCCTGAACTGCTTGCAACTGTCGTCGAGGAGATCCTGCCGAAGGTCGTGGCGCGGTTGGTCGACCCGAGCGTGGCATGACCGTTTCGACGGACCTGCAGCCGCATTACCAGGTCGATGGTTACGAGGCGTTCACGGCTCTCGCATTCGAGAAGCAGTGGTCAGACGGCCTGCCATTGGTTCCTCCGACGCCGCACGTCATCACGCAGTTCCTCGACAGCGTTGACCTGGCTCCGGACACGGTGATCGGCACCGTTCCCAGTCGCGACATCGAAATCACGGCCGAAGTCGTGGCGGCCAACGCGGTCATGGCCGGTTGCAGCGTCGAACATATGCCTACAGTGCTGGCCGCCGCGCGGGCTCACCTGAGCCCGCTCGGGAACTCTCACTGCGTGACCGCGACGATCATGGGGGCAGCCCAGATCGTCATTCTGAATGGTCCGATCCGAACCCGTTTAGGAGTGATCTCCGGGGACGGCGCGTTCGGTCCGGGGTCGCGAGCGAACGCGACGATAGGGCGAGCTCTCCGGTTGATCGTCCGCAACGGTGTGGGAAGCGTTCCCGGCGGGGCAGACCGGGCCGGCTACTCCAACCCTGGCCGTTACTCGTTCTGTTTCGGTGAGGACGAGGAGCGGTCATCATGGACGCCGCTGCATGTCGAGCGTGGCTTCGCCCCGGACGAGGACGTTGTGACGGTCGCGTCCGTGACGGATTGCTACGCCATGTTCGAGCGTGATGGCGGCGATCCTGAATCATTCCTGCGTCGTCTCAGCCGCCTGGCGCGATGCCGTCCCATCCTTGCCGACGGATACCTCGGGGAGAATCGGTTCGTCCTCCTCGTCATCGGCCAGCATCATCGAGCTCTCTTGGAGCGAGCCGGCTGGAGCAAGGCGGACGTCCGCGCATTCGTGTATCCGCTCCTGGCGGCGCCTCACACCCATGGCGCGGGCGTGAGCTGTGACCACGGAATGCATCCGGCCGGCGATTCAGCTGCGTGCAGCCTGGATGGAGTCGAGAAGGCGGACAACGTTCTCATCGTCGCCGCCGGAGGCGACGAACCGCCGCTGAGCTGGGTCATCTACTCGCACATGGCGGCGGCGATCTCGACACCAATCGTTTCACGGTACGAGCCAAACGTGAAGCTGGTTCCGGCCTACTAGGGTTTATATGTCCGCTCAAAGGCTGACGGCGAGCTTTCAGCCTTTGAGCTTTGCACCGCAAGCCCGACCTGCTTGCGTGGGCGGATTCGACGGAGTCGACGTCATCGACTAGGAGAATGAATGGCCGACAGGTACGACGTGGCCGTGCTCGGCGCTGGAGTGGCCGGCCTTACCGCTGCACTGTGGTCTGCGCGGCAGAACCTTCGCACGGTCGTGATCGACTCAATGGGGCCCGGTGGCCAGCTGATGAACGCGGGCGAGTTGAACTCCCACGCGGGATTACCATCTGGCGTCCACGGGCCGGACTTCATCGGTCGCTTGACCGAGCAAGTCGTCGAGCGTCCCGTCTCGATGGAGTTCGCTACGGTCGAGAAGATCGGCCGTGATCCTGACGGCTTCGTCGTTGAAAGTGACGCCGGCCCATTCGCGTCCAAGGCGGTTATCGTGGCGACTGGCGCGCTCGCGCGCCGGCTCGGTGTCGAAGGAGAGGACCTCTACGAAGGGCGTGGCGTCAGTCATTGCGCGGTCTGCGACGGTCCGGGTTTCGCTGGGCGCGACGTCGTGGTTGTCGGAGGTGGAGATTCAGCGCTCGAGGCGGCCGCTTACCTCGCCACGTTGTGCCCGAGTGTCGTTCTCGTGCATCGCGGGGGAAAACTGGGTGGTCTGGCGGAGTTGAGGTCGACGGTCGAGGACAGCTCGGTGCAGGTGATGCTCGACGCGCAGGTCGTGACGATTGTCGGGGACCGCACAGTCACCGGGGTCCGCATCCGCAGCCGCGGCGTGGAACACGACCTGCAAGTCGCCGGTGTGTTTGTCGAGATAGGTAGCGATCCGGACGGGCAGATCGCTGCAGGTCTTGCTGAAATAGACGCCTCTGGGGCCATCGTGGTCGATGAGAACGGGATGACGTCGACTCCGGGGCTCTTCGCTGCTGGCGCGGTACGTTCCCGGCATCGGGGTCAGCTCGCGTCGGCCGTCGGCGAAGGTGTCGATGTGGCCCTCGCCGCCGGCGAATGGCTCGCGGCGAGATGACCGGTTACAGCTCGCCGCCTGACGTTGCTGTTCGGCGGGTCACTGCGGTCAGAGATTCGGCGCCGCCAGACTTCAGCCGCTGACGTCGGCGCTGACGCGATCGAAGTCAAGCTGGAAGAGACGGATCGCATTGCCGCGCAGAATGCGGTACGTGGTATCGGCATCCACGCCGGCGAATTGCTGCTCGAGATGTCTAAACGTATGTGGGTACGTGCTGTCAGTATGCGGGAAGTCGACCTCGAACATCAGGTTGTCAATACCGATCTCATGCGCATTCTCAATTGCATGACGGTCAGCGAAGATGCAGCCAAAGACATTGCGCCGTATGTAGGTGGAGGGTGTTTCCGGCAGCGGCACCTCGTCGCGAGCCCAAATGTGGTGCCGGTAGGCGTAGTCCATTCGTTCGATCGCGTACGGCAACCAGCCCGCCTGCCCCTCGGAGTAGGCAAGCTTGAGCGCCGGGAACCGATCCAGGACGCCGGAGAAGACAAAGTCGGCGATCGAAACGTAGGAGTTGAAGAACGCGACGGTGGCCGAGATAACCTCCGACGCGCCGGGTGGCATCGGCATCATCATCGAGGACGAGCCGATGTGCATGCAGATCACCGTTCCGGTCTCTTCGCACGCCACGAAGAACGGATCCCAGTTGCCGTCGTGGATAGACGGGAATCCAAGGTTTCCGATGATCTCGCTGAAGGCTACCGCCCGAACACCTCGGGCTGCGTTGCGCCGCACCTCGTCCGCAGCAAGCTGCGCGTCCCAAAGCGGGACGACCTGTAGCGGGATGAGCCGGCCGCCGGAGTCACCGCACCATTCTTCGACGATGTAATTGTTGTACGCCTGCACACACGCGACTCCGAATGCGCGGTCGTCGGTTGTTTGCTCGCTCAGCGCCTGCCCGCAGAACCGGGGAAATGTCGGGAACGCCAGCGAAGCCTCCACGTGCTGGTCGGTCATGAGTGCCAGGCGCGCGCTCGGGTCATAGCATGCGGGGTGCATTTCGTCGTAGGTGACGGGTTCGTTGCCGCGCGTCTCGTCCGTGGTCTCGACGTCTCTCAAGATGACGATCGGACGGCGAAGCACGTAGGCCGACTTTCCGAAGAGCCAGACGTCGCCCGGGATGCCATCCGGGTCCTCGACCAGGCCACTCATTAGCTTTGACTCCCGGCTGATCAACCGTCGCTCGACCCGCGGTGCGCGGTCGCGGTACTTCGCGGGCAGCCAACGATCGAACAACGTCGGCGACTCTGTGACGTGGTCGTCCACGCTGATGATCATCGGGATGGCGGCATTAGTCATAAGTCTCCTCAAGGGAGAGTCGATCATCCATTCAATTGCTGAGACCGACAGCCAACAAGCTATTGCAGGATCGAACACCAGGTGAGCGCGGCGTCCCGCCGGAAGGCGCGCCGAGTCCGATCATCGGTCTGATGATCGGGTCCGACATCGCCACCATACCGCCGCTCTATGCTTCGGTCCATGAGGAATGCTGAAGTACGGCCGGCTCAGCGCCGTGCGCATGAGCGAAGTGACGTCGACGAGGAAGTCCTCCAACTCGTCGACGGTCTGACCGCCACCATTATCGCCATCGCCCGCCTTTGGCGACGCGGTATCACGCGGGAATTCAACCCCACCGAACTCATATTGCTCGGAGCTATCAGGCGCAATGGGCCGATCTCCTTGGCCGAACTTGCCGTACTGGAGGGTGTGTCAGCACCTACTGTAAGCCGGGTAGTGCGTTCGCTCGAGGTTCGATGCCTGGTCGAGCGGCTGGGCACCTCGGATCGCCGGGTGTCCCTTGTGCGGCTAACTCATCGCGGCGCCAAGATCCAGGTCGGCCTGTTCGCCGACATCAACGCCGAGCTTGCCGACCGCCTTGAAAATCTGTCGGTCGAGCAGCGCACACTCCTGGAGCAAGCGGTCCCTATCCTCGATCTGCTACTAGCTACCGGGGATGAACGCGAACGCTGAGTTGACTGCTCAAGACCACTAAAGAGCCGACCACGGAGCATACGTGTCGGCGTTGAGGCCATGCCCTGGCGCCGGGGGTAGGGAGGTGGTGGAGCTTGCAGCCTCCCTACCCTCGGCGAAATCGTCAGCTACTCCGTGGAAAGTTGTAGACCTTGCGGGCGTTCAACTCCGCGATCTTGCGGGCTTCCTCGTCTGGCACATCGGCCAAAGCGTCCTCAAGCATCTTCCGACTGTGAGGCCAATTGCTATCCGAATGCGGGTAATCACTCTCGAAGAGGATGTTGTCTATTCCGATTTGGTGCCGCATCGCGATGCCGACTTCGTCGGAAATAAAACATCCGAAGATGTGCTTGCTGAATATCTCAGATGGAGGAGTCTCGCGGTCAATGTCGTTGTACCAGCGGTGCCGATCCCAAACGTAATCCATACGCTCAAGCATGTACGGAATCCACCCTATGCCACCTTCGGACAGCGCGAAACGCAGGCCCGGAAACTTATGGAAAGTCGGTGACGTAACCAGCTGCGCCATGGCAAATGCCGAGTTCAAGCCCATGACTGAAATGCGGTTGATGTTGTTGGTGCCTTCATGGCCGCCCTCCGGAGGTATCATGTCCGAAGCACCAGACCCTCCAAAGTGGACCGAGATGGCTAGATCGGTCTCCTGGGTGGCAGCGAACAACGGGTCCCAATGGTCGGTGTGGAAGGACGGAAAGCCCCGCATGTGGGGAAGTTCTAGGAAGCCGTAGGTACGGGCGCCTTTCTCGGCCGTCCGATAAACCTCCTTCACGGCCTCCTCCATGTTCCAATACGGGACCAAGACGAGCGGTATCTGACGCTCTGGAGCGTAGGCACACCACTCATCGAGTATCCAGTCGTTATATGCCTTCAAGCAGGCGAGTCCGAGTTCTTTGTCTGTTGACTCTTCGAAGACGCGACCGGCGAAGCCAGGCATATTTGGAAAGCACAGCTGCGCCCAGACACCGTCTAGATCCATATCTTTGATGCGCTCGCCGATGTCGTGGCACCCCTGCCGCATGTCATCGTAGGTGCGGGGATCGAGACCGAACTCCTGTGGCGGCTTGCCAGCCACCGCGTTCAAGGCAAAGTTGCCTGCTTTTTTGCCCTCGTAGTACCACCAGTCGTTCCCATCCTTTTCCCGGACAATGTGCGGGATCGCGTCTCCGAACTTGGCCGGCACACGGTCGAGCCAGACCCGAGGATGCTCGATCACATGGTCATCGACGGAGATGACCTGTGTGTCGCTTGGCAATGGCATGGCTAAATCCTCCTCGCCACGGCTCGAACCGTGGCATCGTCATATTGGGGCGGCGGCGGTCGATCACAGACCCATTCCATCCATTGCCCCGTCCTGTCTCAGGCCAGTCTGTAACGACGCATGGGTGCAACACGCCGCATTTGGGCCGTCAGTTGTGCATCCTTCCTACGAGTCCATTCGACTACGACACCTTCGCGTATCAATCGTCTATTGATTCGCCGTCGTTCCCACCATGTGAAGCTGCCCCCTGGAACACCTGCATCACAGTCGACTCCCTCAAGGCCCGCCGGGAAGCGCATCAGGTCCACACCAGTGACGTCCGGCCGCCGTGCTCACCTCGAAAACGTCTCACACTGAAAGTATCTGTGCAACCCACAGACGACGGTCGCGCCGCTGTCCGCGATCGTGGGTTCAGAGCTTGTCTGCCTTGCCCCGCCCCGGCTCGTACAGTGGTGGTGGCGCTTCGGGCCGACCACGTTACAATCCGGCTCTTTTGTGGGAGGGTGGCTTACGGAAGCCTTGGCACGGTCGCACTGCTCTTGTCATCATTGAGTCATTGTCCGAAGCGAACAAGACTTGGGCGGAGGTTGCATCATGGAAATGAACGACATGATCCTGGTGAGCACGGACGACCACATCATCGAACCGCCAGACATGTTCGATGGTCGGCTGCCGGCGAAGTACGCCGATCGCGCGCCACGCGTCGTCGGTGACTCGAAGCTCGGATTCAACTGGGAGTTCGACGGCACACCGGCCAAGCAACTGGCCCTTGCCGCCACGGCGGGGCGCGGGCGCGGGGGAGCATCCCAGGATCTGCACGACGAGCCGACGAGCTTCGCGGAGATTCGTCCTGGGACCTACAACGTGCACGAGCGAGTGAAGGACATGGACGCCAACGGTGTTCTTGGGTCTTTCCGCGCTTTTCGGGGGCGATGTTCGCTGAGGTGGCCAAGAAGGACTCCGACCTCGCCCTGGCGGTGACGCAGGCCTACAACGACTGGCACATCGATGAGTGGTGTGGCGCCTACCCCGAGCGTTTCATCCCCTGTGCAATCGGTCCGATCTGGAATGCTGACCTGCTGGCAGCCGAGATGCATCGAGTTGCGGCCAAGGGTGTCCACGCCGTGTCGTTCTCGATGAATCCCTTCGGCCTGGGGCTGCCGTCGCTTCATGAGCCGTTCTGGGACCCATTCTGGCAGGCATGTGAGGAAAACCAGATTGTGGTCTGCATGCACATCGGCTCTGGGGCGGCAATGATCCAGACCTCACCGGACGCGCCAATGCTCACGCGAGTCACGTGCTCGGGGATCAACATCTATCCCACGGCTGCCGACCTTATCTGGTCTCCGATGATGACCAAGTTTCCTGGCCTGAAGTTCGCTTTGTCCGAAGGAGGGATCGGCTGGATCCCTTACTTCCTTGAGCGTGCGGATTACACCTACCACCACCACGTCGCTGACCTGCCCGACCACCCCTTCCACGGGGTCCTGCCGAGTGAGCGGTTCAACGAGCGCGTCATTACCTGCTTCATCAACGACGAACACGGCGTCGAGAACCTCGACGTCATGAATGTCGACAACGTCACCTGGGAGTGCGATTACCCGCACCCCGACAGCGAGTGGCCCTTCTCGCCCGAGGACTCTTGGAAGTACATCCGCCGCCTTCCGGAGGAGATCATTGCCAAGATCACCCACCTGAACGCCATGCGGCTCTTCAACTACTCGCCATTCACTCGCATGGCGCGAGAGGACTGCACCGTTGGGGCGCTACGGGCCAAGGACCCCAATCGCGACGTAAGCTATGTGCCAGGCAAGCAGTACGAACTCGGACTCGTCACCCAGGCAAGTATGGGTGAAAGGGTGTCGAGCAAGTAGGCCGCCGAGGCTCAGCGCAAGGCAGTCACGCAGCAGAAGTCCTGATGGTGAAGGTACCTCACGTGCTCGGCGGCGCGGTGGCGGCCAACCAACCGCTCGTGGACGATGTTCTCTCCGACGCCGACGCCGACGCCGACGCCGACGCCGACGCCGACGCCGACGCCGACGCCGCGCCCCCGGCCCAAATCGCGCCGGCCTGGTTCGGGACACAGAGGGAACGACCCGGCATTCCCCTCAGGCCAATCCACGGAATCAAATTTCGTTTATCAGTGCTCCGAATTCAGGCGGCGCGATCGACTTAGCCCCGGGACGTCAGGTTCTCAATCTTCGGCGACGACGCCGATTCCGATCGCAGCGGCCTTGAAACCACGAGCCAGCTCGTACCTTCATATGGAGAACAAATGAAACTAAGGCGGTTTCTAAGTCTCACGTGCCGACGAGTGCAATGAATAACGTGCAGCGTCAGAACAGCGTCGAGGCTCTTGAGCCCCGCAGCCGGCCCCGGCATCGACCGCCGGCCTCTGTAAGCGTTTCCGAGCGAGCCAATAGATTCCACGCTTTCGATAACCAGACGTTGGGTTACCAAGGGGCGCGTGGTTTGCTACGCTGCGCCGTGACGCCGACCACAGTTGATCGTCACCGCGTTCCCGGAGGGCCGATGCCTACCTGGTCTGCCGCCCGGACGATGAGGGCTGGCGGCGAGGGCCGCGGCGTGCACGTAGACCAACAAATCATGAAGGGACTTCGATGACTCAAGGGCTGGCGGTCGGAGCGCCTTTCGCTGACCCCGAGACAACGGAGCCCGCCGTCCGCCTGCGTCAGGTCGTTAAGCGGTACGGAGGAACGACGGCTTTGAAGGGCATCGACCTAGATGTCCGTGCCGGCACTATCCACGCGTTGGTTGGCGAGAACGGCGCTGGCAAATCAACGTGTCTGGGCGCGATCGCCGGACGCGTGCAGCCCGATGACGGCCGCCTAGCCATCTTCGGACAGGACGTGGGCGCGATCTCACCACGACGGGCTCGGGGCCTCGGCGTTGTGACGGTCTACCAGGAGCTCACCATGATCCCGAGGCTGAGCGCGCAGGCAAACGTCTTCCTCGGGCAGACCAAGGCCCGGTGGGGCTGGCTCCGGGACCGAGAGATGCGCACGCGCTACGCCAAGTTGTGCGAGGAACTTGACGTCGCGTGCTATCCCGACGTTGAAGCTGGGACGCTTTCGGTAGCGGATCAGCAGCTGCTCGAGATCATGCGCGCGCTGATCGCCGACGCTCGGATCATCCTCCTGGATGAGCCCACGGCATCGCTGGCGCCTCACGAGCGCAACGTCCTCCTCAACGTCATGAGGGGATTACGCGACCGGGGCATTACGGTGCTCTTCGTCAGTCACAATCTCGACGAAGTGCTACAAGTGTCGGACGTGATCACGGTATTTCGGGAAGGCTCCATCGTGCTGCAGACCCGACCCGCCGAGACGACGAAGAAGTCGATTATCGAAGGGATGCTTGGACGGCCGCTAAGCGATTCGGCCATCCAGCGCCGTGCTCGACCGCAGTCCGACGTTAGCCGTATCCGCGTGGAA
>Ga0207641_10003121_pt1 | contig 14897 bp, 12 predicted proteins | sample KBSSwiS62_FD_184306 | JGI IMG/M metagenome (GOLD analysis project Ga0207641, IMG submission 184306) | Switchgrass rhizosphere microbial communities from Kellogg Biological Station, Michigan, USA - KBS Switchgrass S6-2 (SPAdes) (version 2) | ecosystem: Host-associated > Plants > Roots >... | reverse complement strand
GGACGGGGACGGGGGCGTATCCGTTGCGCGGACATAACAATGTGCAGGGCGCGAGCGATCATGGAGCGATGCCGAATTTCCTGCCGGGATATCAATCGGTGGATGATCCCGAGGTGCGGTCGCGATTTGAAGCTGCGTGGCAGGTGAAGTTGCCGAGCATCAAGGGACTCGATAATCACCAGATGATTGATGCGATCCATGAGGGGAAGTTGAAGGGGATGTATCTTTTTGGGGAAGAGATCAGTCTGGTTGACTCGAATGCGAATCATGTGCGGGATGGGTTGGCGAAGCTGGAGTTTTTTGTCGCGCAGGACATTTTCTTTTCCGATACGTGCCGGTTCGCGGATGTGGTGCTGCCAGCGAGTCCGAGCCTCGAAAAAGAGGGGACGTTCACCAGTACGGAGCGGCGGATTCAACGGCTTTACCAGGTGTTGGAACCGCTGGAGGGAAGCCGTCCGGATTGGCGAATCATCCAGGACGTGGCGAACCGGCTCGGGGCGAAGTGGAATTACTCGCATCCGTCGGAGATTTGCCGCGAAGTCGCGTCGCTGACGCCGATTTTTGCAGGAGTGAGTTACGAGCGGCTGGAAGGCTACAAGTCGCTGCATTGGCCGGTGGCGGCGGACGGCACGGACCAGCCGCTGCTCTATACGAAGGGGTTCAATTTTCCGGATGGGAAGGCGCGGTTGTATCCGCTTGCTCCTGTTGCACCGACGGACCCGGTGAACGAGGAATTCGATCTGCATTTGAACAACGGACGGATGCTGGAACATTTCCACGAGGGGAACATGACTTATAAGAGCAAAGGCATTCACGAGAAGGTGCCGGACAATTTTGTCGAGGTGTCGCCGGAACTGGCGAAGGAGCGGGGTCTCGAGAGTGGGGCCTGGGTGCAGTTGATTTCGCGGTACGGGAAGGTGCGGGTACGGGCGCTGGTGACGGATCGCGTGAAGGGGAAGGAGCTCTACATGCCGATGAATTCGACGGAGAGTCCGGTGAACCTGTTGACGAGCAGTCACACCGATGCGGCGACGCATACGCCGGCATACAAGGAATCGTCGGTGCGGATGAACGTGCTGGAGGAGAAGGGGGAGAGTCCGTTGCCGCGGGTGAATTCACGGTTTGGGCATCCGACGCCGCAGATGGATGTGGGCGTGGAGCGCAAGTGGAAGCGGGCGGATTATCACCGGCCAGGAAACGGCGTGAAGACGAGCTGAGGAAATTTATGGCACAACCGATTCCCTTTGTTCCACCGCCGCACGATCCGCGGGAGGCGCTCATTCGCAAACTGGAGAATGCGCCGCAGGAGCATGCGGAGGCTCTATTGGTGGCATATGAGGTATTGCAGGGCTTACATGACCGGGGAGTATTGGATTTGCTGCGAGGTGGACTGGGCTCGGGCGATAAAATTTTGCAAATGTTGGTCGAGGCGTCGAACAAGCCCGAGGCGATCCAAGGACTGCGTAATTTCATCATCCTGACCAAGCTTTTTGGCTCGCTTGAGCCCAAGTTGCTGGAGCACCTGGCCGATGCGGTGCCGAGGGCGCTGACGGAGGCGAAGGAGGAAAAACCGCTGGGCATGCTGCAGCTTTTGATGAAGGCATCCAACCGGGACAGCCGCCGTATTCTCAGCGTGATGGTGCGGGTGATGGAAACGCTGGGAAAGGGATTGAGAAAATAATTCGACTATAAACTGACAGCGCGGGGAGTCCTTTTTTTCACGGATTTGCCGTTGACCCAGGTGCTACCGATAAAAGTGGCGCGCGGGAACGCCTGAACGCCAGGGACGTGGTGATGGATCATGTTGATGACCATTTCGACGGCGGCCTCGCCCACGATTTCGTTGTGTTGATTCATACCGGCGTCATCGGCGTGGTCCCGACGCCATTCCAGTTGGATTAAACCGACATCGCGTGGAAGGGCCAGGCCCATGTCTTGGAGCCATCGCCGGACGACATTATAGAGAGTGAGGACAACATCGGGTTTTTCACGCTCAAACCATTGGTGAAAGAGTTGAGGCCGGTTGCGCGCCTCGGTTACCTGGTAAAACGGCTTTGTTTGCCGGGATTTGGGCAGGCCTTGTTGTGCGATATGAATCCCTGAGGTGAAACGTCCATCGACCAGTAGATCGATTTCCCGGTCCAGGACCAGGGCAGGGCGTTGGTAGCCGAGGCTCAAGGCCTTTTCGAAAGCCTTCATGGCGAGGATGTGCTGATCGGAACAGGCAAATGAAAGTGCGGGTTCGTGCGTGCGGGTGCCGGTGACGACGGTTGGAAACTGTTTCCAGATGGGGAGGAAACGTGGAGGCAGTCGATTTTCCTTCATCAAGCCCACGATGATGACGCCGCGGATATTGCGGGTACGGAGAATTCGCTCGAGTCTTTTTGCGTCGAGGTGCGGGTCGTGCAGCCAGAACTCATCAAGGCTGTAGCCAAGTTCCGCCGCGCGCTTGCGGCAACCTTGGACATAGACAGGCACCGTGGGATGGCGGGTAAAGGCGGATGGATCGAGATTCGCGTTGAGCAGGGCCAAGGGAGCCTGAAAAGTCAGGGAGCGGGAAGTCCGCAACTGGGCCATGAGATGGGCCACGGTCGGATTCTTTCGGTAGCCCAGGGCGTGAGCAGCGCGTTGGATACGCTTCCGCGTTTTTTCAGGTATCTGGGGATCGTGCCGCAGGGCGAGGGAAACGGTATTTTTGGAGAGCCCAACCCGCAGCGCAATGTCGCTCATCGTGGGCTTCGGGTTGCGCATGTTACATTACTGTCAAGTAAACAAGGTCTTTGCAACCGGAAACAGATATTAATACTCATTGCCATGTTTGCTTCGCTTGGCGTTGATTACGGAACGAATTCGGTGCGCGCGCTGGTCGTGGATTGTGCGACGGGAGAGGAGTTGGGGGCGGCGGTATTCGACTACCCCAGCGGGCACCAAGGGGTGTTGCTGGACAAGAACGACCACAATCTGGCGCGGCAGAATCCGGCGGACTATTTGGCCGGACTGGAAAAGAGCGTCAAGGGGGCACTGGAAAAAGCGAAGCAGAAGGCGGGCTTTGATCCGGCGAAGATCATCGGAATTGGCGTCGATACCACGGGATCGAGTCCGATTCCGGTTGATGCGAAGAATGTGCCGTTGGCGCACAATCCGAAATGGAGCAAGAACCTGGCGGCACAATGCTGGCTGTGGAAAGACCACACGAGTTACCAGGAAGCGGCGGAGATCACGAGGCTCGCGGCGAAGCATCGGCCCAATTACATCGCGAAGTGTGGGAATGTTTATTCGTCGGAATGGTTTTGGTCGAAGATCTGGCATTGCCTGAAGACGGCGCCGGACGTTTTTGACGCGGCGTATAGCTGGGTGGAATTCAGTGATTATGTTCCATCGGTGCTGGCGGGCGTAACTGATCCACAGAAGGTCGTGCGCGGGATTTGTGCGGCAGGGCACAAGGGACTTTATTGCGACGAATGGGGCGGTCTGCCCGACAAGGAATTTTTGGCGCTGCTGGACCCGAAAATGGCAGCGTTGCGGGATCGGCTCTACGAGAAGGCGCATGATGCGACGGCCTCTGCGGGTCTGTTGTGCGCGGACTGGGCGAAGAAGCTGGGACTGCCCGAGGGAATCCCGATTGCGATCGGGGAATTCGATGTGCACTACGGGGCGATCGGGAGCGGGATCGAGGAGGGAGTGTTGGTCAAGGCGATCGGGACATCGACGTGCGATTGCGCGGTAGTCTCGGCGGAAAAGAAGATTGCGGATATCCCGGGCATTTGCGGCATCGTGAAAGGTGCGATTTTACCGGGCTTCTATGGAATCGAGGCGGGGCAGTCGGCGGTGGGCGATATTTTCAAATGGTTCGTCGAGGTGGTGTGCAAAGGCGATGCGAGCTTGCATGCGCAATTTTCGCGGGAAGCGGAGGCATTGCGGCCGGGGCAGAGCGGGCTATTGGCGCTCGACTGGAATAATGGCAACCGAACAGTGCTCGTTGATCCGCGACTGACGGGACTGTTGCTGGGACAGACACTCTACACGACGGCGGCGGAGATTTATCGCGCATTGATCGAGGCGACGGCTTTTGGCGCGCGGGCGATCATCGAGCGGATCGAGGAGCATGGTGTGCTAATCTCAAGGGTGGTTTGTTGCGGGGGGATCGCGGAAAAGAACGGACTGTTGATGCAGATTTACGCTGATGTGACGGGACGGACGATGCAGGTCTCAGGCTCGAGCCAGGCATGCGCGCTGGGTGCGGCAGTGGCGGCAGCGGTGCTGGCCGGGGAAGCGAAGGGCGGACACAAGGATTTTCCGACGGCCCAGCGCAAGATGACGACGATCAAGGAGATTTCGTATCGGCCCGATCCGGCCCGGCAAAAAGTCTACGAGCAACTTTATCAACTTTATCGCCAATTGCATGACGCCTTTGGCGGGGTGTCGTCGCAGGTCGATTTGAAGCATGTCATGAAGGATCTCATCCATCTCAAGGAAGAACAGAATCGCCAGGCCTAATTTTTAACCACCACCATTATGCACCTACCTCTCGGACAATATTCACCCACGATCAAACTTGGTCTCGTCTCGGCCTCACGTAATTGTTTTCCCCGCGCGTTATCGGAGGAGCGGACGGAGCGGTTGCTCAAGGCGGCGAAGGACGCGGGGATCGATCTCGTCATGCCGCAGGGCGAATGCCGGATCATTGAGACGAAGGAACATGCACATGATGCGGCGGGCCAGCTCAAGGCGGCGGGGGTGGATGCCGTGGTCTTTTTCCTGGGGAACTTTTCGCCGGAAATCGAAGATGCGGTTTTCCTGAAAGAATATGGCGGCTTCGCGATGATCCTCGCGGCGGCGGAAGAGAACGCAGCAAGCCTCTTGCAGAAGCGGGGCGATGCGCTGTGCGGCCTCCTCTCGGCGGTGCTGGCGGTGGAGAAGCGCGGGATTTTGCATCGCGTGCACATTCCGGAAGCGCCGGTGGTGAGTGCGGCGGAGGGCGTCGTCGAGATCGCGCATTTCATCAAGGTGATGAAAGTCGTGAAGGGTTCGAAAAATGCGACGCTAGGTCTCTTCGGGCCGCGTCCGCGCGATTTCGAGACGTGCAACTATAACGTGGCCTCGATTGCTTCGATTGGAATGGAAGTCGAGGAGCTGGGGTTGTTTGATTTGCAAAACGAGATCAAGAAAATCAAGGCCGAGGGCGGTGCGAAGGAAATCGCGAAGGACATGAAGACCGCCGTGGCGGGCGTGCCGAACGACGAGGAATTTGTCTCTCGGCTATCGGATTACGAGAAGGCGATTCACAATTTCCGGGGAAGACTCAAGCTTTCCGGAGCGGCGACGCAGTGCTGGTCGGAACAGGAATTCAGTCTTAAACATGTGCCGTGCTTCATCAACGGACGCATGGCGAGCAAGGGTTTTCCGATTGCGTGCGAGAACGACGCCTATTCGCTGGTGGCGGAATTGCTGGGGCAATATGCGTCGGACAAGATGGTAACGATACTGGATATCAATCACAGCGTACCGAAGGACCTGCACGCGAAGCTCAAGGAATATCCGATTGAAGACATGGTCGGGATGTTCCATTGCGGGAACACGGCGACGCAGTTGCTGAAGAATCCCGAGATGAAGCACCAGGTGATCATGAAACGATTGATGGAGCCTGACACGGCGCCGGACATCACACGCGGGACGATCGAAGGGCAGATCATCGGATCGCCGATCACAGTGGTACAGGTGCACGGCGTGGGCGACAAGATGCGCGCCTATATCGCGGAAGGGGATTTCCTTGACTTGGATCCGCAGACATTTGGGTGCACGGGGACGGCTTATATTCCCGGGTTCCGGCGCTTTTACCGGCATGTGTTGCTGGGACGGTTCCATCATCACGCGGGCGTGGCATTCAACCATTGCGGTGCAGTGCTCTATGACGCGTTCAAGCTGCTTGGCATGGAGGAGATTTTCACGCCGAACCCGGCAGGAATTCCATACCCGGGCGAGAATGTGTTCCGCAGCAAGCTGACGCCGCGGTAGACTGGAACGATGAGCGCTTACCGTGAATTGAAGCAGGAATGCTACGAGGCGAATTTATTGCTGCCGAAGTTCGGACTGGTCGATTTGACGTTTGGGAATGTCAGTGTTTTTGATTCAGAAAAGGCGGTCTTTGCGATCAAGCCGAGCGGGGTTGAGTACGCGAAGCTGACACCGGAGGACATCGTCGTTGTTGATCTCGGGGGCAAACAGGTGGAGGGGACGCTGCGACCATCATCCGACACGGCGACGCATCGGCGGTTATTCATGGCCTTTGCGGGCATCCGCTCAGTGGTACATTCGCACTCGCGAAACGCGGTGAGCTTTGCGCAGGCGGGACGGGGGATTCCGTGTCTGGGGACAACGCATGCCGACTATTTTTATGGAGAGGTGCCGGTGACGCGACCGATGAGGGATGGGGAGATCGAGGGCAACTACGAATGGGAAACGGGGAATGTGATCATTGAGCGATTCAAGAATCTGGATCCGTTGGAGATTCCGGGGGTATTGGTCCATGGGCACGGGCCGTTTGCGTGGGGACCGAATGGAGCGAAGGCGGTGGAGAATGCGGTTGCGTTGGAGATCGTGGCGGAGATGGCGCTGAAGACGTTGCAGCTAAATCCGCAGGCGAAGCCGATTTCGCAATGCCTGACCGACAAGCATTTTTTGCGGAAGCATGGGGCGGGGGCTTATTACGGACAGAAGTAGTGGGAAGCGATCATCGACTAAACATAGTAATCCATCGGCTTTTCTTTCCTGGTCCCGTCAATGGAATCGCTTTTGTAACTGGAACAGGTTTTTCGGAGAAGAATGCTTGGAATCAAGCCCATGATGAGAAAGGCAGTTCCGCAGACAGGAAAGATTTCGCCTGTTGTCACGATGCTGAAAATGATGAGGACGACACCTGCGAGCGTCAGGTTCCAACCCAGTAAAAGCAGGATCATTTTCACGTCCTCAACTTAATCCGATTTGAGCAGAAGCAAAATCCTAAAAAAGGAGCTGAACTGATCCTTCGACAGACTCAGGATAACGGACGGCGGTCCCAGGCCGCCGCTATAAACAGGCACCGTCGCCTGGAGGTCGACGGCTACCACGGAATTTTACTGTGGGATAAGCGAGGTGATGTCGGATTGGACGACCCAGCCGGTATGGCCGGCGCTGTTTTGCACGAGGGCGAAATCGTTGTAGTGGCCGGTGACGGCGACCATTTCCCCCGAACGGAGCTTGAAGGAGGTCTCGGCCTTGGTGACGGGTGAAATAAGGGCGGAGGTTTCTTTCGCCACGACGACGGCTTCGCGGCATTTCTGCCACGTGACGGTGGCATTCAACAGGGCCAGGGCGAGCAGGATGATTCCCGCGCAGGCGGCGAGGCGGAAGCAGGTGCGGAATCGGGGTAGGGACTGCGCGGCGAGGATGCAGGCCCCAATGAGGACGAGGCCCATCCAGCCGAGCAGCGCCATGGTATTGGGACTGGCCCAGGAAGTGGCGCGGTCGAGCCAAGTTGCGGGAGTGGTGGAAAGACCGGCGTGTTCGCGGACCCAGTTAAGGTTGGTGGTGATGTCGGGATCGGCGGGGGCGAGGAGACGAGCGCGTTCGTAGTTAAGGATGGCGGCGCCGGTCTTGCCGGCCTGGGCGTCGGCGTTGGCCTGATTGAAGAGGACGGGGGCCGAATAAGCCGGGCCACCGGAACCAACATGCAGACCTGCAAGGGAAGCGCCGAGCACCAGGGTGCTGAACGCGATCAGTCCGAGGAGGATGAAGAAGGGAAGATTGAAGCGTTGAGAAGGGTTCATACGGTTTTGGTTTCCTTGATGAGTTGGTGAACGGTTTGTTTCCAAGCTGAGAAGTCGGCGTCGATGGCGGCACCGCCGGAGTAGGCAAGTTCATCGGCGAGGGCGAAGATCTGGCGGATGTTTTCGTTGGCACCGTTGAGGCGTGAATCAATCTCGGCCAGCGTGATGGCCCCGGGACTCATTTTCCACTTGGAGGCGAGTGTATGCTGGAGGGCTTGGCGCGCGGCGAAGAAGAAGGTCGCGGCGTCCTGTTGGGTGGCGGCGGAATCCATCTGCGCGAGAAAGCTGTTGACGGCTTGCAACTCCTGACGGCCTTTTTGCCACGCGGGATCATTGAATTGGCGATTGTTGCGGCGCAACCAGGCGCCAGCCCCGATGAAGGAAAGCGCAAGGGCGGACTGCCCAATCAGGAAGCCGGGCTGGAAGTAGAGGGGACGCAATGTGCTGATGGCGACGCCGGTTTCGGTCATGTCGGGGCGGAGTCCGTTGGTGGCCGGAGCTGGAGTCGCGACCGGTGTGGACTGGGCCGGGGCAGCGGTGCTGGTGACCGTGCCGGAGCCGGGTTCAATTTCGATCGCGATCGGCGGTGTTTCGAGCACCTCATACTTTTGTGTTTCGGGATTGAAGAAGCTGAAGGAGAGGGAGGGCACGGTCTGGTGTCCGGGACGTTGCGGAACGACCGCCTGCTCGAAGTCCTTTTCGCCACGGTAACCAACACTGTCGGCGGGAACGAATTTTCCGGACGCACGGTAGGTCTTCCAGCCATCGACAGAGCTGAGCATCGAGCTGTCGACACGGTCAAAGGCACCGGCGCCACTGATCTTCAAACGCAGGGTGAGGGGGTCGCCAACCGCTCCCTTGAGGGGGGAAACCTCGCTGGTGGCCGTGAAGTTGCCGACAGCGCCGGAGAAATTGGCAGGTTGGCCACTGGTCGGGAGCGGAAGGACTTTCACCACGGAGGGCTCATTGGAGAGGCTCAATTCCTTTTGCGTCACGCCGCCGAAGAAACCCTGGAAGAAGGGATCGTTGAACATGTCGCCCATGTTGCCGGGCATGCGCCCCTTGGTACGGACCTGAACCGTGACGGGAGTCTGCACCGAGAGCGTGAATTCGCCGGGTTTCACGGCGGCGAGCATGCTGTGCCATGTGAGGATGGTGTAGGGCTCGCCATTGATCAACTCCTGGGTCTGTTCGGGCTTGGTCGTGAGTTTGTTCAGGGTGAAAGCGTCGGCGCTGAGGGAGGGCAGGCCATTGAGAGTGGCGGCCATACCGGAGCGCAGGCCGACCTGGATCTCGACCGGGACGTTTTCGCCGACGTAGAGGTCGCGCTTGGGCATTTGAATGCGCAGGAAAGCCGCGCCATTGGCCGCCATGACCGGTGTGCCGGAGTTTGCTCCTGATACGGCGGGAGCGGGGAGAGCGGGGCTGACGCTGGTCGCAGGCGTTGAAGGGACACCAGAGGCAACGGCGGCTTGGGAGGAGCTCCCAGCCCCGGAACCGGAACGCACGCGGAGGGTCAACTTCGCGGCTGCCGGATCGGGGGATGGAATGGTGTAGGTGCCGGGATTTTGTGCGGTGACTTCGTAGATAACCGACGAGGTCGAGCTGGCGTTGCCGTTGATGATCTCGATCTGGCTCGACTGGCTGACGGGCGTGAACTGGAGACCGGGAACTGAGGGAGGCCGGATGGAGCTGCTGCCATTGCCTGAAGCGCTGATAGTCAGCTCGGCGCTTTCGTCGGCGCCGATGTCGGAGCGATCGAGTTGCATGGTCACCGAGGCGCGTGCACCGAGAGCAGTGACTGCGAGTACCACCGCTGCGGTGAGGCCGCGGAACAAATGAGGGAGGGTGTTCTTCATATTACCAATCCTTGAGGGGTTGATCGTTCTGGTTGTTGTCGCCGCCACGGGCCAAGGGCGTTCCGGGCAGGGGCTTCTGGTCGTCCTTGAGCGAATCGAGGAGTTGCTTCGCTTCCTGCTGGCTCATCTGACCGGGAGTGCGCTGTTCCGGGGCCTGGCCTTGTTGGCCCTGACCGTTCTGGGCCACTGAGGAACCGTTGCCATTCTGGTCCTTGGGTTGCTGGCCCTGGGGCTGTTGCCCTTGCGAACCGTTGTTGGCTTGTTGGCCCTGTTGTTCGGGTTTGTTGCCTTGGCCTTGATCGGGTTTCGGTTGATTTTGTGCCGTGGAGTTTTGATCAGGCTGCTGACCGGAGCTCTTCTGTTGATCCTGCTTGTCCTGGCCTTGGCCTTGATTCTGGGCGGTCTGGTCCTTCTGGTCACCCTTGTCCTTTTGGTCCTTGGGCTCTTGACCGGATTGCTTTTGTTGGTCCTTGCCATTCTGTGTGACGTTCTTGTCGTCGGAGCCTTTGCCGGACTGATCTTTCGAATCCTGAGGCTTTTGGTTTTTATCGTTGGAGCTTTGGCCGGATTGACCCTGCTGGTCCTTGTTGTCCTTTTGATCTTTATTGTCCTGGCCAGACTGACCTTGCTGGTTTTGGTCCTTTTGATTCTGCTGATCTTTTTGATCCTTCTGGTCTTGCTTCTGATCCTGTTTCTGTTGGTCCTGCTTTTGTTGTTGCTGCTTCTTCAACTCGTCGAGCTTGCGCTGGACGAAGTCGCGGTTGAACTTGGCATCGGCATCGTCCTTGCGGAGCTGCAGCGCAGCATCGTAGGACTTGATCGATTGTTCCCAGGTCTTGATCGTTTCGTCGGCCTTGTCCTTTGCGGTTTTCTGCCCGGTGCGGTAGAGGGTATTGCCGAGGTTGTAGTAGGCGTCCTGTTGCGCGGCAAGTTCCTTGGGATCAGCGGACTGCTGGGTGCCCAGCGCCTTCTGAAAGGCTTCGGCAGCTTGGGGATACTGGCCAGCTTTGTAAGCGGCGTCGCCGGCGTTGAACTGGAGAACATTCTTGTCGGGCTGCTTCTGCGCGGCGGCGGCATATTCCTTCTGGGCCGCGGCATAGTCGCCTTTCTTATAGGCGGTCTCGGCAGTGCTCAGGGAGGCATGGGCCTGCGAGAGCGAAGCGAGCATCAGGGCGATGAGGACGGTGGCGCCCTGGAGGGCCATGCGTTTGCGGGGCATGGCCGGGACGGGCGGCACCAAGCTGGTGGAGCGGCGCACTTTCTTGCGGGTACCGATGAGCAGGCTGGCGACGAGGAGCGCGAGCGAAGCAGTCAACGGCCATTGATAGCGTTCGATGTAGATTTTCTGCTGGCGCGAGGCGAGGTCGTGCTTGGTCAGGGGTGCGATGTACGATTGGTAGATCGAATCGAGACCCTGGCCCTGTGCGCCGAGCGGGGCATAGGCGCCGCCGGTGGCTTCCGCGATGGCCTTGAGGGCCGCTTCGTCGAGGTGCGACTTCACATACTGGCCGGAAGCGTCCTTGACGAAGCCGCCACCGTTTTCGGCGGAGACAGGGATGAGATCTCCATTGGAAGTGCCGACGCCGATGGTGTAGATCTTCAGACCGGTCTGGGCCGCAGCCTTGGCGGCGGCGGCCGCGTTGTCCTCGAGGTCCTCACCATCGGTGATGAGGATAAGGATTTTGTCGGAGCTGGCGCGATTCTGGAGCGCGGCCTGGGCCTCGCGGATGGCGCTGGCGATATCGGTGCCGCCGCGGGGAATCGTGTTGGTGTCGAGGGCATCGAGTGATTCGTTGAAGGCACCATAGTCGAGGGTGATCGGGGACTGGAGGAAGGCATTGCCGGCGAAGGCGACGAGGCCGACACCGTCACCATCGAGATGACTGACGAAGTCCTGGATGCCGAGTTTGGCGCGGGTGAGGCGGTCGGGCTTCACATCAGGGGTCAGCATGCTCTTGGAGACATCGACAGCGAAGAGGATCTCCACGCCCTTGCGTTTCACTTCCTCCCAGCGGAATCCCGCTTGGGGGCGGGCCAGGGCGACGAACAGCAGAGCCAGGCAGGCGGCGAACAGCCCGCGCTGCAGGTTGCGGCGCGCGATGGAGAAGGAGGCGGTCAGTTGTGCATGGAGGTGGCTGGAGGCGAAGGCCGCGAGCGAGGCACGTTGGCGTGCATCATAGCGGCGCCAGGTCCAGAGCAGCAGGGCGCAGGCGGCCAGTCCGGCGATCAACCAAATGGGTTCAGCGAATTTCATAGGAGTAGTGGAGTTGAGGGTGGGTCTAAAGAGTTAGGGCAGGCGGCGAAGGCGGGTTTGTTCGAGGTACACACCGAAACCGAGCAGGGCAAAAGCAGGCATGAGTGCCCAGGCGAAGACATCCTTCACTTTCTCGAACTTGTGGACCTTGGCGGTCGATTTCTCGAGGGTGTTGATCTCGGAGTAGATGTTCTGGAGGGAGTCGGTGTCGGTGGCGCGGTAGAAGCGGGCACCGGTCTTGTTGGCGATATTCTGGAGCATGTCTGTATCGACATCGACCTTGGCCATCACAATCTGGGTATTGCCGGCGGCATCCTTGACGGGCATGGGGGCGTTGCCCTCGACGCCGGCGCCGATGGTGTAGACCTTCACTCCCAAGGCCTTGGCGGCATCAGCGGCAGCGACTGGGGAGATCTTACCCGCGTTGTTCTCGCCATCTGTGAGGAGCACGATGATCTTCGACTTGGAGGGGAGATTGCGCAGGCGGTTGGTGCCGGAGGCGATGGCGGAACCGATGGCCGTGCCGTCTTCCACGTCCATGTTTTCAGCGATCTTCACGCGGTCGAGGTTCTGCTGGAGCCAGTCGTGGTCGAGGGTGGGAGGGCTCACCAGGTAAGGTGCGCCAGCGAAGGCGATGATGCCGATGCGGTCGTTGGGACGGTCCTCGATGAACTTTGCAACCGCCGACTTCACCACATCGAGACGGTTGACGGGAGTGCCGTTCACCTTGAAGTCGAGGGCCTGCATGGAGCCGGAGACGTCGACGGCGAGCATGATATCGATACCACTGGCCTCGACTTCGGTTCGGCCATGCACGAGCTGGGGACGGGCGAGGCCGACGATCATCAACGCGGCGGCGGCGATGGGGAGGAACCGGGTCCAGCGGCCAAAGCGGCTGCGGGACTCGCGGGCGGCAGTCTTGGCGGCAGTGATGTTGGAGTATTCAACGGCGGCCACGGTACCCCGGCGACCGCGCCAGATGAGGACCAGCGGAAGAAGAGCCAGGAGGGTGAGCCATTCAGGTTGGAGGAAGCGGATCATATGCGTGAGGGAGTGAGGGTGGTGGACGGAGTTGTGGCGGTTTCAGGCGAAGGAGTGGCGGAGGGCGCCGGGGCCTTCGCCGTTTCCACGACGAAGGTGCGGGCGCTCTCGTGCATCGTTTTCATTTCCTCGACCGAGAGGACCCACCGGGCGAATTTCGCGAGATCGCAATGGCCGAGGAAATCGCCCAGTAGTTCCTGATGGCGGGCCAGCAGGGCGTCGGAGGGCTCGACCAGGCCATGGAGGAATTCCTCCGTGGTCTGGTGCGAAGCGAGGACGTTGAACCGGGCCTCAATGTACTTGCGGACGATCTCGGAGACCTCGATGGAGAACTCGCGGGCGTTCTCGGGCTGCATGAGGCGAAGCGCGTTTTCGAGTTGAGCCAACGCGATCTCGCTTGCGGTCTTCGGGGCGTTTTTTACGCGGCGATACCAGCGCCAGGCGGCATAGGCGAGCGCGGCCAGGGCCGCGGCTCCTGCCGTCTCCACCAGCCAGAGTCCGGCAGTGGGTACCGCTTTCGGCCCGCGGATATCGCGGATGTCGTCGGCGGCATTGGCAGGAGCAGCGGCGGGAACGCCGGCGGCCGAACTCGGGGGAGCGGTGGGCTTGGTCGACGGAGTGGCCTGCGCGTGCAGAAGGGTGACTGAGCCGGCGATCAGGGCGACGGCTAGAATGGTACGAACGAAAGAGAAGCGGTTCATCTTAATGTTTCCTTTCGCGGTTCTTGAAGAAGCGTTGGAGGGCGGGGAGGTAAGGCGTGGCGGTGTCGAGTTCGAGCACATCGACCGCCTCGGATCGGATGCCGTGGCGGATATGTTGGCGGCGCTTGGCGACTTCCTGTTCGAAGCTGGCACGCACCTGTGGATCGGTTGTGTCGAGCTCGATGACCTCGCCGGTCTCGGCATCCTCGAGGGCGAGGACACCGACATCGGGCAGCGATTTCTCGCGGGCGTCCTCAATGTGGAGGGCGATCAGGTCGTGACGGCGGTTGGTCTGGCGCATGGCGCGGCGAAGTTCCGCCAGTTCGGCGTCCTGGTTGCCGTTGGACTGGAAGTCCGAGACGAGGAAGACAATGGCGCGGCGGTGCAGGATGCTGTTGGCGAAATCGAGGGCCTTGACCGTGTTGGTGCCACGGCCCTTCTGCTCGAAGAACAGGATTTCGCGGACCACGCGCATAACGTGGCGGCGGCCCTTTTTCGGCGGGATGTATTCCTCGATGCCGTCGCTGTAGAGGATCAGCCCGACTTTGTCATTGTTACGGATGGCGGAGAACGCGAGGACGCTGGCCATTTCGGCGGCGAGCTCGCGCTTGCTTTGCGGAGCCGAGCCGAAATTGCCTGAGGCACTCACATCGACGACGAGCAGGATCGTCAACTCGCGTTCCTCCGTGAACTTCTTCACGAAGGGACGCCCGGCGCGGGCGGTGACATTCCAATCGATGGACCGCGTTTCGTCGCCGGTGACGTATTCGCGGACTTCATCGAAGTCCATGCCGCGGCCCTTGAAGACCGAGTGGTACTGGCCCGCCAGGGTATCGGTGACCTTGCGGCGGGTGCGGACCTCAAGCTGCCGCATTTTCTTCATAATAGCTTTGGATCGGTCTGAGTTCATGGGGAATCCCTTCGTGTTCAGTGTTGGTGGGTGGATTTACGGAACGGTCAACGTGTCCAGGATCTTGCGGACCACGTCTTCAGTGGTGATGTTCTCGGCCTCGGCTTCGTAGCTGACCGCGATGCGGTGACGAAGGATATCGGGGGCGATGTTCTTCACGTCCTGCGGAGTCACGTAGGCGCGACCGGCGATGAAGGCGGAGGCGCGGGCGGCCATGGTCAGGTTGATCGTCGCGCGGGGCGAAGCGCCGTATTCGAGGTAACCGTTGAGGTCGACCTTGGCGGCCTTCGGATCGCGAGTCGCCTGGACGATGTTGACGATATATTC
>Ga0207641_10003114_pt1 | contig 14910 bp, 29 predicted proteins | sample KBSSwiS62_FD_184306 | JGI IMG/M metagenome (GOLD analysis project Ga0207641, IMG submission 184306) | Switchgrass rhizosphere microbial communities from Kellogg Biological Station, Michigan, USA - KBS Switchgrass S6-2 (SPAdes) (version 2) | ecosystem: Host-associated > Plants > Roots >... | reverse complement strand
CCAAGGCACGCAAAGGATATAAAAGAAATGGGGCGAGCAATAAAAAAATGAGTATTGCCGAGAAAGCCGCACACCTACAAAGCCAAATAAAGGCGCAAGAAGCGCCTGTAACTATAGACCCTATGGCGAACACTCAACCAATGAGAATTTTGACACAAGGGCTACATTTAGAGTATAACGGCGAATTTGACGCCGAGCAACTAAGCAAGATTTTTACAAAGCTGCAATTGGTAACAGATGGGGAAGAAAATAAATTTTACCTGTCTATTTCTTTGACAGAAAAGACACAATAATAATAATCTAATCAGCCTTCATGAGATTCTATACCTTTACGAGCGAACCCTACAAAAATGAATTTGTAGGGTTTATTTATGTTCGCACGTGGCTATACTGATGAATGTAAAAATGTTTTGTTGCTAACTAAGCTCTTACTTACTGGGGTAGCTTAGAAGCGCCGTAGCGAGCCTTAGAAGTGCGGTTGGGAATGGGAGTAGCGCCAACACAACCGCTTGTCAACCTTCTTAGAGCGATGACCTACAAACAGTTTCAAAGGCAATGCACGCTATAGGGCATTGCTTCCCACTTTCCGCAATGTTTTTTGATTGGTTGTATGTTGAGAATGCCGAAGCAACACTTTCTGATTACTAGAAAAAAGACAAAAAAAGTACGCCTTTTGTGCAATTGGTAATATTTTATCAATGCACAGGGCGTACTTTTTTTGTTATACTATGTTTAGGCGATAGGGAACGCCAACAAAACATAGGAGGCAATACAAATGACATACAGCGAATACAAGGAAACTAAACAGATTTTTGAAGGTAAGGTAGTTAATTTTTATGGCTCTATTCAAAAACAAGATATGCAGGACTTCATAGAATGGCTACAAAATGACGAGGAATTAAACAACGAAGGTTGGGGGCTAGGCGAGCCGTTACCGTTCGATATAGAGGATTTACTTGACGAATATATCACACAAGAACCACACTACAAGCCCTTTTAATAGGGCTTGTGTTATGATAAATAAAAAGACAAAGGGAGAGCGAGAACATGGATAAATTTTTTGAACAAATTATGATGAAATTAGAGCACATTGAGAGAGCACAGAACCACATGAAAGAGGATTTACAAGCGCTTAAAGAAGCAGTTGCCACAACACAAGAGAAGCAAAAAGAAATGGCTATTCAAATGCAATTCAACCATGAGGAAAGCATGAGCGAGATTGACCGTGTGAACCAAAATATTAAAAGCATACCGGCAACATATGAAGTCAGTGAAAAGCTTTTAGGTGAGCACGCAAGCATTTTAAGCGAGCACGACACAGACATAAAAATACTTAAAAAAATGATATTGAATCAATAAGCCCTTTTTACAGGGCTTTTTTGTTTGTAATAAAAGCTTATCTCACTCTATAAACTACACCTAGGGACTAATAGAAGCCTTAAAGAAAGAGAGGTAAGCACATGAATAGAGATAGCATTTTCCAAGCGATTATAGAAGAGCGAGAACGCCAAGAACGCTTGCATCCACTACCCTTTGCACGCCGCATTGATAGCGCGGATATGAAAGCCATTTCGACTATTATTATTTATGGCGAATTACTAGCCGTCTTAATGGAAGAGGTGGGCGAAGTAGGAAAAGCCATGCAAGGCGATGGAGATTTACAAGAAGAACTCATACAAGTTGCCGCCGTTTGCGTGCGGTGGTTAGAACTAAAAAACCCTGCCGAATAATGGCAAGGTTTTTTTAAACAGAATACACACATAATCAATAAGAGTATATGCCCTTGTACGGCTACAAAAATAACCTAATATGCTTCTTTGTCCTAAACTTGTACAAGGTGCATATACTTTTCTTTTACATCAAATGGACAACGTGACAGCTCAAACGCCGTGAGCGCCTTCTCATGTAAAGAAGTGTCATGCTTAATGCTTTCATAAGCCGTGATAATAATATTGGCTTGGTGCGGATTTTCTGCAATATATGAGATAACAATTTCTTGTAATTTGTACATTGTTTTAAACATAACTAATTCCCTAGGATAGTTATTTTCTTTGAATTTACAATACAGCTCTATAAACTGTTTAGCCAACACCTTTTGCATTGGCGGTTTTATTTTTTCTACGCTTGCCATGTGCGCCAGCTCCTACCACTTCCAATTTTAACTCTAATAATAGCGTGTAATTGCCATTATGTACACGTTCAATTTTTGGAACACCGCTTTTAAACTCGCCGCCTGCATTAATTACTTCTTTCAACATATTCAACAAGTCTTCTTTTATGCCGGTTACACGGTATGTTTGCACGCCGTCTTTCTTTCCGAAATCAAAAATCATAACACTTGCCATAATAAAACATCCCTTTCTTTTTTTGGTCTTAAAAGCTTATTCTCGCCTATTTGCTTTTAGCCCTTTGTCTTTGCTAGAATAAATTAAATTCTATAAAATTTATTAACTGAACTACTACCGCATAATGAGTTACAGTTTTGACTATCAACTCGAATAAAAGCCCTATCCTTTGACACGTTCACCAAAGGAAGGGCTTTTTTCGTTCTCTGCTTAGAAACCGTAAATAACTTAACTTTACTTACTTATCACACGTAACAAATAGGAGAGGCATCCGCGATGGATGCACTTTACAAGTCTTTCTCATTTTGTACGTTCTTAAAACAACTTTTGCAAATTTTTGCTTTTACATGCGTGTCACTCTTTGCCTTATAAAGAAGTCTCATTTCTTCTCTAGTTGGGTGTTCATTAACAAAGAACCTTTTACACCTTGGGCACCATATCAAATATGTTTTCATGTTAAAGATTATGACCATATAGCAGCAAAAAGATTTGGTAAAAAAATCCTGATCAAAATTACAAGTCTTTACCAAAGTGCTTTTCTAATTCTTTTACTGTCATATCTTTTAACTTTTCTCCTTTTGCTTGGCGTTCTAAATTCTCTTCAAAATGTTTAATAGCAATCGCAACATGCAAAGCAAATTTACTTGTAGCATGTTCATAAGTATCTTTTTTAGTTTCTTGAAAGTGTCTTTTTGCATTTTCTAAAATCTTATCTGTATTTTTCATTATCCAAGCTCCATATTAATATAAATTTCGTCTAACTCTTCTTTTGTAATGCCTATATAACTTAAAGTAGTTGCAGGGCTATCATGATTTAAAAGTTTTTGTATGCGTGTTATGTCAATTCCTTTTTTATATGCCATGTAGCCAAATGTTTTACGTAGCGTATGCGTGCCTATGCTTTCCGTAATACCTACAGCCTTTGCACATTCACTTATTACATAGTGGGCATGTTGACGGCTAATAGGAGCTTTGGAGCCGTCTTTTCTTTTCTTGCTAAAAAATAACGGCTCATGTAATTCGTATGATTCAAGCGAATATATATATTCTTGAAGAGCACTTATAGTAATTTTACCAAGGGGAAATGCTTTTGTTTTCTTTGTCTTTTTTTCTTTTACCTCAATTGCAGGTTTTAGCTTATCTTTATTTAACACATCGTTAAAAGTTAAATTTAAAATATCACTTATGCGTAAACCGGAATTAATGCCAAGTGTAAACCAAGCATAGTCACGTAAATTTTGAGCATATAGAATTTTTCGCATGTCTTTTATTTTCTTTTCGTCTCTAATTGGTTGTACTGTCTTCATTTTTATTCCTGCCTTTCCTTATCTGACATATATACTATTTTACTAGAAATATATAAGATATAATACAGGTAATTCTAGTAAGTGCTTAGAAACGTTGATTTGACGCGGTTTTCAATCTGACAAAACTAACTTTTGTCAGATACAAGCCCGTATAAAATAAGTGTTGCAAAGGGCGTACACATATGCTAGTATGTAGAAGTGGGCAAGGGAACCACACACAACAAAATATAGGAGGCAATAACATGAGTAAACTTGACATGTATTCTCTTTTGCAATTAGCAAGACAGCATGTAGAGGAAGCGGAACAAGACGCCAAGGAGAACCCGACAAGCGATAGCATACAAGTTGTTATTGTGGAGCCGAACAAAAAGCCATATAAAAAGACAATACCTAACACGCTTGAAGCGATGAAAGAAATTGTTGGCGGCTATATAGAAGTAATTCCGTGCGGCGTCACAGATAAGAAACAGCAAATAATTTTAACATTGAATGAAGAGGGTAAGCTTTTAGGCTTGCCAGTTAACCGCAAAATCATGGGCAAAGATATTTTAGTTGGCACGTTCTTTATAAGTGCCGCAAATATGCAAGGCGATAACATCACGTTATCAGACCGCCAATGTTTTGAAATCATTCGCAAATTTGCACCTTTGGAGGTTTACTTATAATGTTAGAAAATCCAGTAGCCGCGTTTATGTATAAAACATCGCCGGAAGTAGCAGAAAAGCCGAAAAGGCTTTTCCATGCTACGCCGTTAAAAAATTATGCTCGTATCAAAGACCAAGGATTAATGCCACATGCTGTTTTTGGACAAACATACATGTGCGAAAAAGAAAAGCAATGTTTGAAGTTTGTACAAAAGCCTTGCATTGTCTTTGAAATTGATACAAGCCAAATAGACATGGAATTTTTACGCGTATCACTTGACCATAACAAAGCCGTGTACAAGTTTGAATGCTTTACGTACTATCAAGATATTCCGGCTACAGCGCTTAAAAATTGGAGAGTTCACACATGACCGAACTAGAATTTATCCTTCATACAGCTAAAGACATTCGCCAACGAATAAGAAAAGTAGAAGGTGAATTGGATTATTGTAATAAACGCCTTGAAGAATACAAAGGCACCGCCATTGACCCAAGCGGCATAGAAGCGCATAAAGAAATGGTGCAAGGTAGATTAGATTTTGAACTTGAAAAGCTCGCCGCGCTTGGCAAAATAAAAGAAATGGTAGAACAAAGCTTGTCCTTATAGGACAGGCTTTTTTTCGCCTTCCGAAAACTTTTCCTGTATTTACTATTGCAAAGGGCGTACAATAGTAGTAAGATATAAATATCGAAGGGCACAGGGAAAGCCCAAAAACAGGAGGCAATTAAAAATGGCTAATGAAAAAATTTATGAAATGGTAACAAATAAAATTATTGAGCAATTAGAAAAAGGCGTAGTGCCTTGGCGTAAACCTTGGGTAAACGGCGGCGCAGTATCTTGGAACACGCAAAAGCCATACCGAGGCATTAACACAATGCTTTTAGATTCCGGCGAGTGGGCAACATTTAAACAAATTAAAGAAGCAGGCGGCAAGGTTAAGAAAAGCGCTAAAAGCTCATTTGTTATCTTCTTCAAATGGATTGAGAAAGAAGACAAAGACGGCGAGATTGAAAAGATTCCATTACTACGCTTTTACAACGTGTTTGAAATTAATACACAAGTTGAAGGCTTAGAAAGTAAACGCGGCGGTAAAGGTGACAGCTTCGACCATGACCCAATTAAAGCATGTGAAGACATTGTGAAAGGCTACTTGAATGCACCTAGCTACACATACGAGCGAAACGGCGCATGGTACCGACCAAGTGCCGACCAAGTGAACGTGCCGCCAATGAGTGACTTTACAAGCGCCGAGGAATTTTATAATACATTGTTTCACGAAATGACACACAGCACCGGACATGCTAGCCGCTTAAACCGTGAAGGTGTAACAGGGCAAGTTAACTTTGGTTCACAGACTTACAGCAAAGAAGAATTAGTAGCGGAAATGGGCGCGAGCTTCTTAATGGGAACAGCAGGAATTGAAGACTTTACCCTAGAAAATACAGCTTCATATATTAATTCTTGGCTTGGAAAGCTACGCAACGATAAAACGCTTTTAGTAAGAGCCGCAGGACTAGCACAAAGAGCAACAGACCACATTTTAAATATTAAATGGGACAACTAAAAAAGAGCCGGCACAAAGCCGGCTCCACTCTTAGAATGGGGTGTTAACCAAGGATGATTTATAGAATTGTTAGAACCCATTTACATGTAAGGACATGCCATATATTATATGCAGTATAAAAAGAAAGTGTGAACGCTTTCCACACGTTCACACAATACTAGAGAGAAATCAAAATAAAATAGGTTGTTCTTACAGATACAACGCCATTATATGCAATTAGAGGGGAATTGGTGACATGAAAAAGAAATTTATCGTAGCTATCATTTTATATAAAAACAATAATGTTTTAACCACAATAGAGCGCGAATTTTTAGCACATGAGCAACACGAAATAACCGACATAGTAAGTCAATATGTTCAAAAATTAGAAGTAAGCATAGACGGTTTTAATTTTGTTATTTGCAATTGGTTTTACCAAAATGTACTAGCATAAAAAAGTGTTGATTTGTACGCCCATTGCATGTTATACTATGTATATAGCAAGGGACAAACAAAACAAACATACGGAGGCACTACACATGACAAATTCAGTAATGACATTTAACGAAAGATATTTTAACCTAGTAGAAGACAAGAAAGAATTACAAGAGCAATTGGACAAAGCTTCTCGCTTTTATTTTGACGAGGCACAATGGTATATGGACGCCTTGACGTTATTCGCATTAGAAGGCGAGCTTAAAAGAATGCGTGAAGAAATTGCACTTATAAATAAAAATCTTGAAAACATGCGAGAAGGTTTATCAAGAGAACAATTAAAAACAATGAAAGTTGAATATAAACTTTGGCTAGAAAGGAATGATTTTTAATGGAAAAGAAAGAAGCAAATGTGCAAGTGCAAGTACACACCGGTAAATGGGGCTATGAAACGTTGCTATTTACTACAAACGATTACGCTAGAACGCTTTACATGGTATTAAAATCAAGCAGACCGAACGAGAAATTTAGAATACTTGACAAAAATTTAAACGTGATTTTTAAAGATGAATTGGAGCCGGCAAATGGGTGAATTTAGCGATTTGATTTTAGAAGGCTTTCTATGTGAAATGTGCGGCGAAATGATTGACGGAAAAGAAAGCGGCTATCCAAGATTATGCGATGAATGCAAGGAAGAGGCTTAACAGCTTCTTTTTTCTTTCTTCCATATTTTGATATTGCAAAAGGCGTAAATTCGTTATAAGCTGTTTACAGAAAGAAAAAAACAAACACACAAAGGGAGAGACAAAAAATGAATAAATTAGTAGCTTGTAAAGCATGTAATAAAGAAATTGCAAAGGGTGTTAAAAAATGCCCAAGTTGCGGAAAAGACCAAAGAAACTTTTTTAGAAGACATAAGATTTTAAGTTTTATTGGCGCTTGTGTGATTATTGGTGTTATTGGTTCGGCGGCAAGCGGCGGCGGTAGCGACACAGCAAGCACGGAACCAAGTAAACAAGAAACGAAAAGCGAGAGCGTTCATAAAACAGGGGAAACATTCAAAACGAACGGCGGTAAAGCAGAAGCAAATTTGGTTAAGGTTGAACAAGCCGACACAGTAGGGAACCAATACGGAAATAAAAAAGTTTCAGACGGCGGCACATTTGTTGCAATTCAATACACAATCAAAAACGTATCAAAAAAACCTATTGGCGCTTTCTCATTGCCAAGCGCAACACTTGAAGACCAAGAAGGCACAAGCTACGATAGTGACATTGACGCGTCAAGTTATTATGCAGTAGCAAAAGACATTGATAATTCTAAGTTTATGAGCGATTTAAACCCTAACATTTTAGTAACTAATACTATGGTGTTTGAAATTTCAAAAGATGCTTATGCAAAAGGAAAATGGTTTGTCGTGATTGATGGCGAAAAAGTACAAGTGAAATAAGTTGAACTAAAGTTAACCTTATAAAAAAGGACAAGTTGAACATAAGTTAAACAAGCACACACGCCCAACATGGGCATATGTTTATATTAGGTATCGGCATACACCATTTAGCTAAACTTCGTTTATATATATCTATTGCATTGGAAAAGCGCCTACACAGAGGCGCTTTTCTTTTTAGTTGCCTATAAATTGTTGTGTCCACATGTGCCCATATTGACCGCCTTTTACATAACCTACGCCAATTTCATCAAATGACGGATTCATGATATTTTCGCGGTGCCCTTGGCTATTCATCCAACTTTGCATAACCGCCGCCGGTGTTTGTTGACCGCTTGCAATGTTTTCGCCTGCCGTGCGGTATTGGATGCCAAATTGTTTCATCATTTGGAACGGTGAACCATACGTAGGTGATTGATGACTAAAGTAATTTTTATTAACCATGTCTTGGCTCTTTGTACGAGCTACCCTAGACAATTCCCAATTTAACTTGCAAGGGGCTATGCCTTGCTTTGCTCGCTCTTTGTTTACCAAGTCTACTACTTGTTGTTCAATTCCTTTTGTTGCAGAGATATTAGGAATTTGTAACTTTTGCATAGGATATATAAGATTCGGATTTTTAATTGAAGAGTTTGCATTGATGATTTCAGAAACGCCAATTTGGTACTTTGAGGCGATTTTCCACATTGAGTCACCACTTTTAACGGTATAGGTATCAAAACCTTGAGCACCTGCAAAACTGGGTAACACCAAGAAAGTTAACAATGCTAATGTGATAATTCTTTTCATGTCATTGCCTCCATTTTTTCATTTTAAAACCCTTCACACGAATGCAAAGGGCTACAAAGGGGATTTCACTACATGCCAACATCTTTATTTTGACCATAGGAGGCGAAAACATGCTTAAACCATACCAAACTAAGCAAAGACCCGAAAAGCCGCAAAATAGCGAATTTGACGAGGTTAAGCCATTAAAGCCAAACGAACCGGCACAAGAACCCAAAAAGTAATATAGCTGCATGTTATTTCCATTGCCTTATGCGTACAAAAGCCTTATAATTATATACATAAGGCAAAGGGAAATGCCTTAACTAAAAGGAGGCAATAACATGATTAAAGAACTAGAAAGATACATTAGTGATTTGGAACTAGAATATATTAATACCGGTTTTCGTACCGAAGTTTACGCAAGACTTGAAGAGGCTTATAGAATCCAAAAAGTGATGATACAAGCCCAAGTGCAAGAAGCAACAAAAATTTTAGCATAAGACAATACGCCGCCTGCATATGGTTAGGAGACTGACTATGAAAGGGGGCGTATCTTGTTAAGAGGGCTTTCATGGATTGAAGAGCAGGAAATGATTGAACTTTTTTTACCTCCTTTGCAAGACAAAAAAGCTATAGTGGACGCACGGCGAATTGAGCAGTTAGAACAGGAGAATTATTATTTTTACACCGAAGTTGAGCGGCAATGAGTAAAAAAGTAATTGAGCGTAAACCTTCCGATTCATGGCTAATACCTTTGGACATTTTGCAAGAATACATTAAGAGGCGATTCAAAAAGAAAAAAGGGAAAAAATAAGCTCTAGGCGTGAGCATTCGCCTAGAGCTTTTTATTTTGGAAAGGGTGTTTAGTTTGGAATATAACGAAAAACAAGAACTAGAAAGAATTAAAAAACTTATAGATAAAAAAGAAGAATTGCTACACAATCCATTCGCTAACATGCCTTTGTCAAGCGTTCAAAAAGCATTAAAGCTTTTAGAAGAGTATAGCGAGGAATTTTAAATTTTCATGATTGTGTCGCCTTTTTCGACAAGCATAGCCTTTTGAGCGTCCGACATTTCTTGACCTTTCCATAACACCGTGTCTCTTAAAAGCACGTTGTCGAAAACGTCTTTGCTTGGGCGCTCCATTTCATCGGACAAACCATAAATAAAATCAAGTGAACAGTTATATAAGTTCGCCAATGTCAATAATACATGTGAGCTAGGGTAACGGTGATTTTGGTTTGATTCGCTCGCCTCGTAACCTTGTAAGGTTGAAGTAGCTAATTCTAAACCATGTTCATTTTTAAGTAGCTCTACTACTTTTCGTAAGGATAAGTTTCTATGGTGTCTTACTTTTTTTAGTCGGTCATTAATTGGCAAATTAAATTTTGTGCGCTTCATATCCGCTTCTTTTGGAAAGCGTTTTGCAGTTGCAGGCATTTTATCATTCTCCTTTCAAAGCTTTGTACCCTATTTCAAAGGGCGTAACACTTTGTATATATATATTCTAGTAGAATTTTTTAAAAACGTCTACTTGGTAATTATTTGATTTACGCCATAGGCTATTGTGTTGTACGCAAAAGGCACGTATAATAGGTTATATAAGACGCATACGGCGTTATAAATTGGAGGAATTAACATGAAAAACATGAGAACAGGTTTAGTTAAAAATCGCAAAGGCGAAATGGTGGAGCGCCGCCAATGGTTAAAAGATATTCGCGCAGAAAAAGGGTTAACAGTGAGAGAAGCGGCACAAACGCTTGGCATGTCTTGGACGCATTTAAGTGATATTGAAAACGGCAGACGCCGACCAAGTTTAGAGTTAGCCGTTAAAATTGGGCATTTCTTTGGATTTGAAGCAGAAAAATTTATTGCGAATTGAGGTAGCGGCATGAAAAAAATTCTCGACAAACGCAAAATGAGTGATAGTTGGCAAGAATACCGGAAAAATCAAAAAGGCATTGGCGGTAGTGAAGTTGCAACGATTTTAGGCGTTCAACCGGATTATATGAAGAGCGCTTTTATTTTATGGCTTGAAAAGACCGGACAAAAGGAACCCGATGAAGTAGACAATGAGTTTGTTTTGTGGGGGAACCTTTTGGAACCGGTCATAAGAAAGCAATTTGCAGAAGAGACAGGCTTCAAAGTCTACCAAAGTCATTATGTGTTACAGCATGATAAGTATGAGTTTATGGTTGCAAACCTTGACGGTGAGATTAAAGACCCGAACCGAAAAGGGCGCGGCGTTCTTGAAATTAAGACCACAAGCGAATGGAACCATAAAGAATGGCAAGGCGACCACGTGCCCTTGGCTTATATGGCACAGGTTCAACATTATCTAGCCGTTACAGGTTATGAGTATGCTTACATTGTTGTGCTTATTGGCGGCAACAAAATGCGCTATTGGCTCATAGAACGTGACGAGAATTTAATAAACATGATAATTCAAAAAGAGCAAGAATTTATGCACATGGTAGAAAACGATATAGCGCCGGAAATAGGCGGAAAAGAAAGTGATAGTGAATGGTTAGCGGCTACTTATCCGCAAGCAATTGACGAGGTTATGAGCATACCGCCGACAATTGAGCAATTAGCATTGGAATATAACGAATTGCAAGAACAGCAAAAAGAAGCAACAGCAAGAATGAAAGAGATAAAGAACAAGATTAAGAAAGAAGGCAAAGCGACACAAACACTACAAGGCAACAAAGTAAAAGTGTACATGCCTACCGTAACAAAAACACTCTTAGATACTAAGCGCCTAGCCGAAGAGCAACCGGAAATAATGGCGCAGTACAAAACAAAAATAAGCAGTTATCGAGATTTTAAAATACTACCCTTGGAGGCATAACACATGGCAACGAAAGCAAATACAAAGGACTTACAGAACGCAATTACAAACCAACAAAACAAGCAAGCGGCACAGCTTGACCCATACCGCAAAGCGCAAGCCTATTTAAAGAAAATGGAACCGGCTATAAGCGAGGCACTACCAAAGAACGCAGGCATGAGCGCCGAGCGTTTGAGCCGTATTACATTGACCACGTTAAAGACCACACCAAAGCTTTTAGAATGTAGCATAGAAAGCCTGCTAGGCGCCGTGTTACAAAGCGCACAACTAGGACTAGAGCCAAACTTACTTGGCTCATGTTATTTCATCCCATATGGCAACACAGTGAGTTTTCAAATAGGATTCAAAGGGCTTATTGACCTTGTGACACGTAAAGGCGAGGTAAACACGATTGTAGCCAAAGAAGTGCGAGAAGGTGATACATTTATTTATGAGTGGGGGCGAAACGAAACATTAAAGCATATACCGGCACCGGCAAACCAACGCGGCGAGATTCAGTATTTTTATGCCTATGCTCATTTGAAGAATGGCGGCTTTACATTTGAGGTTATGCACGTGTCAGAGATTGAGAAAATCAGAAACGAACATTCAAAGGCTTATAACAACGCCGTGAAATACAAAAACGAAGAAAGCTCTATTTGGGTAAAGCATTATGAAGCAATGGCGAAAAAGACCGTAATTAAACAGCTTATTAAGTATTTACCGATAAGCGTGGAGACACAAAACGCCGTAGCTCATGACGAAACAATACGAAAAGATATTACACAAGAAGCCGTGCATGTTGACTTGGAAAATGACGGCACAGAAGGCATGACTTTTGAGGGAGAAATTTTAGAGAAACAGGAAGAAAAACAAGAATAATTGGCAACGATATTGAGACAAGGCGAAAAAGCCTTGTCTTTTTTTTAGTTTATAGGAAGGGGCAAAAAAATGAAGCATTTTAGAATACCGTACAGCATTTTAAGCCATGACATTATGCAAGCCGAACGCCAAATAGAATTAAGATTATTTCTAACTATTGTTGGCAACGCTTGTTATAAGGACGGCGTACAGGTGGCAAAGAGTCAAATAATTTTAGGAAAGGGGCAATGGTTACGAGCTAATAGGAAATTACAAAAAGATTTAAAAGCAAGCCCTAACAGCTTAACAAGGGCAATTGCTTGGCTAGTCGAAAAGAATTTAATATCTATTGAGCATGTAAGACTAGGAACTATTTTCACCGTTACAAGCTTTGAAATTTATCAAGGAAATGAGCGTTATCGAGAGGATAACGCAAACAATTTAGCGTTATCGACAGAGAAGCGCAAAGAATTAGAGCGTTATCATGAGGATAACGCAGAGCGCTATCGAGAGGATAACAATACTAATAAAGATATAAATACTAATAAAAAAGATAATATATATCCTTTATCTAGTAGTAAGAACATAAAGGCAGGTTTTTACGATGAAAGAGATACAAGCACTATTGAATGGGAAAAGTATGATTGGAAATTTTAAAGGCTTTGAAAAATGCGAAGGATGCCAAGAAGAAATAGAATTGGTTGAATATCCAATTATTGGCGGTCCGAACAAAGGGCAACCGGCTATTTTTAGAAAAGGTTGCAAATGTGAAGAGAGAAAGCTTGCAAAAGAAGCCTTAGAAGCAAGAGAAAGAGCCAAAAAGCAATATGCCTTAGATTTATTCGATTCTAAAAGCCTTATAAACGAGGATTTAAAAAAGGCAACACTTAAAAATTATATGCCAAAGAACCAAACGCATCAGAATGCCCTAGAATGGGCGGTAGACTATTGCAAGTCATTTAATACTAGAGAGAATAAAAAAGCGATTCTAGCCGGCTCCTATGGCTTGGGTAAGTCACATTTAAGCGTAGGTGTGACCAAGTATCTTATGAGCCAAGGAATAACATGTATTTTTATAAGCGTGCCGAAATTATTCACACGCATTAAGAGCACATGGGAAAAAGAAAGCACAGTAAGAGAATTAGAACTGTTAGAAGCGCTTGAAACGGTTGACTTGCTTGTATTTGATGATTTTGGCGCCGGAAAGTGTACCGATTGGCAACTAGATAAACTATTTGAAATCATAGACAGCCGAGAAGGTAAGCACACTATTTTTACAACGAACTTAGATTCTAAAAGCCTTGTGAAATGGACAGGCAAACGGAACTTTGACCGGCTTTTACACCATACAGACGAAATTAAGTTTGAAGGTGAAAGCTACCGTTGGAAAGATAGAAGGAGGCATTAAACCATGTTTAGCAACAAGACCCGACACGAATTATATAAAAAATTTTATGACCAATACGAATCATGGGATATATACGACAAAGCCCTAAAGATTTTTGAAGTAAACAAAGGGCACCGAAAAGCCGCAAATGATTTTGCGAAAGAACATAAAGAGCTACGCGGCTACTTAATTTTTCCGCATAGACAGGGCGGTATTATGTTCTATGACATAGACGAGGGCATAGCCGAGGAAACAGGCTCCTTTGATTTGTTTTTAAAATACGAGCTAGGGATTGATTGTGATGTTTGAAAACAACCAAGGGCAAGAATTCGAGCAAGTAATTGAATGGGCGAATATGAGTTATTACTTGAAGCGTGAAGCGGTGATACAAAAAATAGCCGTGCCGTGGAAAGTAGAACGCCGCTTTGATTATGTGAGCAATTCAAATACAATCGTTTCAGCTTATCCCGAAAAGAAAAGTACGGTGGATTTTGGCGGAACGGCTAGAGGCTTTTCGATTTGGTTCGATGCCAAAGCGACCAAGAACAAAACAAACTTTCCTTTGGCGAATTTAAAGAGTCACCAAATAGATTATTTACAGCGTGTGCATGAGCAAGGCGGCAAAGCGTTTTGGCTTATCTTTTCGCAAACAGAAAATAAGACATGGCTATTGTGGCAACACATGTTAGACAAGTTCATGGAAGACTATAAAAGAAAGTCTATTCCTTTTTCTTGGCTTGACGAAAACGCGCCGCTTTGCTATCCGAGCAAAGACAATGCCCTAGATTATTTAGCCGAGGTTTTCAGAAATGAATGAGCTACTTTTTAACCGTGAATTACTAAGAGATATTATGTTAACAGGCGTAAGGATTTTACGCGATAACTTTTGTTACACCTACGAAACCGCGCAAATTTTTGGGAATGCCTTTGTAACCAACATGAATAAAGAGCACATGTATTATGTGATGAATTGGAGCGATGAACACAAGCTTTTTATCCATGAGTGGGAAGGCGCAAAAGATAAATTTACAACCTACGTTGCCGGCTTACAGCTATTCGACACATTGACCGCACACATGAATTTTAGCGATGAAGAACTAAAGCAATTCCAAAACATTTTCACAAAATATGTGAAGGTAGTTGAGCCGCATGAGTATACAGAAAATGAAAGACGAACGAACGATTGAAAGCCATTTAAGGCATTACATGACCTACAGAACCGGCATTATTAATTGCCAAAAACAATTAGATTACATCATGCCGAACATGACCGCACATTATGACTTTGTAGGGGGTTCGACATTTCACATAAGCAACAGCACCGAGAAAGTAGCAATAGACC
>Ga0207641_10003113_pt1 | contig 14915 bp, 11 predicted proteins | sample KBSSwiS62_FD_184306 | JGI IMG/M metagenome (GOLD analysis project Ga0207641, IMG submission 184306) | Switchgrass rhizosphere microbial communities from Kellogg Biological Station, Michigan, USA - KBS Switchgrass S6-2 (SPAdes) (version 2) | ecosystem: Host-associated > Plants > Roots >... | reverse complement strand
GATCCTCACCCTGCGACACCAGATCGCTGTCCTACACCGCCAGCTCGACGGTCAACGGATCCAGTTCCAGCCCGCCGACCGCGCCCTACTGGCGGCGCTCCTGCACGCGCTGCCGCGGCCAACACCGCGCGAGCTGCGGCTACTCGTGCGTCCCGAGACCGTCCTGCGCTGGCATCGCACCCTGATCGCCCGTTAGACCATGCGGCACAACGGGGAATGGGCATCTCAAAGCGACCCGCCGCGCGACGCTGGCTGTTCGATAGCGCCTGGGAATGTCAGCTCAAGGAGTCTCGCGTCGACGGCCATCGGCTCGGATCACTGGGTCTTTGGAGGAAATCCACGGGCGTTTGTCTGCCTGTCGCGCGTGTGGCGAGATCTTGGACCACGGCGGGCAACAGGACGTGTTCAGCCGCGAGGACTCGGCTCGCGAGGCTCTCGACGGTGTCATCTGGTTGTACGGCGAGTTCGTGGCGTGCGATGACAGGCCCGGCGTCGTACTCGGATGTGACGACGTGGACTGAAGGGCCGGTCATGGGATCGCCCGAGGCTAGGACGGCTTCGTGTACGGCGCTGCCGTACATGCCTCGGCCGCCATGTCGCGGCAGTAGCGACGGATGGACGTTGATGATCTTGCCGGCGTAGGACTCCGTCAAGATCCGCTGGGCGGGCGGCGTGTCGTCGGGCGGAAACACGGAACCCCTGGTAGATCGAGCCGATCCGTCACGATCTTCTCGTTCACCAGGGGTTCCGCCGTGCCCGAGTGTGCCACTGTGAGCTGTACCCGCGTCGTCACTACCGCTGCGGGTGTCTATGCCCCAGGCCATCTTGGGGAGTTGACGCAGTACCTGCCGTTCTAGCTGGTCGACGATGTGTTGGAGGCGACCGGCACGGTGCAGCGGCGGCTACGTGACCTGCCCTCGCGTGTTGGGGTGTACTTCGTTCTGGCCCTGGGTTTGTTTCCGCAGCTGGGATACGCCCGGGTCTGGAGCAAGCTGACAGCTGGGCTGGCGGGCATACCAGTCGTGTCCCCGTCGGAGAAGGCGCTGCGTGATCTGCGCCGTCGGCTGGGGCCGGCGCCGTTGAAAGCGCTGTTCGAGGTGGTTGCGGGGCCGCTGGCACAGCCGCGCACGCCGGGAGTGCGGTTCGCCGGGCTGCGCACGGTGGCCTTCGACGGCTGCAACTCGCTGAAGGCACCTGACACCGACCGCAACCGTTGCTGGATGGGCAGGATCCGCTACCGGCTGGGCTTTGCCGGCTATCCGACGCTGCGACTGATGACCCTGGTCGAGACCGGCACCCGCGCGCTGATCGGCGCGGAGCTCGGCGCCGCGGACGACCGGGACGAGGCCCACCTGGCCCGGCGGCTGCTGCCACTGCTGCGGCCGGGCATGCTGCTGCTGGCCGACCGGGCTTTCGACGCGGCCACCTTCGTGCGAGACGTCACCGCGACCGGGGCGATGTTGCTCATCCGCAGCCGGTCCACCCGCCGCCCACCGGTGTTGGCGCACCTCTCCGACGGCTCTTGGCTGACCTGCCCCGACGGGCTGAAGGTACGGATCATCGAGGCGGAGATGACGGTGACCGGCCAGGACGGCAGCCGCGTCCAGGACACCTACCGCCTGATGACCACCCTGCTCGACTCCCGCCGCTACCCGGCCGCCCTCCTGATCCAGCTTCACCACGAGCGCTGGGAGATCGAATCGGCCTATCTGGCCCTGCGGCACACCCTGCTCGGCGGCCACGTCCTGCGCTCGGGTGATCGGCCCGGCCTCGAGCAGGAGGTCTACGCCCTGCTGACCCTCTACCAACTGCTGCGCATGGCCATGGTCACCGCAGTGGAGTCCCAGCCGGGGACCGACCCCGACCGAGCCAGCTTCACCACCGCCGTCGAGGCTGCCCGCGACCAGCTCGCCACAGCGCAGGGAATCTGTCCTGACGGCCCGCCGGATCTACTGGGCGCCATCGGCCGGGCTGTCCTCGCTGGCCTGCTGCCCGCCCGCCGGCTACGTTTCAGCGCGCGCAAGGTCAAGTGCGCCACCTCCCGCTACCTCAACCGCGACGACGGTCGCCCCGCCGCCGCGACCGCGATCACCACGATCGACATCGCCGTAAGCACGCCACCACTCGACCAGCACCCACCCACCGCAGGGCACGGCCAATCGCCCATCACCTTGCTGTCGTAGCGGCAGGGTGCGCGGCGTCGGCCGATCCCGGCGGATTCTGCCCTGTTTTCTCATGACGCTAGCCCTCGCCCTAGTTCCTCGTTGACCATTCATTTATGGACCGGCGTACAGCCGGGTGAGAGTGGCGTATCCGGCGTTGAAGGACGCGACCTCGTCGCCGGGGGTGCTCGTGGAGGTGCAGGTCTGTGGCTGCCGCGCGATGGACGGGTCGGGGACTTCCTTTTCGGTATCGACCTCGCGCGGGCCGCGGACCGTGCCGCCGGCGAAGCAGTTGGGGACGTTCAGGTTGAACACCATGGTCTGCCGCGTGGAGGACGCCGAGCGGGCGAGCAGGTCCGCGCGGTTCGTGGAGATCCAGGTGAGGGCCTGTTTGACAGCGGGGCCGTAGTCATAAGTGTCGCCGAGGCCGAGGCTCACGGCCAGCGCGGGTATGCCTCGCTGGGCCGCGGCGCGGGCCGCGCCGATGGTGCCCGACTCGTCGACGTCCGGGCCGAGTGACTGGCCCTCGTGGATTCCGGCGACGACGAGGTCCGGTTTCATGCCCAGGTCGTCGAGGGCGACGTTGACCGCGTCGGCCGGGTAGCCGTTGACCTCGGTCACGGGCGTGCCGTTGGAGGCATCGCTCTTGGTGTAGTTGACCGGGCCGTCGGTGGTCTTCCCGCCGGTGCCGCTCTGGTTCGCCGCCGGCGCGACGATCTGTAGGTTGACGTCCGACAGGGTGATCAGGCCATGGACGATCGCTTCGAGGCCTTCGGAGCCAACCCCGTCGTCGCTGGTGACGAGCACGTACAGCCTGCCGTTGGGCGCCTTCGAGGGCACGCCAGCGGTCGCCCCGCCGTCCGCGGTCCCACCGTCGCCGGCGCCGCCGGTGGTCCCGTCCGTCGGCACGGCGGCGGTCGGGACGGCCGCGCCGGGTGTGGGCGCCGCCGTCCCTACGTCCTCGGGCATACACGCGACGGCACCGAGCAGCACCGCCGCACTGGCGATGGCGACGGACAGGCGGACAGGTTTCCCGGGCACGGGCCCTCCTAACGGTTCGTGTCATGTCGTGTCGGCGCGCCGGACCACTCAGGGCGCCGCGGCGCCGAGAGTGGTCCGCCCCCTGAAGCGCCGGGCCCAGACTGTGCGGCGGCGGTCAGCGGCCGTAGCGGCCGTAGGTCTCGGTGGCCAGGGCGCTGCTCGTCCCGTCGGTGTAGATCTCGCGGCCGTCGGTCCGCAGACCGGAGCCGTCCAACGACGGCAGGATCCGGACCTTCTCGACCAGGCCGCTGGTGAAGTAGTAGGTGACGGTCACCGATGTGCCCAGGTAGCCCCAGCTGATGTTCTTCGCGTAGCCCCAGTCGACGTAGTCGCTCCCCAGGCCCATCCAGGGGCGGGAGACGATCCGGAACCGGGCGGTGTTGAGGCGGTCGCAGTCGGTCTGCGAGATGGTGACGCTGGCGATGAACGCCTTCGGGTCCTTCGCCAGCCAGACGCCGGTGTACCCGTTGTCGCAGTTCGTCGGCCCGCCGCGCGCGAACGCCGGCCCACCGGCCGTCGGGACGGCCGCCTCGACCGGCTCCGGCGACCCCGGCGTCGTCACCTCCGGTGACGTCGCACCGGACGCCGGCGCCGTCGGCGCCGCCGCGTCACTCGTGCGCTCCGAGCTACACGCGGTCGTAGCCAGACCCAACGCCAGGGCGCTGACCACCAGCGCCATGCCAAATCGGCGGGACGTGGGAGCGGGGATGCGTTTCACGTTCACTTCTCCTGTCAGCTGAGCTGCGCCTTTCGGCAGCGCGACAAGGTGGCGGGGAGTGCCCCCGGTCCCCTCGCCGAGTACCCGGCTGAAGACGTTGTCGATCTTCACGAAAATGGACCTCGCACCAGGCGATCGCGAACACCGACGCGTATTCGCGGTCCTGCGCTTCCTACGCGCATAGGGCACCGCCGAAGTTCTCAGCGCGCATCGCCCGAACCCAATGACTTGACCAGAGAATGCAGAGAGCCGGAATCGGCCCCAGCGACCCGCCCTTCGACGGCCACCGCGATCAAGTAGCCGAGGGGCCCCGGGAAGGCTTACAGCGTGGTGAGCCGGCCTGGGGTCCCGTCGTCATGCCCGAACTATCGTCACCATTGCGCCCATCGGATCTCTACACCGGTGCGAGGCAACCGCGTCCCGGTGAATCCGCGCGCGCCCCGTTTCGGATCAGCTCTGACTTCTTGGCGTGAGCATGTCTCGCACCTTGGCCCTTACCAGTAGATCCAGTAAGATATGCCGGCAAACAGGACGGCGTTCGGGAAAGCGTTCGGCCAGACTGTGATGACGCCGAAGCTGTTGCTCTGCGAGACGGCGAACGCGGCGCCGACGGTACTGCCTTGTGACTGCGAGGACCAGGTGATGATGTCGTCGCGGCCGTCGCCGTTGAAGTCCCCTACCCCGGGTACCTCGCCGCGGGCGCAGAAGTAGCCCTGCCAGAGGCTGGACGGGCCGAAGCTGGTGCCGGTGGACAGGGCGACCCATACGTCGGCGGTGTCGCCTCGGGTGAAGTTGGCGATGTCGTCGCGGCCGTCGCCGTTGAAGTCGCCGACGGCGGGGAACTCGTCACCGAGTGAGAACCGGTTCTGCCACATCGCCTGTCCGCCGAACGATGTGCCGGTGCTGGGGTAGACGTACACGTAGCCGTCCTGGCCTCGGACGAACAGCGCGATGTCGTCGCGGCCGTCGCCGTTGAAGTCCCCGACTTCCGGTGCCTCCGCGGTGTAGGCCATCGCGTTGTTCCAATAGGTGGGAGTGGTGAAGCCGTAGCCGGTCGACAGGGCGACGCGTACCCGGCCGGAGTTCTGGGTGCCGGCGAGGACGAACACGGCGAGGTCCGCGCGGTGGTCACCGTTGAAGTCACCGGCCTCGGCTACGATCCTGGAGTCGGAAGGGTTGATCAGCAGTCCGGCCGGTAGCGACGCCGCCCAGGACGGGGACTCGACAAAGTTGGCGACATGGCTGAGCAGGACACGCACGGTGCCGATCGGCGCGCTATAGGCCCGTATCAAGATGACATCGTCCAAGCCGTCATAGTTGACATCCGCTACGACCGGAATCTCAGCTGACGAATAGCTCCCGGACCAGACCGTGGGGGCGCCGAAGTTCTGCTGGCCCACCAGTGTTCCCACGCTGAGAGCGACGCTGATCTGCCCGTCTTTGAACGCGATGATGTCGTCGTAGCCGTCACCGTTGAAGTCGCCGCTGCGCGACAGCACCCCGGAAACAGGCGTTGACGCGCTGGCGGTGCCGGCGAAAGCCCAACTCACGGCCACGGTCACGACCACGACGCACATAAGTCCGAGCCAGCGGATCCGGCCCCGTCTTCTCATGACGCTGTCCTCGCTGTCGTCCGTCCGCGGGCGGCGGGATCGGCATCGGTCGGCGGCTCGGGGTCTCGCCGGCTGGCCAGTGCACCGAAGCCGATGACGGTGGCGATGCTGTCCGCGACGCCGAGAGTGGGGATGTTGCCGATGTTGGCGATCGGGAACGCCAGGGCGGCCAGCGCGATCAGGGTCACGGTCCACCGCGACGCGACTCCTCGCAGCGCGATCGCGCACATCAGGAGCATCAGCGGGAAGCCCAGCCCGAGCGGTTTGATCAGGACGGCGGCGCCACTGCGGTCGACGAGGGAGACGTCTCCGAGGGCGACGTGGATCGCGTCGAAGCCGTAGGCGACGTTGCCGGCGATCCCGATCGAGCCCACGACCAGCAGCGCGGCCGTGAACGTGCCGGATGTCCAGGTCGCGACCCGGATCAGGACGAGCGTGTAGGCGAGGGCGCCGAGCACGTGGAAGACGCCGCCCGTGGCGTCGGACTCCCAGCCACGCAGGGCATAGAGGACGCTTGCGATCAGGTAGAGGACGGGTGCGGCGACGAGGGACGCGTTCAGCAGCCGGTCGGCGGGTGAGCCGGAGACGGCGTTCACGGAAGCTCCAGGTGGGTCGGATCAGATCGGACCCCACCACCGTCCCGGCACGACCGCGCCGGCACATCCGAGCAGACCCGCCGCGATGGCAAGGGTTGTCCCTGTACCGCCCGTTGGGTGCCCTGGTGCACCATGTCGCTGTGCCTCGGATCCCGCCACGCGTGTCGGGACCGGTGTGCGGCGCAGCCGTCACGGCGCTGGTGGCGGGCGGGTTCGCCCTCGGGTTCCGGCTTGATGATCTGCACAACGGCCTGCTCGCCGTCGCCTTCACCGCCGTCGGGCTCTACGTGGTGTGGCAGCGGCCGGCCAACCGCGAGGCCTGGCTGTTCGTCGCCACCGGGGTGGCGCAGGCAGCGATGTTCGCGGCCCGCCAGTATGGCCTGCACCGCCCCGCGTTGCCCGCCGCCTCCTGGATCGGCTGGCTCGGGGTGTGGCCGCTCCCGCTGGTGTTCGTGCTGATCGCGGTCACCCTGATGAGCTTCCCGACCGGGCGCCTGCCGTCGCGGCCGTGGCGGGCGGTTGTCGGGGCGCTGGCGGTGCTGGGGGTGGCGCTCGCGGCGATGTCGGCACTGTGGCCGGTCGAGTACGACCGGGTCCCGCTGGCCGCGCCGCACCCGCTTCACCTGCCGGGCGCCACGGCGGCGACCGCCATTCACCCCATCGCGATGGCGGTCGGCTACCCGGTTTTCCAGCTCGTCTGGGTGGTGTGCGCGATCCGGCGGCTGGTGCGCGCCGAGGGCGACGAGTCCCGGCAGCTGCGCTGGTTCGTCTTCGCGGTGGCGGCGACGGGGGCGGTCATGGCCGTGGGGCTGATCGGGTGGGGCACGCCCGTGCCCGGGCTGCTGGCCGTGCCACTGGTGCCGGTGGCCGCAGGGGCGGCCATCCTCAAGTACCGCCTTTACGACATCGACCCGGTGATCAACGCGACGCTCGTCTGGGGCGCGATGGCGGCGGTGGTCACCCTCGGGTACGCCGTCATCGTGGTGGCCGTCGGCAGCCTGATCGGCGGTTCGGGCACGCTGCTCGCACTCCTGGCCACCGCGTTGGTGGCCGTGGCGTTCGAGCCACTTCGCCGCCGCGCCCAGCGGGTGGCCGACCGGATCGTCTACGGCCGCCGCGCCACCCCGTACGAGACCCTGTCACGGCTGTCCGCCCAGCTGACCGGCCCGTCGAGCGGACTGCTCGACGGGCTGTGCGCCACGGTCGCCGACGGTACCGGCGCGAGGCAGGTCGTGCTGTGGACAGGACCCGCCAACGAGCTGCACGCGGTGTCGGCGTGGCCGGCGCCGCGTCCGGACGAGGTCAGGACCCTCGACGAGCTGACGCTCGGCGGACGCGCGGTGCCGGTCACCCACGGTGGCCGGACCGTTGGCGCGCTCGCCGTGACGACGGGGGCGCGTGGTTCGTTGACCTCCCAGGAACGCGGTCTGCTCGCCGACCTGGCCGCCCAGGCGGGCCTCGTCCTGGAACTGCGCGCGAGCGCCCAGCGCCTGGTCGCCGCGGGCGACGAGGCCCGACGCCGGCTGGAGCGCGACCTCCACGACGGGGCCCAGCAGCGGCTGGTCACCGTCGCGATGGAGCTGGGCGCACTCGCCAAGGCCGCCGACGGCGCCACCGCGTTCGCCGACCGAGCCGAGGCGGCCCGCCAACAGTTGCTCCAGGCCACCGCTGAGCTGCGCGAGACCGCCCGCGGGCTGCACCCGGCGGTGCTCACCCAGGACGGGTTGGAGGCCGCGCTCGGCTACCTCGCCGACCGGTCCGCCCTTCCGGTACGACTCCACATCGCCGTGGACCGCCGGCTGGCACCCGCCGTGGAGGCGACGGCGTACTTCGTCGTCAGCGAGGGCCTCACCAACGCGGCCAAGCACGCGGGCGCCCGGATCACCACTGTCACCGCGGAGCTGACCCCGCAGGGGCTGCTCCTGGAAGTCGGCGACGACGGCGCAGGCGGCGCGCAGGCCCGTCCCGGATCCGGCCTGGAAGGGCTCACCGACCGCCTCGCCGCCCTCGACGCCCGGCTGATCGTCGACAGCGGACCCGGCGGAACACGGCTACGGACGGTGATCCCATGCGGGTGATGCTGGCCGACGACGCCGTCCTGTTCCGAGAAGGACTGGCCCGCATCCTGACCGAGATGGGCTTCGACGTCACCGGCCAGTACGCCGACGGAGACACCCTGGTCGCCAAGGTGCGCGACAACCCACCCGACGTCGCGGTGCTGGACCTGCGCATGCCACCGGGCTTCGCCGACGAAGGCATCGAGGCGGCGCGGGCCATCCGGGCCGCGGCACCATCGGTCGGGCTGATGCTGCTGTCCCAGTACGTGGAAGTGCACCACGCCCTTCGACTGATGACCGAGTTCGACGGCGGGGTCGGCTACCTGCTCAAGGACCGCGTCTCCGACCTGAACGTCCTCGGCGCCGAGCTACGCAACGTCGCCGTCGGAGGCACCGTGATCGACCCCGACCTGGTGGTCCGGCTCGTCACCCGGCGACGCGAGGACGACCCACTGGGCAGGCTCACCGACCGGGAACGGGCGGTACTGGCCCTGATGGCCCGCGGGCACTCCAACACCGCCATCGCCACCGACCTCTACCTCGCGGTCAAGACCGTCGAGGCACACGTCACCTCCATCTTCACAAAACTGGACCTCGCACCAGGCGACCGCGAACACCGACGCGTACTCGCGGTCCTACGCTTCCTACGCGCATAGAGCACCGCCGAAGCTCTGAGCGCGCCTCGCCCGAGGCTCCGAGCTGTTCGGCGGTCGGCTCGGTGTAGTCGTCCGCGCATCGTTGCCGGTGTTCCGCGGGGCAGATGTTCGCACAGCTCGCGGACGCCCAGTGGCCGTTGTAGTCGGGGCTCTGATGCGCGTAGGGGACTCCACACCAACGCGGCGACAAACGCGTCCTACGCTCCAAACTCCCCGAACTCGTCAAACAGGAGATCTGGGCGCTCCTGCTCACCCACTACGCCATACGCACCCTCATGACCGAAGCCGCCGACGAAGCCGATGTCGACCCCGACCGACTCTCCTTCATGCGAACACTCCGAGTTACCCCCGCCAGGTCACCGACCAGGCGGATTTTTCCCCCTGACCGCCAGGCCCGCGCACTCCAACGCGGCTGCGTGGCTCGCCCACACCAGTGGCGCTGACGCTGCCCGACCTCGTGCGGCATCCGCCGGTTCTGGCGCGGCAGACCCTGACCGTCGTCGAGAACCCATCGGTCATGGAGGTGGCGTACATTACCGGAGTTCGCGCACCGCTCGCCTGCACCAGCGGCCAGCTCTGCGCCATCGACCACGTACTCTTCCAACTCGCTGTCAAATGCCACCTGGACCTGCGCTACGCCGGCGACATCGACCGGGATCACTCCAGGCCGACAGATCGCGGCGGTGGTGGCAGCGACCTACGGCGCCGAACTGATCGCGATGAACGAGGAGACCGCCGCCGAGGCGCTACGGAACCATCCCGCCCGGACCTTCTCGCTGTCGGGCGATGACGACGCCGAACCGCTTGCGATCTATCAGGAACACGATGTGCTTCTCTCACGAATCCTCGGTGAGCGACCCGACGGCCCCGATCGGTGAGGAATGCCAATTGCTCAGGGTCGCCGATCGCGACCTCCCAGTCCAACTCTCGTGCGGTCCCCGCTCGGCCTCTCGCCACGCCTCGATCACGATGCGATGGTAGCGATCAAGCGCCCGTTCATGATCTCAGCCAACGTACGCCCCGCAAGCTGAGGCTTCCCGTGCCAGCCAGGACGCCCGGCTGAGGTCGCCGCAGCTCGCTACACCCGGTAGCTGATTGCTCCAGAGCCATCTGGGGCTCGAACCGCGACCTGAACGGCTGACCTGGACATCCATCACCCAGGACTCCCCCCACGCAGGTAGATGGAACCTATTTATGCAGGTCAGACGATCTGTAGCGCAGCGTAGTGGACCTGGGGCACCACAATAAGAACCGTTCGATCTTGGTCGAGGGACCGGAAATCCAGGTCCGGGCGATCCGGACGCGAGTGTTGGTCAGGGGCGATGCCCGGTGAGCGCCCAAGCGACGGGCGGTGCGACGTCGACCGGCTCGCGCGAGACGGCTGGCGATGATCGGCCCACGGGCCAGCTGATCGAGCGGACCGTGGCTGTGATCATGGCAATGGTCGTGGCGCTAACATTCCTTTTTGGCTTCGGAAATGTCTGGATTCTGGCGCTTCAGCTTGGCGTTCCTGAATATGTTGCCCCACTGAATCCCCGTGGGTTCACGCGATCTGAAGTCTTTTCAGGTCGAACTCGTGGGTCGGTTGGTGCCTGGACGGGTGGTTGACCCCTGGGTTCCCGCCGAACCGTCGGGATGGTGCTGTTCGGCGGGTGACTCGAGGAGTTGGCGGGCGGCGTTGGCGTAGCGCATGGCGGTGTTCTGGTCGAGACCGAAGACGGCGGCGAGGTGGAGGGGGTCGGGGCCGTGGGTGAGGGCCTCGTCGAGTTGTCGGTCGACGCGGAGCTGTTCGAGCGTGACAGGCAGGCCGCGGACGATCAGCGAGAGCCAGCTGTTGCTGACTGGGCTATGTCCGAGCGCGGTCTGTCCATTGATCAGCAGGTAGGGGTTGGCGGTGTTGGGCCATCGGTCGCGGCGGTGGGCGAGCCAGTCCAGGACGGCGTGGTGGGTGAGGTCGTCGAGTGGCCGGTTTATGTCCGCGATGACGATCCGACGGTTGCCGAGGTCGATATCGTCGAGTTGCAGGTGGCGGGTCGTCTTGTTGCGGGCGGCGTGGATTCCGGCGAGGGCGACGACGAGCCGCGTCGCGGGAGTGGTCGCGGCGTCGAGGACCAGGCTGACCTGCTCGGGGTGTAGCGGAAGGATGAGATTGTAATGTTTGCGGCCGGTGCGTAGCCGTGCGGCGGGATTGCGGAAGATGGTACCGGTCTTCTTGCAGTGCGCGAAGAGGGAGCGTAGCACGACGGCGGTGTGGTCACGTTTGTTCCCGTGGACGGATCTGATGACCGTGTGGATGTCTTCGCTGGTGATTTCACGGAGATGATGGAAGCGGGTCGACCAGTCCAACAGGGTGGGTTTGATCTCGTTGAGATAGCCGTAGGCGGTGTTTTTGCTGTGAGCGCGGGTTCGCGGTCCGCCGGCGTGCAGGGTTCGGATCCAGTCCTCGACGTCGCGGCGGATGCCCGGGGTGATGCCGTCAAGTTTGTGCTCGAGGTAGGCGTCGAAGGTGGACTGTCGGTCGTCTTCGAGCAGCCCGAGATGGTTCAACGCCTGAACGGTCCGCTCGACGCTGATCCAACGTGCTTGGAGAGCGGTAACCATGTCGGAGTAGCGGACTTTCTCGCCGGGAGCGAGCCAGGACAGGAGTATGACCAGCGCCCGGTCGACGTCGGTGTGGACACGGCGGGTCCATCCGCGGGCTTCGCCCAGGACGCGGGCGCGTCGGCGGGCCTCTACCAGCAGTGGGTTGGTGAGGTCGGCGTTGTTCCGGTCGAACCGGGTGAAGTCCCGAGGCAGGTCGACCAGTCGAAGTTGCACCCATGCCGTTCCGTGGCTGGGGATTTGGACGGGCGGGGTCGGGTGCGGCGCCTTTCGGCTGTTCTTGCCGAGGCGCGGGCCGGTTGGGGCTGGCACGCTATGGTGGAGGCCGGCGAGAAACAGTTGGTGGTGGCGGACCGCTTCGAGGAATGGCTCGATGGCGGGTGCCCAACACCCAGCCGTTTCCAGGGTGGCCTGTTTCCAGCATAGCCGGCAGTAGTCCCGTCTCACGGGGAGAAAGCGGTCGCAGCCGGCGCACGTGCCGCGGGGAAGCCGCTGCCGGGCGTGGGCGCAGGCTGGGCAGTACCGGCCGGCGAACACGCCCCAGGCCAGGCAGTCGCCGCAGCTGGTCGGCGGTTTGCCGTCACGGATCCAGGTCATCGTCACACCGGTGGCAGGGACCGTCCGTCCCGCCGTCTGGGGATCACCGGTGGGGCCGCGGCCTGCGCTGCCACGGGCCGGTCGCTGCCGGCCGGTCGGGTGGCCTTGTCGGGTTCGGGGATCAGCAGATCACCGATGGGGCAGCCGAGGACTGCGCAGATGACGTCGAGGTTGTCGAGTTTGATGCTGGCCGGTTGCCCTGACCACAGGCCCGACATCTTCCCGGCACTGATGACCAGGCCATGCTCGGCGAGCAGTTGCTGCATCTCGCTGGCCTTCCAGATGCCTCGGTTGGCCGCGGCCAGCCGCAGGTTCCACCGCACCGTGTCATGCCTCCGTTTCCATTCTTCGACCCTCTGACGCCGACCCCGGCGGCGAACGGATCGCGGGTGCGTGCAGCCGGGGTGGAGATTTCTCTGCTCATGGCAGCTGTCCTTTCAACCGGTTGGCGGCCCGTTGCTGACCAGCCACCCACGCGTCTTCGATGTGGCCGCGATGCACGTGGACGTAATGCATCGTGGTTGCGACCCAGCGATGACCGAGGACCTCCTGGATGGCGATCAGGTCCATTCCGGCCAGGTAGAACTGGGAGGCGGCGAAGTGCCGCAGTACGTGTGGCGTGAGTGGGCTCTTCCATTCCGGCAGATGACGGACCGCGGCCTCGACGAGACCGTTGCGCAGCGCATCGTCGCCGACGCGCACGCAGGTTCCGTCGCCCTTGCGGCGTTCCGACGGGAACAACGGGTTGCCCGGCCGGGTATGGTCGTCGCCAAAATGGCCCCACACGTCCTCGACGAACCAGCGCAGCGTGCGGTCCGCGTCCCTGATGAGAGGAACCATCCGCTCCCGCGGCCCACTTCCGCGCGAGCCTTTGCCGCACCGGACGTGCAGCTTGCCGAACCGGCCGAGGTCCCACTTGATGTCGTCTAGATCGAGGTTGCACACCTCGTTGACACGCAGGCCCACCTCGGACATCAGCCTGGCCGCCGCGTAGTTACGCGCGGCGGGGGCGAACTTGCGGCAGGTCACCAACTCGGCACGCCACCCGGTAAACAACGCATCGACCTGGGCCTGGCTCGGCGGGATCCGCAACGAAGCACCGGCCTGCCCACGCGGCCGGTTCACCTCGTCAATCGGGCACGCCACGACGTGGCCGGTCATGTTGTGGATCTCGACCTTGTGGCGCAGTTCCAGGAATAGGAAGTAGGTTTTCAGCGCCTGCGCTCGAGACGACCTGGTTGCCTGCGCCGCGCGACGCAGGACCTGCCCAAAGTAGACATCCCCATCGGAAGGCGCCATCTCCCACAAAGGACGGCCGAACCATGACCTGATCTGCTCCAGGTGCCCGACGTCGGAACGGATGGTCTTATCGGCCAGACCCGCCGCGGACCGCGCCAACACGAACCCCGCCAGTACATCCGTCTCAAACTCCCTAACCTCGTCCGGACTCGCGGGCGCACGCGCCTCGCGGAGATCCCGCACCACTGCCAGACCCAACCCGCGTCCCTCACCTTCACCACGACAGCCGGACGATCGGCAGCGACGGTAGGACCTCAGGAATCGCGAAACGACTTCAACACACGACCTCGATCGTGAAGGACACAGGGAGACCCTGTCCCCACGGGGATCGCCTGCCGGCACGCCCTCAGTAGCAGCACGGAACTCGGGGGCTATTTAATAGTCGCACCGGCGGTCGACCTGTCGATGATCGGCCTCCTTATACGGCCACGGCTGCGGGAGCGAGCCGGAAGGACAAGGGCCCGTGTGACGGTAGGCCCGGGTGTTCCGACGCCCCGCTCCGAGGACGAGGCCGCACTGCCGGCGGGGAACCGCGTGGCATCGAAGCGGGACGAAACCCTCGTCCCGACGCGGCGGTCATCGCAGTGGCGCGTGATCCGGCTTCTCGGTCGACTTGAGCTGTCGCCCAGGTGACTCGAAGAGATCGAGTCACCTGTGGGCGGTGAGTGACGTGTCCCGCCGCTACAGTCACACTGTAGGAATAGTTTCGGGGGGTGCCATGGCGGTTGGCCCACGCGTCCAGTACCTGGTGGCCGGCTGAACACGCGTATGGACGCCGGTGACCTGGATGGGGAGCGGCTGTATGGCATGGACGGCCGCGACCGCAAGGCGTTGAAGCTTGCCCTGGCCAGCGCAGTTCTGACCTGGAACCGGTTGAACGAGCTGGTCGACGGGCTCGGGCGGACGTTGAGTGACTATGCCGCTCATGACATGCCGTTGCCGTCGGTCGCGTTCGCGGTCATCGGTGGCGCCCGCGCCGAGGGCTGGCTGGCGGAGCTGGTCGCCGAGGCGGTCACGACCTACCCGGGCAACTGGGCGCTTGCCTCGTTCGCGCGCCGGTTCGTACGCGGTGACGACGCGGCCGACCCGGTGCCGGAATTTCCGCCAAACCAATGGTCTCGCAGGGACGTCGGCCAGCGTTGGGGCGGCCAGCCTGGTCCGGCCCTGGCCGCAATTCCGGACCGTCGAGTGATTCCCCGCCGTCTGCGCGCCACCAGCACCGTCTATTTCGACCTGACCGACGTTGAGGCGGAGCTCGTGGCGACCCGGGATGCCTCCGGGCCGCTGGCGGCGTTCGCCACTACGTATGCGGACGAGTCCTACCTGAACGTGCTGCGGGAACGCTTCGGCTACGTGTTTCCGGACACTGCTGTTCCCGATGTCCTCTCGCTCAGCGATCACCTCATGTCCCCGGAGCGGGCGGCCACTGAGCCCCGATCCACCGGTGATTTCCTGTGATCTTTGGTTGATCAACTGAGCTGGCAGTGGATCTTCCTGGTTGGTTTTCGGCTGGCCGGGGCGTGGTTGGCCTGCCGGTCTGCCCGGCTTTCCGCATGGTCTCCGGTCGGCCCCGGG
>Ga0207641_10003112_pt1 | contig 14916 bp, 7 predicted proteins | sample KBSSwiS62_FD_184306 | JGI IMG/M metagenome (GOLD analysis project Ga0207641, IMG submission 184306) | Switchgrass rhizosphere microbial communities from Kellogg Biological Station, Michigan, USA - KBS Switchgrass S6-2 (SPAdes) (version 2) | ecosystem: Host-associated > Plants > Roots >... | reverse complement strand
GTGCCGGCGACTCGCACGGCGACATCGTGTTCTGGCCGCTGCTCGCACTAGCCCAGTACCTGATCGCGAGCGGCGACGCCTCAATCCTCGACGAGCCGATCGCGTTCGTGCCGAAGCATGCCGCGCGTCCCGGCCGGCGCCACCCGGTGTGGGAGCATGTGCTGCGCGCGCTCGCGCTAACGCGTCGCCGCCGGATCTCCGGCACCGCGCTTGCCGCCTACGGCCACGGCGACTGGAACGACGCGCTGCAGCCGGCCGATCCGGCGATGCGGGAGAACATGTGCAGCGCCTGGACGGTGACGTTGCACCACCAGACCCTGACGACGCTGGCGCGCGCGCTGCGGCAGGTCGGCCGCCAGCCGGCCGCGCAGCGGCTCGAACGGCAGGCCGAGGCGGTCCGGCGCGATTTCCTGCGCCTGCTACTGGTCGACGACGTGCTCGCGGGCTACGCGCTGTTCGAACCGGAGCTACGCGCTCGTGAGGCCGGCGACACGGCCCGCGACGGTCACGGTCGAGTCCCGCGCATCCGCTACCTGCTACACCCGCGCGACGAGACGACCGGCGTGCGCTATAGCGTCCTGGCGATGATCCACGCGATCCTTGAAGGCCTGTTCGACCGCGCCCAGCTGCAGCACCACCTGCGCCTGATCGACGAGCACCTGACGGGCACCGACGGGGTGCGACTGTTCGACCGGCCGCTCGCCTATCACGGCGGGCCGCAACGCAACTTCCAGCGCGCCGAGAGCGCGAGCTTCTTCGGGCGCGAGATCGGCCTCATGTACATGCACGCGCACCTGCGCTACGCGCAGGCACTCGCGCACATCGGCCAAGCCGAGCGCTTCTTGCACGCGCTCTGCCAAGCCAACCCGATCGGCTTGCGCGAGATCGTGCCGACTGCGACGCTGCGCCAGTCGAACTGCTACTACTCGAGCTCGGACGCGAAGTTCGCCGACCGCTACCAGGCGAGCGACGAATACGAGCGCGTGCGCCGCGGGACGATCGATCTCGACGGCGGCTGGCGCGTCTACTCGAGCGGGGCCGGCATCCTGTACAGCTTGGTTGTGCGACAACTGCTCGGTCTGCGGCTCGAAGCCGAGGCGCTGCTGATCGACCCCGTGCTGCCGCCGGCGCTCGATGGGCTGTGTGTCGAGGCCGTGCTGCTCGGGCAGCCGTTCGAGATCAGCTACCGCGTGCGTGGTGCGGGCTGCGGCGTCGTCGCCATGCAGCTCGACGGCGCGGCGCTGGAGTTCACGGAGGAAGCCAACCCCTATCGCCGCGGCGCCGCGCGCGTGGCGCTGGCGGAGATGGCGATAGGCGCCGACGGCTCTCGACCGCGGCGGCTCAGGATCGAGGTGGGCAACCCCAACGACGAGGTCATTGAGTAGATCATGAGCGTGTTCTCACCCGCGCAGCGTGAGAATGCACTCGGCAACAGCGCATGATTCGAAGAAAGAAGACCCCTGCTCTACTAGCCCGGGCGTCCATTTGAAGCTGTTCGCTCGTTGGCTGGGAAGATGATGAAGCTCAGCGATTCAGCTTGTCGATGATTGCCTTCACCTCGGCATAGGCAGCGGCCGTGGCCTCGGCGTCGTAGCCGACGTGGGGGTCCCGCTCGACGCAGGCGTCGGCATAGCTAAATGGGCGACTCGTGTCGAGATTTTGCAGGTGACCTTGCGGATCCTCTTCGATACGACATCGGCGCACCGTCTGAGCATCCTTGAGGATGACTGCTTGTCGAGGCAGGAGCGGGATGTCGAAGGCATGCGGAGCGTTCGGGTACTCGGTAAGCTCAACGCTCCGCCCGGCCGCCAACAATCGCTTGATATAGCTCTTGCAGGCGGCAATCGGGTTGTAGTCGTCTGGCGTGCCTTGGAAGATGTGAATGGGTCGGTCCACGAGATCTGTGTCGCCGGCAAACTTGGTCGTGCAATCGGGATAAAAAGGCAGGTAGCTCGCGAAGTCGACGCCGGAGCGGTTCCACAGTCTGTGGAAGCGCTTGAGGCTCGCATACAGCACCGCCTGGCCGCCGCGCGAGAACCCCATCAAGACGATCCTCGACGGATCTACACGCGGGTGGTTGGCCAAGATTTCAAGCGAACGGTAGATGTCTACGATGAAATTCAGCCGTCCCAGGCTCGCTTGGTTTGTATTGGTCTGGACAAGGCTTCGTCCTGTGAAGCCATCGATAGCGAACGTCGAGATTCCGGAACTCAGCAACTCACGGGACCAGCCATCCACATTCGAGCTGATCCCCCCTGAGCCATGCATCATGACGACCAGCGGCAACCTGCCGCTGCCCTGGGCGATACGCAAGACGCCTGCGACCGTCACTGGCCGACCTGATGAGTCTCCGGCCAGGAACTGCTCGTCACTGAGCGTCAAGCTGGCTATCGAATGGATTTCAGTCCGAGCCGCCAAGTCCCTGGCAGGACCCGGCGTGGATTGGGCCGATGCCGCTCCGACGCTGGCGATCAACATGAGCCCCAGGACAGTCTTGACCAGTACGGACACATCGTTCTCCCGCGCAGCGTCGCGCGGCGATGCGTTGGAACGGAATACTACAGCCACGCAGTGGAACGCGCGGCTTGGCTTGAGCCGAGCATGCCAAGCGCTGCGAGGGCTTGCTCATTGCCATCCTGAGCGACCGCTCCGCGGCGGTTCAGCCAGCGCTGCCAGGGACCACTCAGGGTCGGGAGTTCCCGTTCGCGCCCCGAGGAAGCTGCCACTGACGTCGCTTGCATTGGCGAGATCACTGGCGGCTGATCCTGAGTGATCGGCAGGTTCCGAAGTACAGCGGCCAGTCGCTCGGACCGAGAGTGAATGGCGGGTACCGGCACACCGGTCTCTTCGTCGGATCAGCATTCACGCGTGTAGTAAGGCATCGGCCAGCTTCAGCCTGAAATCCCGACCGGGTTCCCGCAGCGTCAGGTCAATTGATCAGCTGACCTGGTGCCCACGAGCCGCAGTACCTTAGGTGTGCTTCGACTCTCCGAAAGCGCGTCAGTCGCTCAGGGGTCCAGGGTAAGCGAGCTATCAGGAACGACGCAAAGTGACAGTCCGTAGACGCACTGCGTCGACATTTAGTGGCGTCGCCTGTAACTGTCAAATGGATTTGGAACGCAGATGGCAAGAATCGTAAGCAAACTTGCAAAACGCCGCGGCGTCCGATACCGACGCGTAGATTGGTTCCTGTAATGCATGCAGGTACGCGTATGGACAGAGACAAAGCAGCGGAGCGGTTACGCAGTCTCGCTTCGGACAGCGGCAAGCGCTCGAAGACGGCACAACTGCGAGATGTCTTCGGTGAGATCGAGGAGGCCCTTGAGGCCGGGGTCTCGCAAGCCACGATTCTCGAGGAGCTCCGTGCGATGGGGCTCGACGTCAACCCCAACACCTTCCGCAGCACCATGCGTCGCCTGCGTAATCGTCAACCGGTGCCGACCGAAGGGATGCCTCTGCAGCATGTGTCGACGGGAACTCGGTCGGCAGACACCAGCGGCGGCTCGGGGCCGTCTACGACCATTCGCGGTTCACTGTACGACGTCGAGGCCCTGAGTCGACTTCTGCTCGCTTCGGCGTGTTCGCGTCCTTGTGAGGACGCGCTGCGCGGCTGGCGGACTGCGCCGACAACGTAGGCTCGAGAGCCGCAGGTGCCTGCTGGTCCGCTACCCGAGCCGCCGGCACTCCCTTGCAATGATGGCCAACGCAGGGTATCGCGAGGCGCTCGTCCATCGCTACGCGGGCCTCGAGCGCACCAACCGCTTGCAGATGCAGGGCTGACGACTCGCAGGGCACGTGCGTGGCAGCTCACGCAGCGCAAAGCTGCTCATGGCAGGCGTGTCAATGTCACACGTCTGCGTTCCCGCAGCGTGCCATTCGAGTTGAACAGGGTCACGAGGAAGGTCACCGTGCTGTCCGGCGCGACAACCACCTCATCGACGGCGGTGTTGGCCAGCGGAACAACTGTCGTGACGCATCCGGCAGGCGAGCTGACGTTGCAGTGAATGACTGCCTGGAACGTGGCCAATGTTCCCGCGCTGACAGTGAACACCACTGGGGCCAGGCCGCTCAGGAAACTGTTGTCGAGAAGTTCGTAGCGCCCGTTCCCCAATGAATCGAAGAAGCCGATGCTCGCGCCGCTGGTCTGGCTCTGGACGCACTGCGCGTTGACTTCGCTCGTCGTGAAGATGCAGGACCTCACGCTGTAGGCACCCACGGGCCCGATGAACAAGGGACGCCTGATTTCCGGATACTCGGCGGTCGGACTCGAGGCGACGATCTCGAACTTTCCGATCGCCGTGCCCGAGGTGAAGGTCGCAGTGATGTCAGGGATGAGGTCGACGATCGTGCCACCGGTGGCCGACCAGTTCGCATGGCAGGCTTCGGAGCCATCGCCGCAGCCCGAGAGGGAAATGAATCTGCCGAGCGCGTCGAACCCGGCCTTGAACACCTGGACCTGGATGGGACGAGCAATCGCCGCGACGATGCCCTGTCCGAACGGGACGTCGACCAGGCTGCCCTTGATGACAAAGCCGCCGCTGCCCACGTTGGCGCTCACCGTGCCGTGCGCCAGTTGGGTGGTGCCGGGGTCGCCACGCACCACCAGGTCCACGGATACGGATGTGCATCCTGCGCCGGGCGTCACCGTGGCCGCAACGGCGCCGCCTGCATCGGTGCGCGCGCTGGTCGGCGAGACCGTGCCGCAGGTCGGCGCAAGTTCGACGAGAAGGTTCGCGCCGGGAGCAAATTGGCCGTTGCCGATCGGCCGCTCGACAACGGCCGTGAGGGGCGCCGAGCCGGCGATCTGGGACGGCATCTGCGCTCCTATTCGGGCGCCGACGCAGACGTCCGGCCCCAGGATTCGCGTTCGTTCGAGCAGCGCCTCGTTCCGGTTGACGCCCTGGGCCGCATATAAGCTGGAGTAGGCGTAGTAGCAGAGGATCTGGAGGTCCGACAGCGCTGCCTCGTTCATGGTGACCGGGTAGCCCTCGATGTCCAGCGTCAAGCTGTCGGTGGCACCGCTGCCGTCCACATCAAGGTTGAATGCGTCCGTGGTGATCCCGCCCGTGAACCCGTCGCCGTTGAGATCGAAACGGCTGTAGTCCTTCGCAGCTGGAATGCTGGGCCTATTGGGATCGGTCAGGCCATAGGCGGTCTGGAACTGCAGCAGATCGAGGTGGTCGAAAACGCCATCACCGTTGACGTCGAGCAACGCCGGGCGCACGGCTCCCGAACCGACGCCGAGCACGAACTGAACCGAGTCGAGGTCGAGAACCGCGCGATACGCATCGACCACGGGCACGACCGGACTCCTGGCCGTTGTCCGGCTTGCCTGCCTGATCTGTTGGACGGTCACCTTGACGTCCTGATTCCGAAGATCGTTCGACAGCACCCAGAGGTACGACGCGAGGCCGGCCACCTGCGCGGTCGCAAAGCTCGTGCCGTTGACCAGCGGAACGTCGAACAGCCTGACGTTCTCGCCGACCGCGCGGACATCGGCGCCGAGCATGTTGAACAGCGACCCCTCGACGTCCCCGAGCGTCTCGGCAGCAGTGCCGCTGTCGACGATGAGCGTCGTGCTTGCCCCGACGTCCTTTGTGACTCCCAACGAGGTCAATTGAGCCGCGAGCGAGGCGACCTCAGTTGCCGGGAAGGTGAGGTCTGGCAAAGCCGGATTAGACGAACTGCGCCACAGGGTCGGATCGACCAGCAATGTGGAGATTTGAGTGACATGAGTGGCCAGCGCGACGATCGACGAGACGCGGGCGTCACGGTACCCAGCGTAGGTCCTTGCCAGGAGACCCGCGGATGCCGGGTCGGCGTTGCCCGCTGCCTGCGAGACCAGCATGCGTTGTTCGATGCCCGATGCGTGCGCCCATGCGGAGACGAGGATGAAGCGAAGCGAAATCTGGAACCGCAGCCTGTCGGCAGGCGTGGCGGCGAGCGTGGTGGCATCGCACACCAGATCCAGATCCGGGCCGCACAAATCGTCCGGATAGTTCATGGCGACATTGAGGATGAAGCGGGCATCCGGTTCGCTTTGCAATTGACCGATTGCCTGCGCCGTCGTATCAAACATGCCGAGTCCGAACATGTCGATCTGATGGATGAGCAGGCAGTCGCGAAACGGATTGGCCCCGGTCGGCTTCTGCGCGTCGAACGCGGCGCCCAGGGTCGATACGACGTCATAGCCATGTCCAGAATTGCCGGGACTTCCGAAGTTCTGCAGAACTGGCGCAATGTCGAACTCGAAGCTGTTCCGGTCGATCTGGCTGAAGAAGCTTGGCCGCGAGCCGACATCGCCGAACTCGTCCCACACGTACACCGTGACCGACTCGGGGAGGCAGTCCGCGGGTGCGGCGCCACGGGCGTTCCATGCGGCCGGAAAGCGTGCGGCCAGGAGATGACTCAGATCGAGCGGCGAGACCGACTGCCCGCCGCCGGCGTCCGGCAGCTTCGAAGTCTTGAACTGTCGCTCAGGCCAGGCGATGAAGACTCCCGGCTGCGCCGACACCTTGCGGGCGAGCGCATGCATGTCCGCAATACTGGCTTGCCTTGGCACCTGCAGCGTGAACATCGGCAGGCCGGCCATCGAGGAAGCGATCGACGTGGCGCCGGCAACCTGCGCCGCGTTGTTGACATCGCCCACCGTGGCATCCGCCTTGAACGCAACGAGAAGACGCGTGAGCAGGTGACCGTTGACAATGTCGGCAGGGTCGACCCTGGCAGCCACGGTATCGATGATGGCAAGCGACGCCTTCTGGGTGGAGTCGCCCGCCAAGACGATCGTCGCGGAAGGACCGGATGCGCCATCGCCACCGCCGCCGCACGCGGCCAGCATCGACGAAAGCATCCAGGTCAGGACGGCAAGCCCGAACTCGCCCCTCATTCGCCGGAGCAGCCCGGCAACAGCCGACGTCGGGAATCCACTCGCACGACTACGAACCGGTGCCGCCACGATCTTCTCCCGGGAGTGTGAATAGAGCCTAGTGGGCGCGGCGGCACGGCGCCTCCCATGAACATGTGAGTCCGGCCAGACGGCGTTCGGGACGCGACAGTTCGACGCTAAGCTCGCATATCGACTGGCATCGAGGGCTGACGCGACATGACGATCGCCCCCTGGCGTGTCGTCCTGCTCGAGGACGACGACCAAACGCGCGGCTTCTTCGAAGCATGCGTAGCGCAGCATCCTTCGCTGCGACTGGCCGGCTCGTTCGCCACGCTCGGGGCGGCGCTCGCCTGGTTCAGCCGTGAAAGCGCGGACGTCCTGCTGACCGATCTCTCCTTGCCCGATGGCCACGGCCTCGCGCTCATCGAGGCCGTCGCCTCTCGCCACCCGGCTTGCGAGATCCTGGTCGTCTCCGTGTTCGGCGACGAGGACAGCGTGCTTGCCTGCGTCGAGGCCGGCGCGGTGGGATACATCCACAAGGACTCGCGGCCCGGCGACGTCGCGCAGGTGATCCTCGACGTCAAGAACGGCGCTTCGCCGATCTCGCCGATGATCGCGCGCAAGTTGCTGGAACGCTTGCGCCGCGGCATCGATCCGCCGCCGATGTCGTCGACCGCTGCGATGGGAGCCGGGGTCACGCTCACGCCGCGCGAATCCGAGGTGCTCGAGCTGGTCGCGCGGGGCTACGCCTACGCCGAAATTGCCCGTCTCCACTCCGTCTCGATGCACACGGTGCAGACCCATATCAAGAACCTCTATGCCAAGCTGGCGGTCCATTCGCGCAGCGAGGCGGTGTTCGAAGCGAGCCGAATGGGCTTGCTCGACAGCCTGAAGCCGACGCGGTGAGCCGCCGCCTTCGGCTCTACGCGATCGCGCTCGGCCTGGCGGCCGGGCTCGGCGGCAGTGGCGCCGCGGATCAGGATGAGGTGCTCACGCTTCACGAAGCGCAGCTCATGGCCAGCGTCGGCGGCCGGGCGCAGCCGGAGCGAAGCATCAATCTGCCATTGCACTGGGACGTGCTTTACGAGGGCCGCTCGGGACGCGCCGAGTTGACCCTTGCCTTCGACCTGCCGCACGGTGCCGAGGCCGCACGCGAGCCGCACGCGCTCTTCATCGCCCGGCTAGGCAATGCCTACGAGATCGAGCTCAACGGCGTTCTGTTGCTCTCCGCTGGCTCGCTTGAGGACTCGCGCGACCGCTGGTCCGCGAAGCATCCGGTCTGGCTGACCTTCCCGTCGAGGCTGCTAGAGGCTCACAACGCGCTGCGTATCCGCCTGCGCGCCGACGGCGGCTATCGCGCGGGTCTGTCGCCGGTGGTCGTCGGCCCGGCTCGGCTGGTCGCTCCGGCGTCGCAACGGGCCGAGCAGTTGCGCGTCACGCTGCCGCAGGCGACGGCCGTCTTTAGCTTCCTCGTCGCGTGCTTCTGCGGGCTGCTGTGGTGGCAGCAACGCGATGTGCTCTATGCCTGGGCGGCGTGCGGCGAAGCACTGTGGGCGGTGACGGTCGCCGATGCGGTGATCGAGCACGCTCCGCTACCGTGGCCCACCTGGGGGCTGTCGCTCTTGCTCGTGCGCGCGGCGTGGGCATGGTCGCTGTATGCCATCGCCGAGTCGGTGTTCGGGCGAAGACCGCGCGGCGAGCACTGGGCGATGTTCAGCGTGCAGGCGTCCGCGCCGCTGTGCGTGGTGCTAATGGTCGCCACCGGCTCGACGCGTCCGCTCATGGCCTGGTACGCGGCGAATTTCCTCGCCTGGGGCTGGGTCATCGCGCGCCTGTTCGTGCAGACGCTTCGGCACGCGAGTTCCGAGCGCGTGATTGTCATCGTGGCGGTGATCGCGGTCGTCCTGGCCAGCCTGCGCGACGTCGTCGCTGCACGTCTGCAGACCGGCCTCTACGACGAATCGGCGTGGGCCAAATACCTCGCGTCGCTCGTCGGCATGGCGCTGATGTGGATCGTCAGCCAGCGCTTCCTGAAGGCGCGCTCCGAGGCGCTCCTGCTGAGTGCGTCGCTCTCGAGGCAGGTCGAGCACAAGGAGCGCGAACTGCGCGCCTCTTTCGAGCGTCTGTCCAGCCTCGAACGCTCCCGCGCGGTGCTGGCCGAGCGCGAGCGAATCCTGCGCGACATGCACGATGGCGTCGGCTCGCACCTTGCCACCGCGATGCGGCAACTCGAAGGCGGGCGCGCGCGGGCGGAAGAGGTCGTCGAGACCTTGCGCGACTCGATGGATCATCTCAAGCTGAGCATCGACGCCATGACGCTTCCTGCGGGCGACGTGAACGCGCTGCTTGGCAGCCTGCGCTACCGTTTGCAGCCCCGTCTGGAGAGCGCCGGCATCAAGGTCGAGTGGAACGTCGATGCGCTTCCGCTGTGGCCGGGCGGGCGCGACGAGGCGATGCACCATGTCCAGTTCCTGCTGCTCGAGGTCGTCTCCAACGTGCTGCAGCATGCCTGCGCATCGACGCTCGGCCTGTCGGCTTCGGCTGGAAGCGGTTGCATCGTGGTGACGCTGACCGATGACGGGCTCGGCATGGACATCACCGCGCGGCAGCGCCTTCGGTCGATGCAGGCGCGTGCGCGCGCGGTCGGCGCCATTCTGGAGATCGAGCCGATGACTCCGGGAACGCGCGTCACGATCACACTGCCAGCGGCCGACCTCGCCCCGGCACGCGACGGGGCGCCTATCGCCTAGAGGCAGGGAGGCCTGGCGCTGCGCGGCGGTTGGCGAGGCCTTCCATCCCTGAAATGCGCTCCTTCACCAAAAACCCTCTCCGACTGGTTGACCCTTCGTACGTAGGCTCTGCGGCGTTCACTTCGGTACACGAAGGTCCGAAATGGGTCGGCGGCAGGTCCTCCGTCGCGTCTGAAGCCTGCCATTCGAGGCGGCAGACTCAGTAGCCGACGGTCGCCTATATCAGGACCCGGCCAGAAGGCGTGCGTTCACGATGCTGGCGAGCATGTGCTCCGCTTGCGCGCGCAGGAGCCGATCTTCGGTCGCCAGCAATCTACTGGATGACCTCATCCGCGCGCGCGAGCAGCCAGGTTGAGTCGCGAGGCCTCGCAGGATCTTAATTAGTTCGAAAGCAGGTTGCCCGCGGGTATTGCTACCGCGCTTGTGTTGCCCGGGGTGATCCACTGCAGCCGCATCGTCGACGTGCCGTTCCCTTCCCAGTACTCCACGACAATCGACGCCTGCTCGCCCGCGCCCAGATTGAAGGGGGCGCTCGTGTCCGGCGTTCCGGCCGAATGCGCTTGCCAGTGGTCGATCAGCAGCGTGCCGTTGACCCACACGCGCACGCCCTCGTCGGCAAAGGTCTGGACGCGGTAGGTACCGTTGGCCGGGGCCACGAGGCGGCCGGTCCAGCGCGTCGAGAAGTTCTTCCTCGCCACGCCGGTTCCCGGCGACCCGCCGCCCCAGCTGAAATCGACCGCCTCGACCCGCGTCAGCACCGGCGTGCCGGAGAGCGTGGTGTTATTGAAGTACCTGCCGGTCAGCCCGGTGCCGGCACCGGCCGGCGCGGGAGCGGACGGCTCGTCAACGCCGATCTCCTTCAGGTAGGCGACGATCTTGGCCAGGTCGGCATCGACGATGGACACATTGCTGTGCGCGCGGACCGCGTCCTCGAGCGTCGGCGCCGAGCCGTCGTGCAGGTAGGGGGCGGTGGCCCAGACGTCACGCAGCGTCGGGATGTCGATGCCGCTCAACGACCCGAACAAGCGCGAGCCGCTCGAAGGCTTGATCGTGCCGACATTGACCGGCGTATTGAGCCCGCTGCCGGTGAACGCCGCACCGCTATGGCAGGCGGCGCAGTTCATCGTCGTGAACACCGCCTTGCCTGCCGCCGCGTTGGCAGACAGCGACGATGCGCTCGGGCGCGCCGGCGCCGACGCGAAGGCGTTCAGCGAGGCGACGTATGCTGCCAGCGCGTCGAGGTCGGCCGAGAGGCCCGCCTTCGACGTGCCGAGCGGAGCGCTGCGCGTGCCGGCGGCAAAGTCCGCATCGCTCATCAGCCCGCTGCCGCCGGCGAGCGAGCGGATCTGGCCTTCGAAGTCCTGCACTTCGTCGAAGTTGTTGCTCCAGTGCAGGAAGCCCTGGCCCATGCCGGCGCGGCCGCGCAGCGCAATCGTGTTGCGCAGGCCCTCGCCCTGGGCGGTCAGGTCCCAGACCCGGCCGTCCTGGCCGCCGTCGTTGTGGCAGCTCGCGCAGCTCATGTAGTTCTGCATCGCGAGGCGCGGGTCGCGCGCGTCGTAGAACAGCTTCTTGCCGGCGAGCACGTTGGCGGCGAGCTTCTCGGTCGCGACCGCGGCCAGCGTCGCCAGCAGGGGGACGCTGTAGTGGCCGCCTTGCAGCAGGGGGGCGAGGTCGTAGACGCCGACCGTGCGGTCCATGAAGTTGCTGACGTACAGCCTCAGCCCGTCGGCCGAGATCGCGAGGCCCTGCGGCGCGCGGCCGACGTCGAAGCGCATCCGCTCCTGGCGCGAGAACGCATCGAGCACCGCCACCTCGCGGCTGGTCTCGAGCGCCACGAACAGGAAGACGCCATGCGGCTCGTAGACGGCCGCCGAGGCGACGCTGGCGTTGTCGTGGTCGATCCGAGACGCGAGGTCTTCCGTGTTGGCGGCGAGGTCGATCCGCGAGCTGATGGCGCGCACGGTGTTCTGGAAGTTCAGCCCGGTGCCGTCGCGCAGCGCGCCGCGCTTCACGTTGTCCTGCTTCGAGGGCACGTAGGCCTGGCTGCCGTCGGGCGAGATCACCGCGGCGCCGAGATAGTTCGGGATGCCGCGGCCCTGGGTCTCGCCATCCACCTTGTCGCTGTGCTGCAGGACGATGGTGCGCACCAGGCCGAGCGAGGTCGCGTCGAGCTGCAGCACCTCGCCGCCGGTGCTCGCGGTCGGCGTGACCGTCGCGGTGCCCTCGCCGGGCAGCGGCGGCGTCACGAAGCGTGAGACGTACAGCCGCGCGCCGTCGCCGCTGATCGACAGGTGCCGTGCGTTCAGGCCGATGGCGGCGCTGCCGGTCTGCGCGTAGCTCGTCGTGTCGAACTTCAGGATCTGGCCGCCCGCTTCGAGCGCGACGTAGGCGACGTTCGCGACCGGTGACATCACGATCCCGAACGGCTGAGAGCCGCGTGCCAGCGTGATCGTGCGCGTGACCGCGCGCGTCGACGGGTCGATTACGCTGAGGCTGCCGCTCTGCTTGGCGACGACCCAGATCATGCCGTTCGGCGCGCGCGCGATCGTTCGTGGCGCGGTGCCGACCGTCACCTCGCCGAGCTTGGCGAGGGTCGCGGCGTCGAACACGCTGACGCTGTCGTTGTCCTGGTTCACGACCCACAGCCGCGGATTCGCCCCGGGCGGGTTCTCGACCAGGAGATTGCCCGACGCGGCCGGCGGCTTCGCCGTGGCCGGCAGGTACACGGCCTGGACGGCGCTGCGGCTGCGCTCCTGCCCGCTGGCGTCCTTGACGTAGACGGTGACGACGAAAGTCCCCGGTCCCGCGTAAACGTGGGTTGCGGACGAGGAGGTCGACCAGTCGGTATCCGGGGTGCCGTCGCCGAAGTTCCACTTGTACAGCAGGCCGGTGCCGGTCGCGCTGGCACTGTAGCTGGCGGTGCCGTTGGTGACGGCGAAGGCCGGCGCCGGCAGGGCGTCGAGAACAAGCGGCGTCGCAGCCTGCGTCGTCCAGGCGAACGCGGCGGTCGCGCTGTTGATGCCGTCGGTCGCCGAGACGACGACGCTGTAGCTGCCCGCGGTCGTCGGGGTGCCGGTGATGCGGCCACTGCCCGCGTCGATCACTAGGCCTGGCGGCAGGCCGGTCGCCGCGTAGCTCAGCACGTCGCCATTCGGATCGCTGGCGCTCAGCGCGAGGTCGATCAGCGCACCGACGGTGCTGGTCTGCGCGCCCGGGTTCGTGAGCACCGGATTGAGGGCGGGGTTCGGATTGCTCGCGATGCCCATGCGGAGGATCTTGCCGACCGACGGCACGCCGGCTTCGTTGAAGACGAACAGCAGGTAGAACCCGGGCGGCGCCTCGCCGGCATGCGTCGGCGCCTGCACGGCGACGTGCGAGCCGCTCGCGTTGAACGTCAGGTCGAGGAAGCGCTGGTCCATGTTGAAGCTATGCGACATCGAGCCGGTCTTGACCAGCGTGACGCGGCTGACGCTCGCCGCGTTGGCGGTGACATCCAGGGCAAATGTCTTGCCGATGTCGATCCATGTCGGCACGTTGTCGACGGTCGGTCGCGCGGCGCGCGTGCTGGTGCCGGGGCTGGTGCTCGTGAACAGGTACGGCGGGTAGTAGATCTCGGCGTTCAGGTTGTTCTTGTTCGGGTCGCTGGTGTACGTCGGCGAAATGGCGCCGCCGCCGCTGACGAGAACGCTGCCGTCGGGCAGCAGCAACGCGTTCGAGTGGTACAGGCGCATCTTTTGCGCAACTGCGCCCCGGTGCCACTGCCCGGTCGCCGGGTCCCAGGTCTCCGCGATGTTGTTGTAGCCGGTCGTTTCCCCCGCCACGGCGCTGCCGCTGGTCGCGACGACCTTGCCGTCCGCGAGCACCGTGGCGTTGACCCAGGCGCGCGTGCTCGACATCGTCTGCGTCTGCGCGACGACCGGAGCGGTGCCGGTAATGTCGATCGTGTAGGCGCCGTTCGAAGTGCCGCCGATCTGCAGGATTCGGCCGGGCCGGTACATCGCGACGCTCGAGTACCAGCCGCCGCTGTACGCGGTGTTGAAACTGCTGAGCATCGTGATCGTGCCGCTGCCGCTGGTGTCGACCCGGTACATCTGACCGTTGCCGGGGTCGTAACCGAAGACGCGGCCGTCGGGCGCGACGAAGTTGCGCGGGAATGAGGTCCCGATCGCGCTCGTGTTGATCCCGCTCATCAGCCGGAACGAACCATCGACGCCGCGGATTTCGGGACGGTCGCCGCCTCCGGACCCACCCTGGATATAGGTTTCGCCGTTGATCAGCGTGATCGAAGTCGAGTACCAGCGCGCGCGGTTCATGTTGATCCCGCGGGTGAGCGACGTGCTGGCGCTGTCGAACAGGTTGCTGTTGTTGTTCGGGCCGTTCGTTGTCTGCGTGCCGGTCCAGACATCGCCGCCAGCAATGAAGAGATTGCCGCTTTGCGGCAGCAGCACCTGCGAGCTGCAGAAGATGTCCGTGCCGGTCGGGTTGTCCAACGTGAGGTGGCCGGTGTCAGGTGCGCCGGCGCTGTCCCAGACGTCGTATATCGAATGGCCGGTCTGCAGGCCGGTCAGGTCCGAGCCGTAAGTCATCACGCGGCCGTCGGGCAAGAGCGCCGAGTGCACCGAAATCAGCGGCCATGGGTAGACCGGTGACCACATGCCATCGACGTTCGCAGTGGCCGGTATCGGGTTCGGCGGCACGAACTCGGCGATCTTCATGCGCTTCGCGCTGCCGCCGGAGGCGTCGCCGGACCGTTGGGCGCTCGGCGGCCCGGATCGATCTTCGCTGCTGTCGCCGCCGCCGCACGAGATCAACAACGCCGCAACCGGCAGCCAAGCCGCACCACGGCAAGCACGAGCGAGTCGTCCCATGGCACCCCCCTCCGGACCGCGCTGGCCCATTTCTTTTATATGAGAGTAAGCAAATGTTGCGCATCTGCCGTACTAGGGGAATCCGGTAAACGTGGGGGCGGGTTTTTACCAATGCGATGCGCCGAAGGCGGCGATGTCTGCCGCCGCATCGTCGACAACTCGACAAAACGGGGCGCCGCATCGCAGCAGCCACGCAAGGCCCGGCATCTCCGCGTGGGCGCAGCTGCCCTCGGGGGGTGTGCGTCAGCCGTCTGCCATCGCTGCTCTGCACCTCGCGCCGCTAGGCCGCCCTGACGACTCATTCCACCGAGTTGCCTCCCTGATCGTGCAACATCGTCAACCGACAGGACGATGACTTCGACCACGAAGTTACGGATGACCGGTCTTGCCGACAGCGGTCACTTGGTCG
>Ga0207641_10003111_pt1 | contig 14926 bp, 7 predicted proteins | sample KBSSwiS62_FD_184306 | JGI IMG/M metagenome (GOLD analysis project Ga0207641, IMG submission 184306) | Switchgrass rhizosphere microbial communities from Kellogg Biological Station, Michigan, USA - KBS Switchgrass S6-2 (SPAdes) (version 2) | ecosystem: Host-associated > Plants > Roots >... | reverse complement strand
TTCGACTTCGATGAAGCCCATGTCATCCATCGTTTTGCGGATTTCCAGAATGATTTTGTGGCGCAGCGCGAGATTGGCGTGCGGTTTTGGCCGGCGTAGGTCGAGATAGCGAAATCGCAGGCGAGTCTCTTCGGCGGCGTTGATGTGGTCTTCGATTGGGAATGGCGGCGTTTTCGCGTTGTTGAGGATGTGCAGCTTGCTAGCGTTCAGTTCGACTTCGCCGGTGGCGAGCTCGGGATTGCCTTTCTGACGCTTCACCACTTCGCCTTCGACGGCAACCACAAATTCGCTGCGCGCCTGCTCCGCTTTGGCGTGGGCTTCGGGCTGCGTTTCTTTATTGAAGACGACCTGCACGATGCCGCTACGGTCGCGCACGTCGAAAAAGAGGAGATTGCCGAGATCGCGGCGGCGCGCGACCCAGCCGAGGACGGTGGCGGGCCTGCCGGCGTCGGTGGCGCGGAGGGCTCCGCAGTAGTGAGTGCGCTTCAGGTTACCGAGAAAGTCCAGCACGATGTGATTCCCCTTCGGATATAAAAAAGCAGATTCCTCGCTTCGCTCGGAATGACCAGGTGAGCGTTTAGTCGCGGCTATCTTTCAGAAAGTCCAGCAGTGCGGGCTCGGTGAATTTTCGTTGCGAGCCGTCGGCCAGAGTTTTCAAAGTCCACGAACCTTCCGCTACTTCATTATCGCCGAGGATGAGGGCGTAGAGCGAGTTGAGCTTGCTGGCACGCTCTAGGGCTTTGCCGAATTTTTGTTCGATCGGAGGCAGCTCGACGCTGAAGCCGGCGTTGCGGAGATCTTTTGCGGCGCGAATGGCGGTGGCCTGGGCGTGTTCGCCCATCCAGGCGATGAAGACATCGAGTGACTGGCGACTGGTGACTGGTGACTGGTTCTGCGCGGCTTGCAGGGAGAGGATCAGGCGGTCTTCGCCGATTGCAAAACCGATGCCTTTGGTGGGCGGTCCACCGAGGAGTTCGACCAGGCCGTCGTAGCGGCCGCCGCCACAGACGGCGTTCTGCGAGCCGAGGCCCTGCGCGGTGATTTCAAACGTAGTGCGCATGTAGTAGTCGAGACCGCGGACCAGGCGCCAGTTTTCGCGGTAGAGCACGCCGCGCATTTCGAGTTGGCGTTTAACGGCGGCGTAGTGGGCTTTGCAATCGTCGCAAAGGTGATCGGCGATGCGCGGAAGCGTTTCGATGATGGGCTGCTCGTGCTCGAGTTTGGAGTCGAGTACGCGCAGCGGATTGCTTTCCATGCGGCGCTGGGAATCGGCCCCGAGTCTGTCTTTCACTTTTTCCAGAGCGGCTTTGAGTTGCGCGACGTAGCCGCGGCGGCAGTTGTCGGCATTGTGGCCGATGGAGTTGATTTCGAGTTGAACGCCGGGAAGTTGCAGACGATCGAAAAAGGTCATCACCATTTCGATGACTTCGGCATCGATGGCAGGCGCGTCGCTGCCGCCGAGTACCTCCGCGCCAATCTGATAGAACTGCCGGTAGCGGCCCTTCTGTGGACGTTCACGACGGAACATCGGTCCGATGTAGTAGAGCTTCACCGGCAAAGGCAGCTGCTGCATTCCATGCTCGATGTAAGCGCGACAAACGCTGGCGGTGGCTTCAGGGCGCAGGCTCGCGGAACTTTCATCGCGATCCTCGAAGGTATACATCTCCTTTGAGACGATGTCCGAGTCGCCGCCGACGGCACGGGCGAAGAGCTCTGTTGGCTCGATGATGGGCGGGCGAATTTCGCCGAAGCCGAAGGTGCCGAAGACCTGGCGGGCAGTTTCTTCGACACGGTTCCACAGCGCGGTTTCCGGCGGAAGGAGGTCGCGGGTGCCGCGGATGGCCTGGAATTTGGACTTGGTTGCCATAAGAGCCTAATGGAGATTCCTCGACTGCGCAGGAGCGTAACAGCAGAAACGGCGTCGGCCTGCTCCGCTCGGCCTGACAGGGTTGAGAACTCGCATCGGAAGAGTTGAATTCACGGCGCAGATTCCTCTCGGTAGATATTTTTGTATTCGACGTAGCGCTGGGCGTACATGTCGATGGTGGATTGGTCGATGGCGGTTAGGGTGCGTTTGACCTTGCCCGGGGCACCCATTACCAAGCTGCGCGGGGGGATGGTGGTGCGCTCGGTGAGCAGCGTGCCGGCCGCGACGATGCTGCCTTCGCCGATGACTACGCCGTTCAGGATCGTGGCGCGCATACCGATGAGGCAACGCGACATAATGGTGCAGCCGTGCAGGGTGACGGAGTGGCCGACGGTGATGTCGTCGTGGAGCATGAGCGGGTATTCGTCTTTCATGACATGGAGGATGGAGCCGTCCTGAATGTTGGTGCGAGCGCCGATGCGGATGTAGTTCACGTCGCCGCGGATGACGCACAGGGGCCAGACGCTCGAGTCTTCACCGATGACCACATCGCCGATGATAACGGAAGCGGGATCGATGTAAGCGGAGGCGGCGATTTGTGGATGTTTGCCACGGTAGGGGCGGATGTCGGGCTGGCGCGAGGCGCTCATAAGTAATTGTAAATAGGCGGGTTAAGCGGAGCGGGTGACCCGTCCCCCTGTTTCTTGTAAGTAGTGACTGTAAAGGGGTTAGGAGGGCAGTTCCTCGTCAGTATTCATTCTGGACGACTTATAGCGCCTGTAAAGCCCTCCTAAAACACGAAATGCGGCAACCGGGTTGCCGCAGCGCCGCGCTAAGTGACGGCGTCGGTTTGTGAGTATAGCGGAAAAGAGGAGAACAAAAAATAGAAAAGTGAAAATGGAGATAGGAGGACAGGCCGGGATGATTCGGGACTACGCCTCGGGAGCCTCTGGCGCTAAGAACCTTTCTAATCTTCACCCTATACGCCGGGCTGAAGCCCCGGCCTCCTCAAGAAAGAAAGAGAGTCGCGAGGCAAGCGCTGAGACTAGTCGATTTGGACTTGCGGGCCGAGAGTGGAGGAGCCGAGTTCCTCGAGGCGGGCGGAGACGGCGCGGGCTACAGCGTACAAACTTTTTGCGGCAGCGGCGTCCTCGCCTAGCGTGGCCACGGGCTTGCCCGTGTCACCGCCGATGCGGATGCGGGGATCGATTTCGATTTCGCCGAGGACGGGAACGCCGTAAGCACGGGCGGTTTTAGCGCCTTCGCCATGGCCAAAGATGTCGACCGGTTTGCCGCAGTGGGGACAAGCGAACGTGGACATGTTTTCGACGACGCCGAGGACCTCGACATTCACCTGGCGAAACATTTCGATGGCTTTGCGAACGTCAGCGAGCGCGACGGCGGATGGCGTGGTGACTACTACGGCGCCGGAAACCGCGACGGTCTGGATGAGCGTTAGCTGGACATCACCGGTGCCGGGCGGAAGATCAATGATGAGGTAATCGAGTTGGCCCCATTCTGCGGAGCGGAGGAATTGAGTGATGACGCCGTGCAGCATGGGACCGCGCCAGATCATGGGCTTGTCGCCAGGATTGAGCAGGCCCATGGAGATCATTTTGAGGCCGGCGACCTCGACGGGAACGATGCGGCGGTCGGCGGTGGCGAGCGGTTCCTGGTTTGTGCCGAGCATGATAGGGACGTTCGGGCCGTAGACGTCGGCATCGAGCAAACCTACTTTGTTGCCGAGTTGGTGGAGTGCGAGCGCGAGATTGACGGCGACGGTGGTCTTGCCTACACCGCCTTTGCCGGAGGCGACAGCGACGAGATTTTTCACGCCGGGGATGGGCTGGCGTTCGGGCATTGGTTGTGGCGCGGAGCCTGGAGGCATTGTCGAATTTCCTTAGTTGAGAGCAAATTGGCCAGTCTTGATGATAAGGGTGGATTGCGCGGTCCACAAGGCGACAACCAGAGGCGACGGTGACGCTGGAGAGAATTGCTCCTGCCCGACCGGCGGTCGTTTGTCGCGATCTCAATAGGGGCGTCAAAACGCAGCGATCTGGATGAAATGGAAAGTGTGTTTCGGACGTTGAACTCTTTCCCGCCGACAACGAAGCAATAACGTAGCCTTAGGCGTTGAGGCCGTGGCATTTTTTGTATTTTTTGCCGGAGCCGCAGGGGCAAGGATCGTTGCGGCCGACTTTGGCGCCGGCGCGGACGGGCTTGGGCGGCTCGGCTTGGGACGCGCCAGCTTGATATTGCATTTCCTTTTCCTGGCGCTGCTGCTTGCGTTCCATTTCGCGGGCGAATGCGGGTAATTGCTGAACCGGTTCGTCGGCTACGCGAGCGGCGGCACTAGCTGCGGCCGCAAACGGACGAGGGGCGGCAGGAGGCGTCGGGCGCGGCTGCGGAACGCCATCGGTGGGCGGCGGGCCTTCCATCTGGACCTGCACGTTGAAGAGATAGCGGATGGTTTCGTTGTCGATGCGGGCCATCATGTCTTCGAAAAGAATGAAGGCTTCTTTCTTGAATTCGACGAGCGGGTCTTTTTGGCCGTAGCCGCGGAGGCCAATTCCCTCTTTTAAGTGATCGAGAGAGAGCAGGTGGTCTTTCCACTGGGAATCGACGACGTCGAGGATGATGCGGCGTTCGAGCCAGCGAAGGAGATCGGGGGTGAGTTGCGTTTCCTTGCCAGAATATTTCTGAATGACGGCTTCGGCGATGGCGTCGGAAAGCTGATCGTGGTTTAGAACGGCCGGATCAATGCCAGCTTCTTTGGCGTCAATGCCGAACTGGCTGTGAATTTCGGCTAGGAGCTGCGTGGCGTTCCATTCGCCGGGATGCTGGTCGCGGGGGCAGTAGGTGTCGACGAGTTCGCGGGCGATGTCTTCGGCGATCCCTAGAACGTAATCGCGCTGGTCTTTACCTTCGAGCGCAGAGCGACGGATGGCGTAAATGGTTTCGCGCTGCTTGTTCATTACGTCGTCGTATTCGAGGAGATGTTTGCGGGCGTCGAAGTTTTGCGCTTCGACGGATTTTTGAGCGTTTTCGATGCGGCGCGAGATGAGGCCGGACTCGATGGGAACGCCTTCGGTCATGCCGAGGCGGAACATAAGGGCTTTGACGCGCTCGCCGCCGAAGATGCGCATGAGGTCGTCTTCGAGGGAGAGGAAGAAGCGAGACGAGCCGGGATCGCCCTGGCGACCGGCGCGTCCGCGGAGCTGGTTATCGATGCGGCGGGCTTCGTGACGCTCGGTGCCGAGAATGTGCAGCCCGCCGAGGGCCACAACTTCATCGTGTTCGGCTTTGCACTGATTGGCGAAGTCGTCGTAGACGGGTTTCCACTGGTCTTGCGGGACCTGAAAAATCTTGCCTTCGTGCTGGAAAAGGACCATGGGAACGTTCGAACCGGGTTGGGCGCCGGGGGCGTCGAGGTTTTCGGCGTCGGCGCCGATGACGGCTGGGGCCTGGGCATAGGGCATCGCCAGACGATTTTTGAGGAAGTGCTCGCGGGTCATGAATTCAGGATTGCCGCCGAGAAGAATGTCAGTGCCGCGGCCAGCCATGTTGGTGGCAACCGTAACGCCGCCTTTACGGCCGGCTTGGGCGACGATGCGGGATTCGCGCTCGTGCTGCTTGGCGTTTAGGACTTCATGTGGCACGCCAGATTTTTTGAGGATGTCGGCAATGGCTTCGGATTTTTCGATGGAGATGGTGCCGACGAGAACGGGCTGGCCGCGGTCGTGATAGTGCTTGATGCCGTGGGCCAGTGAGTTGTCTTCCTGCAGGATGCCGTTGACGACAGCTTCAAATTTTTCTTTTTCAGTGCGGTAGACGACGTCGGGATTCTCGATGCGGATGAGCGCACGGTTGGTGGGGATGACGACTACATCGAGCTTGTAGATTTTTTCGAATTCCGCGGCTTCGGTTTCAGCGGTTCCGGTCATGCCCGAGAGTTTTTTGTACATGCGGAAATAGTTCTGAAAGGTGATGGTGGCGTAGGTTTGTGTCTCGTTCTGTATCTTGACGCCTTCTTTGGCTTCGACAGCCTGGTGGAGGCCATCCGACCAGCGGCGGCCGGGCATCTGGCGCCCGGTAAATTCGTCGACGATGATGATTTCTCCGTCTTTGTTGACGTAATCGACGTCGCGCTTGTAGAGAGTGTGGGCGCGCAACGCTTGATAGACGTGATGGATAACTTCCATGTGGGAAGGATCGTAAAGATTTCCCAGGCCGAGCAGCCGCTCGGTTTTGCTGACACCTTCTTCGGTCAACGTGGCTGTGCGGTGCTTTTCGTCGATGGTGTAGTCAATTTCCTTGATCAGTTTGGGAATGATTTTGTCGATGCGGTAGTACTTGTCGGTGGATTCCTCGGCAGGGCCGGAAATGATGAGCGGGGTGCGGGCTTCGTCGATGAGGATGGAGTCGACTTCGTCCACGATGGAGAACTGGTGGCCGCGCTGGACGCAGTGGGTGATGTCGTACTTCATGTTGTCACGGAGATAATCGAAGCCATATTCGTTGTTGGTGCCGTAGGTGACGTCGGCGCCATAAGCGGCACGGCGTTGAGCGTCGTCAAGATCGTGGACTATGACACCAATGGTCAGGCCGAGACCGCGATAGAGCGGACTCATCCACTCGGCGTCGCGGCGAGCGAGGTAGTCGTTGACGGTGACAATGTGAACGCCGCGGCTAGCGAGAGAATTGAGAACGGCGGGAAGCGTGGCGACCAGAGTCTTGCCTTCCCCGGTTTTCATTTCGGCGATTTTGCCGTCGTGGAGAACGAGGCCGCCGATGAGCTGGACGTCGAAATGTCGCATGTTGAGGAATCGGCGGCCGGCTTCGCGGGCGAGCGCGAAAGCTGGAACGATCGCCGGCTCGAGTGCAGCCTGGAGTTTTTCGCGATAGGAACCGTCGGTCGGGTCGGCGTCCTTCAAGCGATCCTGGACTTCGTCTTTCAGTTTGGCGAACTCGGATTTGAGGGCATCGTCGGAAAGCAGCTGAGTCTCCGGTTCCCTGGCGCTGATGGCTGCCACGATGGGCTGAAGCTTTTTAATGTCACGTTCGTGTTTAGTGCCGATGAAGGTGGCGATCACGCGATCGAGAATTTTAGCGGCGTCCATGAAGTGTGTGTCGTTTCCTGACAAGCGTGTGACTCCGCGACCGGGCACACTGCGAAGCCTAGCGTGGAGTACGCAAATATTAATTGTAGCGGTTTCGCAGAGACTGCGCCAACCGGCTAGCGGCGAATCCGAGCGAAATATTACTTGAGGACGGAGATGCGACCGCGACGGCGAGCGCGGCTGGCCACGTGAGCGGCCTGCGGCAGGCCGCCGAGTTCGAGGAGGATTTTGCGCAAGCGTGCGCGATCTTCGAGGTCCATGTCGACAAATTCAAAGGCCATGGCCTGCGGGCGCGCGCCACGAACCAGCGCCTGGGCCTTGATGGTGCGGACGCCCTGGCTGAGTTTGAAATGGACGAGCGTGCCAGGAGCAAGATGGCGTTCGCCGGCGCCAATGCCGCCGCCCAGATTCAGCTCGACGACATTGAGCTTGAAATTTTCGCGCAGGTTGGTGGTGATGAAGGCCAAGTTGCGATTGAGCTTAAGCCGAGCGTAGCGGCGCTGGCGGATTACGGCGCTGTTGGCTTCGGGATCGGTGGGTTCGAGAGCGAGATCTCTTTTCTCAAAACCCCAGGCTTCGAGGCGCTGCATGGTCGTGACCGGATCGATGCGCTGCAGGGATTGCGCCGCGGCAACGCGCAATTCGGCGGGATATTGCCAACGCCAGACCTGGCGGGCTTCCAAAATAGTTTGCAGGGACGGAGCAGCCGCCGTTGCGCGCAGCCGTCCCAGAGCCTCAATGGACTTCAAGCGAATGTAGCCGGAAATGCCATCGCTGGAGGCAAGTTGGAGGAGGGTCGGAATGGCGTCGGGCAGGCCAGTCATGCCAATTTCGTCGAGCGCCAGAGGCTTAATGAGGCTATCGAGCGCGTCGAAGATGGACAGCAACAAAATGCCGCGCGATTCCTGAGGAACGGTACAAAGCTGGCGAATGACCCGATCGTGCACCGAGCGCGGCCATTGCGAAAGGCGAACGGGGAGAATGCGGGCCACGGAGTCAGGATCAAGCTGGCCAAGAAGGCCGACGACTTCCGCAGCTTCATTGGCCGACGCGGTTTGCAGCGTTTCGGCGAGGCGGTGAATGGCGTCTTCGCCAAGGCCTTTGACGAGATCAGCCAGGAGTTCGCAATCATCGCGGAAGCCGGAATGGCCGAAGCGGTTGGTAACGTAGTTGATCGTGGCCTTGGGCACGAGGATCAGAATGTCCAGCAGGCCGTCGGCGATTTCGCCGGTGCGCAACGTTTCTTCGACAAATTCGGGAATACGTTCCTCGGCGCCGATGCGGGGACGAAGATTTTGCGAAGCGCCAGGGCGCTGTGCCTCGACGCTGTCAAGCGAAGCGAGAGCCTGCTGCATGGCGGGGTAGCAGCGCTTCGAACCGGCTTCCTGGCTGAGGCGGACAAACGCTGCGCTGATCAAAGTTTGCAATTCCGGATCGCGTTCGGCAGCCAGCTGGTTGCCGACGCGGCGAATGCTTTCAATCAAAGCGCTGCCATCGCCGCTGCCGTATAGCTCGGCGAGTTCGCCCAAGCCGATGGCCGTGGTACGGCGAGCTTCTTCGGACTCCAAACCGATGCATGCGGCGTACTTCATCAAAATTTCGTTTACCGTCTTCAGTTCGCCGCGGCGCAACATTTCTTCCAGAAACGCACGCACGTTACGCGGGGGCACACACCAGGCCTCGTCGGAGGCAAGGACTTCCTTTTTATTTTCGTCGGGAACTTGCTCCCAGAATTCCTGGTCGAGCAATTCGGTATAGGTCTGCACGTTCAAGCCGGCGGCAGCCATCTGCTCTTCCTGGGAGGTCAAGATCTTGCGCAGCCCTTCGATTTCCGTGTTCATGCGATCGAGCAGCTGTTTGACCGCGTTGACGCGCAGTTCTCCCTTTTCGTAGCTGTCGAGGGCGAAGCGAATGGCGACGTGCTCGGCAAGTTTCAAGAGCATGGGCTGGTCGGGCTTTACGTTAGGAGCTTGCGCGGCAAGGCCGGCGAGCGCTTGCTGCAGGGTCACCTGGTTGCGTACAGGCATTGCCGAAAGTCGCGATTGAAACGTGCTCGCATCCATACCGCCGCTGCCACCATCTTTTCGCGCACGACCGAGCTGTGCAAAGAGACTAAGCATGGAGCGCACTTCTTCTTCTTGCACGGTAAACTCTGCACCGCCGCCGGCAGCACCGGAGTGCAGCAAGGCGGACGCGGTCAGCCATTTGGAATTTCCCAGGGCGCCGGCTCCGAGAGCCGCAGCCGCCGTAGACAAGGCCGGAAAGGAATTGCCACGGATTCCTGCGGCACCCGCAGGCGCAGAGCCGTTGGCGACTCCGCCGGATCCGGCGTTGCCGCCACCGCCGCCAGTGCCACCACCAGTTTCCCAAAGATTTCCGCCCGGGAGAGCTGCAGGTCCACCACTGCCAGTCGCGCTTCCCCCGCCCGATCCGCCTGCGCCACCGGGAACTCCACCACCGCCACCAAATCCGGGGCCACCGCCGCCGGGGCCGCCACCGGTGGCTCCGCGCGAACCTTCCGCGGCGAGAATCATTTGCAGCAGACGATTGGGATCTTCCAGAAAATCCTTGAACTTGTCGCCCTGCGCGCCGAGAACTTTGGCGGTGAGATTGGCGGCGATTTTTGCGCCGGCGACGGACGCGTCTTCGGCGACGTAGCGAATTTCGTTGACCTTGATGCTGGTCTCGCCGGCAAGCGCTTGCTTCAGTTGCTCGGCGAGAGACTGCGGCTTGGCGTTTCCGCTAGGAAAAGCGCGGACGAAGCGGGCAAACTGGGCTTGCGAAAGATTGGCGGCGAAGTGGATGCTGGCGATACCAGAGGTGGAAAGCAGCTGAGCAAAGCTACGCTCGGCAGCTGCGGCGCCGAGAGGCACGCCATCCAATAAGATTTGTGCGCCCGATGCACCGAGCAGGAGGCCGGCTTCGCCGGCTTCGTTGAGAGCGGTGCGAAGTTCCTTCCAAGTTGTTTCAAATTGCGCAGCCGTACGCACGTGGCCGAATTCGTACAGGCGCGCGAACTTCAGCAGGATGTTCAAGCTGCGCACAAACTGGCGTGCGGCGGCTCTTGTATCTACGCTCATGGTCTAGCCGGACCGGTCCCAAGGTGTCGGAGCCAAGGTCGTACAACCATCCGCGACACGTGGACCATGGTGCTGCGTCTACCTGGTTCTACAGTAGGCCCACGGCTATGCGCTGACAAGGGTTGCGGAGCGGCTTGTTGCGTTTTCACTAATAGAACTGAGGTGGTTTTCAAGTAGCACTTTTGGACTTGGCATTGCCCCGGTCGTGGCGCGCGCCTACAATGCAAGAAGAAATTGGCTCCGCGACGTGCCACATGGTGTAGTTCCATTCCCCGGGTGCGGTGCCGTTGAGATTTTCGTGCTGGCGAGCGAGCATGAACCAGCGTTATATCCTCGCGGAGATTGCTATGCCGGATCAGCCCCAGCCCGACGCTAACCACCGCTTCAAAGCCGAGATGCCGCAAATTCCGGGAGTTGGCGACGCGGGGCGGCGTTCGGGACACGGTGGAGGTCCGTGGTTGGTGGCGGGAGGGCTTGCGGCGGTGTTGGTTGCGGTCTTTGTTGGCGGAAAGGTGCTTTCCAAATCGCGGCGGGCAGAATCGCTCTCCGGACCCGTGTCTCAATCAGCGGCACAGATTGATGTGCCACCGACTTCGGCGGTTCCAGACTTGCCGGTGCCGGTGGCGACCGAAAGTGATCCGGTGGTGGCTCAAGTGGGAGAATTAGCGAAAGCGTGGGATTCGCAGCAGTTTTCGTTTCGCGATCGAGCTACAGGTACGAATGTGCCGGCGCTATTGATACGGCTCCCAGGCGGCGGAGCGGCGCAGCCGGCGGGCTATTGGGCGCTAGCGATGAAGGCGGCATATGGAAGCTGTCAGCTGGAGTACGTGCAGGACATTGTGCGGTTGCGCGAAGAGTATGGCTTTCGTCGCGCTAGCCATCCGATGATTGGCAACCCTTGCAGCCGCACGGTGTACGACCCGCTGAAGTATGGGTCGATTGGCGGGAATGTGCTGGCACGTGGGGCGGTGATGCAAGGGTCGGATTTGCGGCCGCCGCTGGGGATCGAGGTGAAGGTTAAGGGGAAAGATATCTTGGCTACGCGGATGGAATAGGGAGTGTCGCAAGCTCAAGAATTAACCTCGTTTTCGGCCAACCGTCATCCGAGGACAAGAGGGTCTGTGAAAAGGAAACAGGGAGCCCACGTTTTAGGGCTCCCTGGATAGTATTCAGTTCGTTTGTCTAGTTTACCAGCGCAGCGTAATTCCGAATCGGATGCTGCGTCCAGGGGTGCCGACCGCATTGATGAGACCGCCATTGGTGAGAGACGGGTTCGCGAACCCGGTTGCTTCTCCCGTCAAGCCTGCATCGTCAACGAATGGGTCAACGGAGCTGAAGTTTGGATGGTTGAAGACATTCAGCATGGTCATATGCCAAACGACCTTGAAGTTTTCTCTGACTCTTACCGATTTTGAAAGAGAAAAATTCCCGATATTGGTCCAAGAGTCACGCAGAGTATTTCGGCCAGCGTTTCCGAATGGTGTGCCGAACACAGCCACTGCTTCGTCGGTATTGGCGATGAAACGGACGTCCTTGTTGGTCACTACCGTAGCTGCTCCATTTGCGTTGATGGCATTGAGGCTCAGGAGAGAAGTGGCCAATGCAGGATCGCAGAATGGTTCAGCCCCGGTCACGCCAAAGTTACTGCAAGCATCAACACCGTAGATACCCACAGAACTCGCGGGCGCCGAGGAACTTCCTACAAACGGCCTGAGAGCGCCGTCTGCTCCAACGAAGGCGTTGTTGAATGGGCCGTCGTATGGATTTGAAGCGCTGGCGCCTCCGCAGCTCAGGAAGTTAGAGAAGCAACTGAGGGCTCCCTGAACCGGTGTGTAAGGCTGGCCGGAAGAAATAAAGTACGATCCGGACAGAGCCCATCCACCGAGAATGTGGCCGATTACGCCGTGTTGGCTCCGAAACGCCGGAATTTCCTCATAGAAGGACAGCGTCCAATTATGGGTGAAATCCAAGCCGGACAAACCGTGCTCCTGGCCGGTGAAGTTGACCTGGCTCTGTGCAAAGGCGGTCGTCCCACCTGCGGCGCCGGTACCGAAGATTTCGCTCACGTTGTCCGTAGTCTTGCTGAAGGTGTAGTTGGTCTTCAACGCCAGCTGACGCCACAACTGAGTGGATCGAAGTTCCGTCTGCAGGCCGTTGTAGTCGGAATAGCCGGTGTTCGTCCTCGTGCGCTCGACTCCCGCATCGCAATTCGCTCGTCCAATCGCTGCCGTGACCTGCGCATCGGCTGCCGAGCAGGGTGTCAAGCCAGCAGGGACAAGAGAAGGATACAGCGCCGCAAGGCCAGCTATGTAAGGATTTCCATTGACCGTCTGAAACAGCCGCGTGGCATGGTTACCAACATAACGAACTTCGAAAACAGCCGTTCCACCAAGATCGCGTTGAACTCCCAACGACCATGAATGGACTCTTTGTGGTCCAAAGTCCGGCGTAATGTTTGTTTCGTTAAAGCGCCGAGGATCGAAGATGCCGGTCAACAAGAAAGGCTGTAATTCCTCGCGAACTGCCGGACCAAGCGGGTCGGCGGGAAGAGGGTTGCCGGTCGCACTTGCACCCGTTAGGGTATTCAAAAGAACGTTGGGAGCGGCCGACGAAATGTTCAGATAGATGTTGTAGAAAGCAGGGTCGTACGCCAGCCGGTAGCCGCCACGCACAACCGTCTTTCCCCCAGTCAACCTACCGCCCAATCCGGGTGTCCACGCAAAGCCCACATTCGGCCCCCAGCTGTTCTTGGGCGCCGGGGTCTTGGGAAATGTCGTGACTGACAGCGGGAGCGTCGGATCCCAAAGGGGATCTGATCCAGTTTGATTCTTGACAGTCTTATCATTAAACAGATTGGCCGGCTGACCGTAGTACGACCAAGTCAGCCCAAGATTTAAAGTCAAATTGTTTTTAATCTTGATGTCATCACCAAAATAGATGAACGTGTCTTTCTCGCGGAAGTCGAGGGTCGGATCACCCGAAGCAATGCGAATGCGGTTCGGAACGTTGGCACCGAAACCAGAAACCTGTGGATCGCACGTTGCACAACCCGCCCAATCCGCAAAGCGGAATTCACCATTGACCGATGGTAGGAACTTGTTTGGCGATCTTTGATACGTGAAGTTCACGCCTGCCTTGAACGAATGGCGGCCACGGAAATAGTTCCAGTTGTCCTGCACCTGGTAAGTATTCACGATTCTTCCCTGCGGTGCGTTTGTCGCTGGACCAAAAGGAAGTAGTGACGGATCGCTAAACAGGATTCGGGTAACGGCAGAGTCGATGCCTCCTTGATTGGGAACGGTATTGCCGATGGAATTGCCGCCAAACTCTACGTTTACGCGGCCATAAGTGGCACGAAATTCATTTGTCATGCGGCTCGAGAGTGTTCTTGCCCAGCTGAACGCGTAATCTTGCGCGAGAGCAGGAACGTTGGTCGGATAACCGGCGGCTGCAGTACCAAAACTATCTGCATTGAAGAACGTCGACCGATTATACAGGTAGCGGCCGTAGAAGTGATTTTTCGCGGTTTGAATGTCAAGCTTAATCGGGAAGTTATAGGACTTCGAGCCTGTCGAGAGCGTTCGCTGTACGCCTTGCATTTCCAGCGTACGTGCCACGCCGTCCGTACAATTAGTCAAGTCGGCCGTCTGGACATCCCCTTGGGGAGTGGGGTTGCCACCACCAATCGCGTAGGGGCCATATTTCTTAAGCGCCGTCACGCTAGCGCTACCCGGGTAACAAGCATCCAAAGTAGCAATACCGGCGATGTTCGGAGTGAAGAGACCCGATGCATCGACTTCCTGTTGGGAAACGATCTCAGTATCCAATCCGCCGAAGAAGAAGACGTGGTCCTTCAAAAGTGGTCCGCCAATTGTTCCGCCGACAAAAGCGTCGTTGAAGCGCGCCGGTTTTGTAAGTCCCTCAAAAGCCTTCTGGGTGTTCGAGAGGGTGTTCAAAACCGAATTGCTCTCGGTACCGTAGACGGAACCATGTACGTTATTGGTTCCAGACTTCGTGATGACGTTGACGACGGAGCCCGAATTCCGTCCGTACTCGGCGCCAAAATTGCTTGTAGTGATCTGATATTCCTGCACAAATTCTGCATCCGACACAAACAACCCCGGGCCCCCTACCGAGTTATCGTTGTTATTCTGACCATCGATCTGCTGATCATTATTGCGTCCACGGAGCCCATTGACCGCAAACCCAGTACCGTTCGTGTTGGAAAATCCCAAGTCGCGATTGTTCACTACGCCTGGCACCGTCAAGGCTAAGTTATCCAGGCCCTGATTTTCCAGAACACCCGCAAAAGTCTCCAGTTGAAGCGCCGTGAACGAATTCGAGATTTGCGCTTCGCTGCTCTGCAAGAGCGGGAGAGCGGAAGTCACCTCTACCGTTGACGCAACCTCGCCGATTTCCAACTTCAGCGATCCCATACCGTGGTCGGCTCCAACACTGACATCAACATTGTCAAACACGAGTTTGCGAAACCCGCTCTTGGTGATTTCCAACCTGTACTTGCCTGGAGGTAGCAGGCTCAAGCGGAAAAACCCATCGCTGTCAGTAGTAGTCGAAGAACTCTGGTTGGAATCTCTGCTGATGACCGTTACTGTCGCGTCGCCGATCGCACCACCTTGCGCGTCGACAACACTGCCTGAAATGGATCCCTTTGAAACTTGTGCGTTCAGCCCAGACGAACCGATAGACATCCAGAGCAACGCCAAAACAACCCACACAAATGCGCCAAGAAGAATAGATTTAGATGGAAAACGCAGTCTCATGCCCCCTCCGAAGCAAACTAGTTAGGTTTTGTCCTCTTTGGTCGGCGCCCAGGTTCCCGCGCCGGTGACCAGGGAATG
>Ga0207641_10003105_pt1 | contig 14935 bp, 15 predicted proteins | sample KBSSwiS62_FD_184306 | JGI IMG/M metagenome (GOLD analysis project Ga0207641, IMG submission 184306) | Switchgrass rhizosphere microbial communities from Kellogg Biological Station, Michigan, USA - KBS Switchgrass S6-2 (SPAdes) (version 2) | ecosystem: Host-associated > Plants > Roots >... | reverse complement strand
GGCCAGCCACATCCGCATGTTGTGCCGGACGGTGCGGCCGATCAGCCGGGCCGAGGGCACCATGTAGAGGCTGTCGAGCAGGCTGAACCGGCGTAAAAACCATTCCGCCAGAACGGGATCCGTCTCCGCGGCGCCGAGGAATTGATCGAAGAGACTGCCCACTGGCTTGTACCACCACTTCGTCTCACCGGTGGCGTTGTGCAGCGTGAGATCCCCGATCGAGGTCATCATCCAGACCGGCCACGTCGTCTTGGCTGTGGCCTTGGCCAGTCGGCCCGCGACACCGTCGTCGCCCAGGGCCAGCACCGTCCGCAGGTTGCTTGCCTGGATCGCTGTCATGGTCATGCCCTGGCCGAACGTCGGGTTGAAGCTCACCACCGAGTCGCCGAACGGAATGATGCCCGCGGGGAAGCGCTCGAGTTTGTCGTATCGACGCCACCGACTGGTCGGGTACTTGTGGAAGGCCATCTCGCCGAGCGGAGTGCCGCGGCGCAACGCGGACGAGACGTGTGCGGGCAGGATCTCGTCGGCGAGGGCGAGGATCTCGGGGAAGGTCTGCGGCGGCTCGACCCTGCCGATTCCGAACGTCGTGACGTTCCAGTTGCCGTCTTCGTAGAAGAGCATTCCGATGCCCAGCGGCTGTGCCCGTGACGCACCGGCCACCACGACCTTCTCGGCCAACAAGCCATCGGGAACACGCACCTGGTGGCTGGCATAGGCGATGCCGACGTCGACGGTCTCCTCATGTGGACGCCCGTATCCCCATGTCTCCAGCCAAACCGGCAGCCGGGTGCCGCGTCCCGCAGCGTCGACGACCAGGTCGGCGTCGACTACCTCGCCGGAGTCGAGCCGCGCGCCCGTCACACGCTGTTGTGCGGCGTCGTAGGTCGGTTCGCTCACCGCGGCCGAGACGATGTCGACGTTGTCGATGGCCAGCACGCGGAGCCGGATCTGCCACTCCAGCTGCGGCCGGCTCGGCACATATGCGGTGAACTCGTCCTGCAGCCGATGAGCGGTGCCGAGCACGTGACCGGCCGCCCCGAAATGGATGCAGTCAGGCCGATTTTCGAGGATCGGCACCCCGTCGGCCACCATCTTCTCGAGAAGGCCTGGAAACAGCTGCTCGAACTCCTGAGCACCGCGCGCCATCAGCAGGTGCACGTGCTTGCCCTGCGGGACGGCGGCGCGGTTCTCGGGGCCCGCAGGCAGCGGGTCGCGCTCGTAGACGGTGACCCGCTCGCTGACGTCTGACAGCACGCGCGCCGCGCACAGGCCGGCCAGGCTGGCACCTATCACGATCGCGTGGTTATAACTCCGCCCCATCGGGGGAACAGTACCGAATAGATCCCGGCTGGCGGGACCAGGAAGGGGCCGGTGATGGCTACGGGTTCTATGGGTTGGCGAGTCAAGTCTGTCGAGCAGTCGATCGAGGACACCGACGAGCCCTCAACGCGGTTGCGTAAGGACCTCACCTGGTGGGACCTCACCGTGTTCGGCGTCGCCGTGGTCGTCGGCGCGGGCATTTTCACCGTCACCGCCTCAACCGCGGGCAACATCACCGGCCCGGCGATCTCCGTCTCGTTCATCATCGCTGCCATCGCATGCGGCCTGGCGGCGCTGTGCTACGCGGAGTTCGCATCGACCGTGCCGGTGGCGGGCAGCGCCTACACGTTCTCGTACGCGACGTTCGGCGAATTCGTCGCGTGGGTCATCGGTTGGGATCTGATTCTGGAGTTCGCGGTCGGCGCCGCGGTGGTCTCCAAGAGTTGGTCGACGTATCTCGGCACAGTCTTCGGATTCTCCGGCGGGACAGTGGAATTGGGGCCGCTGAAGGTTGACTGGGGGGCTCTGCTGATTGTCGCCGTACTGACATTGCTGCTGGCGTTGGGCACCAAGTTGTCGTCGCGCGTCAGCGCGGTCATCACCGCGATCAAGGTGGGTGTCGTGCTCTTGGTGATCGTGGTCGGCGCCTTCTTCATCAAGGCCGCCAATTATTCGCCGTTCGTTCCGCCCGCGGCCGCCGGCGGCTCCGAGGCGACTGAGCAGTCGCTGTTTTCGTTGCTCACCGGCGCAGGCAGCAGCACCTACGGCTGGTATGGGGTGCTGGCCGGCGCGTCGATCGTGTTCTTCGCATTCATCGGGTTCGACGTCGTGGCCACCACCGCCGAGGAGACCAAGCGGCCGCAGCGCGACGTACCGCGCGGCATCATCGCCTCGTTGATCATCGTCACCCTGCTCTATGTGGCGGTGTCGGTGGTGCTGTCGGGCATGGTGCGCTACTACGACCTGAAGAGCGCGAGTGAGGATTCCGGCGCCAACCTCGCGACGGCCTTCCAACTGAACGGCGTCGACTGGGCGGCCAAGGCGATTGCGATCGGCGCTCTGGCCGGGCTCACCACCGTGGTCATGGTGCTGATGCTCGGGCAGTCGCGGGTGTTGTTCGCGATGTCCCGCGACACGCTGTTGCCCGCCAGTCTGGCGCAGACCGGTGAGCGCGGCACGCCGGTGCGCATCACGGTGCTGGTCGGTGTTGTCGTGGCGCTGACGGCGGCGCTGTTTCCCATCGCCAAGCTCGAGGAGATGGTCAACGTCGGCACCCTGTTCGCGTTCGTCCTGGTGTCCGCCGGTGTGATGATCCTGCGCCGCACGCGCGGCGACCTGGAACGCGGTTTCCGAGCACCGGGCGTACCCCTGGTGCCGATCCTGTCGATCCTTGCTTGCGTGTGGCTGATGTTGAACCTGACGACGCTGACGTGGATCCGGTTCGTGGTCTGGATGGCCGTCGGCGTGATCATCTACTTCGCCTACGGGCGCAGGCACTCGGCGCTGGCGCAACGGGAAGAGGTGCTCGCCAGCGCCTAGCTCGATCTTTACAAAACATGCCTCTGTGTCTAGACAGCCGACAAAAACGGCCCTATAGTCAACGGTACGACGTGATGGCACTCACTTCAGGAGGCATGTAGTGACCACTCAAATGTCCGACCTCGAGGTCGCCCAGTGGCGCGACAAGAAGCGCTATCTGTGGCTGATGGGGCTGATCGCACCGACGGCGCTGTTCGTGATGCTGCCGTTGGTGTGGGCGTTCAACCAGTGGGGTTGGCACGCGGCGGCCCAGGTGCCGTTCTGGATCGGGCCGATCCTGCTCTACATCCTGCTGCCCGCGCTTGACCTCAGGTTCGGCCCCGATGGTCAGAACCCGCCCGACGAGGTGATGGAGCGGTTGGAGAACGACAAGTACTACCGCTACTGCACCTACATCTACATCCCGTTCCAGTACGCCAGCGTGGTCCTGGGCGCGTACCTGTTCACCGCGTCCGACCTGACTTGGCTCGGTTTCGACGGCGGGCTGGGCTGGCCGGCGAAGATCGGTCTGGCGCTTTCGGTGGGTGTGCTCGGAGGCGTGGGCATCAACACCGCACACGAAATGGGCCACAAGAAGGACGAACTCGAGCGCTGGCTGTCGAAAATCACGCTGGCCCAGACCTGCTACGGCCACTTCTACATCGAGCACAACCGCGGCCACCACGTCCGCGTCGCCACCCCGGAGGACCCGGCGTCGGCCCGCTTCGGCGAGACGTTCTGGGAGTTCTTGCCGCGCAGCGTATTTGGCAGCCTCAAGTCGTCGTGGGAACTGGAAGCCCAGCGGCTGCGACGTGCTGGCAAGAGTCCGTGGCACTGGTCCAACGATGTGCTCAACGCATGGGCAATGTCGGTGGTGTTCTACGGCATCCTGGTCGCGGTCTTCGGTGCCGCACTCATTCCGTACGTTGTCATCTCTGCGGTGTTCGGTTTCACGCTTCTGGAGACGGTCAACTACCTCGAGCACTACGGCCTGCTGCGCCAGAAGCTGGAAAGCGGCCGCTACGAGCGGTGCGCGCCGGTGCACAGCTGGAACTCCGACCACATCGTGACCAACCTGTTCCTGTACCACCTGCAACGGCACAGCGATCACCACGCCAACCCGACGCGGCGCTACCAGACGCTGCGCAGCATGGAGGGCGCGCCGAACCTGCCGAGCGGATACGCGTCGATGATCGCGCTGACGTACTTCCCGCCGCTGTGGCGTCGCGTGATGGATCACCGGGTGCTCGAGCACTATGGCGGCGACATCACCCGCGTCAACGTGCAGCCGCGGATGCGCGACAAGGTGATGGCCAAGTACGGAGCGCCGGCATGAGCACCTTCACATGCCCCGGCTGCGATTACGTCTACGACGAGACGAAAGGCGCTCCGCGGGAAGGGTTTCCCGCGGGCACGCCCTTCAGCGAAATACCCGAAGACTGGTGTTGCCCGGACTGTGCAGTACGCGAGAAGGTCGACTTCGAAATGACAGGAGCAACCCGATGACCAGCGATGAGCGCTTGCGCGAAGAGCCCACGGCCGCATTCAAGCTGTTCATCTGCGTGCAGTGCGGATTCGAATACGACGAGGCCAAGGGCTGGCCGGAGGACGGCATCGCCCCGGGCACCCGGTGGGACGACATCCCCGACGACTGGAGTTGCCCGGACTGCGGCGCGGCGAAATCCGACTTCGAGATGGTGGAGGTCGCACGGTCGTGACCGCTACGGTTGCGCGTGTGACTAGCCCGCGCGACCCGCGAAGCGCGCAGCGCATTCCGTACGCCGAGGCGTCCCGGGTGCTGCTGCGCGATTCGATTTTGGACGGCATGCGGGAACTCCTCGTGAGTCGTGATTGGTCCTCGATCACGCTGTCGGACGTCGCGAAGGCCGCAGGCATCAGCCGCCAGACGATCTACAACGAATTCGGATCGCGCCAAGGGCTGGCGCAGGGCTACGCGCTGCGGCTGGCCGACCGGCTGGTGGATCAGATCGAAGACGCGATCGGAGGCAACGCCGGCGACATCTATGCCGCGTTTCTGCAGGGGTTCCGCGACTTCTTCGCCGAGTCGGCCGCAGACCCGCTGGTGATCTCGCTGCTGACCGGTACCACCAAACCAGACCTGTTACAGCTGATCACCACGGACTCCGCGCCGATCATCACGCGCTGTTCGGAACGGCTGACCGAGACCTTCATGAATAGCTGGGTGCGCACGAGCGAGGAGGACGCGGGGGTACTTGCCCGGGCCATCGTCAGGCTCGCGATGAGCTATGTTTCGATGCCGCCGGAGGCCGACCACGACGTCGCCCGCGACCTCGCCCGTTTGATGACGCCGTTCGCCGAACGCTACGGTGTTGTAGATACTCCTTAGCTGTCAGAGCGCCCCTGCTGTTCAACCGCACAAGCGCCTGTCCCGCGAGCCCGCAGGCTAAGGGGGTTTCCGCATGGGTGTCGCCGCTGCGTACGTCCGTGCGCACATTGGCAATGACGAACGAAGAAGGGCTCTAATACATGACTGAGTTGAAGGCCGACGTGCTCAACGGCATCGACTTCAAGGTGGCTGACCTGTCCTTGGCCGAGTTCGGCCGCAAGGAGATCCGGCTGGCCGAGCACGAGATGCCAGGCCTGATGTCGCTGCGGCGCGAGTACCACGATGTGCAGCCGCTGAAGGGCGCCCGGGTTTCCGGTTCGCTGCACATGACCGTCCAGACCGCGGTGCTGATCGAGACTTTGGTTGCCCTCGGTGCCGAAGTTCGCTGGGCATCATGCAACATCTTCTCCACCCAGGACCACGCCGCGGCGGCCGTCGTCGTCGGCCCGCACGGCACGCCGGAGGAGCCCAAGGGCACGCCGGTGTTCGCGTGGAAGGGCGAGACGCTCGAGGAGTACTGGTGGGCCGCCGAGCAGATGCTGACCTGGCCGGGCGAGCCGGCCAACATGATCCTCGACGACGGCGGCGACGCCACCATGCTGGTGCTGCGCGGCGCGCAGTACGAGAAGGCCGGTGTGGTGCCGCCCGCCGATGAGGACGACTCCGCGGAGTGGAAGGTTTTCCTCAACCTGGTGCGGACGCGCTTCGAGACCGAAAAGGACAAGTGGACGAAGATCGCCGAGTCAGTCCAGGGCGTCACCGAGGAGACCACGACCGGCGTGCTGCGGCTCTACCAGTTCGAGGCTGCGGGTGAGCTGCCGTTCCCGGCGATCAACGTCAACGACTCGGTTACCAAGAGCAAGTTCGACAACAAGTACGGCACCCGGCACTCGCTGATCGACGGCATCAACCGCGGCACCGACGTGTTGATCGGTGGCAAGAAGGTGCTGATCTGTGGCTACGGCGACGTCGGCAAGGGCTGCGCGGAGTCAATGGCGGGCCAGGGCGCGCGGGTGGCCGTCACCGAGATCGATCCGATCAACGCGCTGCAGGCACTGATGGACGGCTTCGATGTGGTGACCGTCGAGCAGGGTGTCGGCGAGGCCGACATCATCATCACCTCGACGGGCAACAAGGACATCATCACGCTCGATCACATGAAGTCGATGAAGCACCAGGCGATCCTGGGCAACATCGGTCACTTCGACGACGAGATCCAGATGGCTGCGCTGGAGAAGTCCGGCGCCAAGCGGCTCAACATCAAGCCGCAGGTTGATCAGTGGACGTTTGACGACGGCAAGTCGATCATCGTGCTGTCCGAGGGCCGCTTGTTGAACCTGGGCAACGCGACCGGTCACCCGTCGTTCGTGATGAGCAACAGCTTCTCCAATCAGGTGATTGCACAGATCGAGCTGTGGACCAAGAACGACGAGTACGACAACGCCGTCTACCGACTGGCCAAGCACCTGGACGAGAAGGTGGCGCGCATCCACGTCGAGGCGCTCGGCGGCACGCTGACCAAGCTCACCAAGGAGCAGGCGGAGTACATCGGCGTCGATGTCGAGGGCCCGTACAAGCCCGAGCACTACCGCTACTGACGTAACGCGACAAAGCCCCCGGCGCATTACGCGTCGGGGGCTTTGCGTCTTCGGCAGAATGACTTGACCTCAAGTCCGCTTGAGGTGCCAGGCTGCTCATATGAGCGACTGGACAGATGACGTGTCGGCGCGTTTCGTTCGCGATGTGCTGCCGTTGGTCGATCAGCTCTACCGCGCGGCGCTTCGGTACACGCGGCGGCCGGCGGACGCTGAAGACTTGGTGCAGGAGACGATGGTCAAGGCGTATGCCGGATTTCACAGGTTCTCCGATGGAACCAATGTGCGTGCATGGCTTTTCCGCATCCTGACGAACACTTGGATCAGCTCGTATCGCAGCGCGCAGCGACGCGTTGACGAAGTGCTCTCCGGTGACGTCGCCGAAGTCTGGCCTGCTGCGGCCAGAAACCCGTCGGCCGAACTGGCCGTGTTGGAGGCGATGGGCGATGAGGAGGTGCGTGATGCGCTGCAGGCTCTGCCGGAGGGCCAGCGGTTGGTGGTCTACTACGCCGACGTAGAAGGCTTCCGGTACAAGGAGATTGCTGAGATCATGGACGTGCCGCTGGGCACGGTGATGTCACGACTGCACCGCGGGCGCGCCAATCTGCGGGGGCTGCTCATGGGCGTCGCCGCGGCGCGTGGCTACGCGGCTTAGGGGCTCGGTGGTGCGCCGCAGCGATCTTTGATGTCGACGAGCGGTTGGCGGATGTTCTGCATGTCGGCTTGCTCGTCGGGGTGAGAAGCCATGTACTGCTTGACCTTTGCGGCTACTTGCTCGCGGGACATCGCCTTGAGGCTGGTCATGAAATCGTTCAGGTCGGGGTGAGTGAACAGGTAGGCAGACGTCGACGCGTCGACGCCGGAGCGCACGCCCTCCAGGTCGGCGGCGCTGCAGTTGGGCGGATTTGCGCCCGGGTCCTGGTTGGCATGAGCAAGTGGGGTGGCGACGAACAGCGCCGCACCGACTCCTGCGCCCGTTAATACGGCGGCGGCGAGGCGAGACAACATCATGGCTCACAGTCTGCGCACAACTGGTACTCATGCGCCGTCGTCGCAAGCAGTTCCACAGCAGATTCGGCGTGTGCCCACAGCAACCCGGCGTTGGGTGTCGAACGTTCCTTACCGCTCGAATTTCCGGCGATTCTTCGAGCGGTAAGGAACGTTCGCGCCAGCGCGATACGCTCTCGCGCGTGCTCATCGTGATCGAGGGTGTCGACGGAGCAGGCAAGCGCACTCTGACCAACGGGCTGCGTTCGGCATTCGAAGCCGCCCACAACTCCGTCGCCAGCCTGGCGTTCCCGCGCTACGGCCATTCGGTGGAAGCCGACCTCGCCGCCGAGGCACTGCACGGCGGCCACGGCGATCTGGCGCAGTCTGTCTATGCGATGGCCGTCCTGTTCGCCCTTGACCGGGCGAAGGCCAAAGAAGAGATCGGGCACCTCACCTCCGCGTACGACGTGGTCATCCTCGACCGCTACGTCGCCTCCAACGCCGCGTACAGCGCCGCGCGACTGCATCAGGGCGTCGACGGCGAGGCCGTCGAGTGGGTCCGCACCCTCGAATACGAGCGGCTGCACCTGCCGAAGCCAGACGCCCAGGTGCTACTCGACGTGCCGACCGAACTGGCCGCCGAGCGCGCCGAGCGCCGCGCCAACGAAGAGGGCGACCGCGCCAAGGACTCCTATGAACGCGACGACGGGCTGCAGCGCCGCACCGGTGAGGTCTACTCCGGGCTGGCCGCCGCGCAGTGGTGCGGACGCTGGCTGGTCGCCGGACCCGACGTGAACGCCGCGGCGCTCGCCGCAGACCTGGCTCAATAGCCGACTCGCGGGCGTGCTAGCAGCGTTTTATCGCAATCTGGTGCCACCATGGACACCATGAGGCAAAGGATTCTGGTTGTCGATGACGACCCGTCGCTGGCCGAGATGCTCACCATCGTCCTGCGCGGGGAAGGTTTCGACACCGCGGTCATCGGCGATGGCACGCAGGCACTCACGGCGGTCCGCGAGCTGCGGCCCGATTTGGTGTTGCTTGACCTGATGCTGCCAGGCATGAACGGCATCGACGTGTGCCGCGTGCTGCGCGCCGACTCCGGTGTGCCGATCGTCATGCTCACAGCCAAGACCGACACCGTCGACGTGGTGCTCGGCCTCGAGTCGGGCGCCGACGACTACGTCATGAAGCCGTTCAAGCCCAAGGAGCTCGTAGCGCGAGTTCGCGCCCGGCTGCGCCGCAACGAGGACGAGCCCGCGGAGATGTTGTCGATCGCCGATGTCGAGATCGACGTGCCCGCCCACAAGGTCACCCGGCAGGGTGAACAGATTTCACTGACGCCGCTGGAGTTCGACCTGTTGGTGGCGTTGGCGCGCAAACCACGGCAGGTGTTTACTCGTGATGTGCTGCTCGAACAGGTGTGGGGATACCGGCACCCCGCCGACACCCGTTTGGTGAACGTGCATGTCCAACGTTTGCGGGCCAAGGTTGAAAAAGACCCGGAGAACCCGCAGGTGGTCCTGACCGTTCGAGGAGTGGGATACAAGGCCGGACCCCCGTGATTGGACGGCTCGCCGTCGCAGTGACCCTGACCGCTTGGCGGTCGCCGTGATCTTTCGCTCGAAGCGACGTATCCATCGGCGTTCAGCACCACTTCTACGCGGATTCGCTGCGCTGAGTCGAGCGATGGGTCTGGCGTGGAAGCGCTCCCTGCAACTGCGGGTGGTGGTGCTCACGCTCGGGCTGTCGCTCGCCGTCATTTTGGTGCTCGGCTTCGTGTTGACCAGCCAGATCACCGACCGCATCCTCGAAGTCAAGGTCCGCGCCGCCACCGAAGAGATCGAGCGGGCGCGCAACACCGTCAGCGGCATCGTCGGCGGTGAAGAAACACGGTCGCTCGACAGCAGCCTGCAGTTGGCGCGCAACACCCTGATCGACCGCAAGGCCGACACCGGCGCCGGACTCGCGGGCACCTTCGACGCGGTCCTCGTCGTTCCCGGCGACGGCCCCCGCGCCGCGACGGCGGCAGGCCCGGTGCAGCAGGTGCCCAATGCGTTGCGCGACTTCGTGAAGGCAGGGCAGGTCAGTTACCAGTACGCGACCGTGCACACCGACGGTTTCTCCGGCCCGGCGCTGATCATCGGCAGCCCGACGTCTTCTCCGGTGACGAATCTCGAGCTGTACCTGATCTTTCCGCTGAACAACGAGGAATCCACCATCGCGCTGGTGCGTGGCACCATGCTGACCGGCGGCGTGGTGCTGCTCGGCCTGCTGGCCGCGATCGCCTTGTTGGTGGCCCGCCAGATCGTGCTGCCCGTGCGGTCCGCGTCGCGGATCGCCGAACGCTTCGCCGAAGGCCACCTCACCGAGCGCATGCCCGTGCGCGGCGAGGACGACATGGCGCGGCTGGCGGTGTCGTTCAACGACATGGCCGAAAGCCTGCACCGCCAGATCACCCAACTCGAGGAGTTCGGCAACCTGCAGCGCCGGTTCACCTCCGACGTCAGCCATGAGCTGCGCACGCCGCTGACCACGGTGCGGATGGCAGCCGACCTGATTTACGACCACAGCGAGGACTTGGATCCTGCGCTGCGCCGCTCCACCGAGCTGATGGTCAATGAGCTCGACCGGTTCGAAACGCTGCTCAACGACCTGCTCGAAATCTCGCGCCACGACGCCGGTGTCGCCGAACTGTCGGTCGAGTCGGTGGATCTGCGCTCCACCGTGCAGAGCGCGCTGGACAACGTCGGCCACCTTGCTCAGGACGCCGACATCGAGCTGATCGAAGACATGCCTACCGAAGAAGTGATCGCCGAAGTCGACCCGCGGCGGGTCGAACGCATTCTGCGCAACCTGATCGCCAACGCCATCGACCACGCCGAGCACAAGCCGGTGCGGATCCGGATGGCCGCCGACGAGGACACCGTGGCAGTCACCGTCCGCGACTACGGCGTCGGGCTGCGGCCCGGCGAGGAGAAGCTGGTGTTCTCCCGATTCTGGCGCTCGGACCCCTCACGGGTGCGACGCAGCGGCGGCACCGGCCTCGGCCTGGCGATCAGCATCGAGGACGCCCGGCTGCACCAGGGCCGGCTCGAGGCGTGGGGCGAACCAGGCAAGGGCGCCTGCTTCCGGCTCACGCTGCCGCTGGTACGCGGCCACAAGGTGACCACTAGCCCGCTACCGATGAAACCCATTGGGCCAGAACGTAGTCCGCGCCGAAGCCGCGAGCGTGAACCCGCAGCGGAGAACGTGTGAAACGCGTCCTCGCCGCAGTGTGCCTGCTGGCGTTCGTCCTCACGGGCTGCGCCGGAGTGCCGAGTTCATCGGCGCCGCAGGCCATCGGCACAGTCGATCGCCCGGCGCCGCCGAGCCTTCCCAAGCCGACCCCGGGCATGGATCCCGACGTCCTGCTGCGTGAATTCCTCAAGGCGACAGCCGATCCCGCCAACCGCCATCTGGCGGCACGGCAGTTTCTCACCGAATCCGCTTCGCGCGCATGGGACGATGCCGGTAGCGCCCTGCTGATCGACAACGTCGTTTTCGTCGAAACCCGCGGCCCCGAACGTGTTTCCGTCAATATGCGCGCCGACATCCTCGGTTCCCTGTCGGATGTCGGCGTTTTCGAAACAGGGGAGGGTGCGCTACCCGACCCCGGTCCCATCGAACTGGTGAAAACGCCCGGCGGGTGGCGCATCGACAGGCTGCCCAACGGTGTTTTCCTTGACTGGCAACAGTTTCAGTCGACGTACAAGCGCAACACGCTGTACTTCGCCGACCCGACCGGACATACCGTCGTACCCGACCCGCGGTACGTCGCGGTGTCCGATTCCGACCAGTTGGCCACCGAACTGGTCAGCAAGCTGATCGCCGGACCGCGGCCGGAGATGACCAACACGGTGCGCAATCTGCTCGGCCCGCCGCTCAAGTTGCGCGGCCCGGTGACCCGCGCCGATGGCGGCAAGACGGGTGTGGGCCGTGGCTACGGGGGCGCCCGCGTCGACCTGGAAAGCCTGTCGACGACAGACCCGCACAGCAGGCAACTGCTTGCCGCGCAGATCATTTGGACCCTGTCCCGGGCCGGGATCAACGGACCGTATGTGATCAACGCCGACGGCGCGGCGCTGGACGATCGCTTCGCCGACGGCTGGGACACCTCCGACGTCGCGGCCACCGATCCCGGCGCGGCCGACGGCGCCGCTGCCGGCCTGCATGCACTGGTGGGCGGATCGCTGGTGTCATTGGATGGCCAGCGGACGAATCGGGTGGCCGGCCAGTTCGGTCAGATGCCCGGCCAGACGGCAGCGGCGGTGTCGCGCACCGGACAAGAAGTGGCGTCGATCGTGACGCTGCGGCCCGGCGCACCCGACATGGCGTCGTCGCTCTGGGTCGGCCCGCTGAACGGCAATGCGACACAAGCGATGGAAGGCCGCACGCTGTCACGGCCCAGTTGGGCTCTCGACGACGCGATCTGGGTGGTGGTCGACGGCATCAACGTGGTGCGCGCGATCCAAGACGCCTCGGGCCAGCCCGCCCGCATCCCCGTCGACTCCAGCGTGGTGTCGATGCGCTTCCCCGGCGTGATCGCCGAACTTCAGCTTTCCCGCGACGGAACCCGTGCCGCGATGGTCATCGAGGGTCAGGTGATCCTCGCCGCTGTCGAGCAGACCGCGGGCGGCGGCTACGCGCTGACATATCCGCGGCGGCTGGGCTTCGGCCTCGGCAATACCGCGGTGTCGCTGGCCTGGCGCACCGGCGACGACATCGTGGTCAGTCGCACCGACCCGCAGCACCCGGTGTCCTACGTCAACCTCGACGGCGTGAACTCCGATGGCCCCAGCCGCAACCTGCTGATGCCGGTCACCACCGTGGCCGCCAACCCGTCGACGGTTTATGTCGCCGACGCGCGCGGTGTGCTTCAACTCTCCGGCTCGGCGGCCGACAACGATCCGGCGTGGGCCGAGGTGCGGCCGCTGATGATGCCCAACGCGCTGCCCGTGTTGCCCGGCTAGCTTTCCAAACCCGCGCGAAATTGCGTTGAACCTTCCCCCTGCATCGCCCGTTGTGCAGACAAAACACCACTAGAGGTGTTTGCTCAACTCCCAGGAGGGGATGATGAAGATTCGCGGCCCGATAGTCACCCTCGCCGCGGTGGCGGTGCTCGGGGTCGGCATATTGCTCATCAATATGTCCAAGGAGGGCCCGGCGCCGGCCAATCCGTACAGCCAGTCCACCACCGCCGCCGCCACGCCGGCCGCTCCGCCACCAGCGCCGAGCACGCCACTGCCACCGCCCGCGTTCCCGGCTAAGGCCGACTACGTCGGCAAGGTGCCGACCGCCAACGGCACGCTCACGTTGGAGATCACCGTCGACGGTGACAAAGCGATCGCGTATGCCTGCGACGGCAACACCGTCGAGTCGTGGCTGCGGGGTAACGCCGTCAACGGCGCTGTGAGCCTTGCGAACAAGGACAAGACGAGCCGCCTCGAGGGCCACCTCGAAGGCAGTGCGATCGTCGGCACCTTGTCGATCGGCGAAAAGAAGTGGGACTTCAACGCGCCCGTCGCGCAGCCACCCGCCGGGCTCTATGTCTACGAGAACGCGGGCGTGCGTAACAGCTGGATCGTCGACTCGACGGGCGGGGTGACCGGAGTGCAACGGCGCGAGGACAATTCGACCGCCCCGGCGCCCAAGCTGACTACCGACGGGATCGCAAACATCGACGGCATCGAGGTCAAGGCGATTCGGGTGGAGGGCGACAGCAATGTCTGATACCGAGGCCTCGACTGCCGCGGTGCCTGCGAAGTCGTCGGGGGTTGCGGTGCTGATCGCTGTTGGGCTCGGCGCGCTCGTCGCCGTCGGGCTGGGTGTGTTCGGGAAAGTGCATGAGCCGCAGTTCTTTTCGATCAACCTTGCCGGCTTCTCCAGCGGACTTGCGGTCAAGGCTTGGCTGGCGACGCTGGCCGTGGCGTTGGCGCTTTTCCAGCTGGGGTCCGCATTCGCGATGTATCGGCTGGTTCCCGGCGGCAAATCGCCATCGTGGATCGGCACCGCTCACGTGTGGTCGGGTCGGCTGGCGGTGCTCTCCAGTGTTCCGGTCGCCGTGCACTGCTTGTACGCGTTGGGATTTGAGTCCTACGACAACCGCGTGCTGTTCCATTCGCTTTTCGGCTGCTTCTTTTACGGCGCATTCGTCACGAAGATGATCTTGCTGACCCGCAAAGGCCTTCGCAGCTGGGTGATTCCGGTTGTCGGCGGCCTGGTGTTCTTCGGTTTGGTGTATGTCTGGTTGACCTCAGCCCTGTGGTTCTTCCAGACCAACGGTGTCACGTTCTAACTGAAAGGTTGTGTATGAACATCGGAGAGTTCCCCGTCTCGCGGCAGAAGGTTCTACTCGGCGCCGGTCTGGGTCTGGTGACGGCGGTTGTGGCCGCGTGCAGCACCTACGGCAAAAAGACCGAAGCGGCAAGCGAATCCGCCACTACGACGGCGGCGCCGACCGCGGGCGGCACCGCGCCCCCGGCAGCGAAGTCCATCGCCAAGACGGCCGATGTGCCGGTGGGATCGGGCGTGATCGTCAACGACATCGTCGTGACGCAACCCTCGGCCGGCGTCTTCAAGGGATTCTCCGCGAAATGCACACACAAGGGGTGCATGGTGGACAAGGTGGCCGACGGCACCATCGACTGCCCGTGCCATGGCAGCAAGTTCAACCTCGACGGCACAGTGGCCAAGGGGCCTGCGGACAAACCGCTCGCGGCGGAGAACATCTCGGTTCAGGGTGACTCGATTGTCCTGGGCTGAAATTTAACTGTGAAATCGCTGTGAGCAGCGGTCGAAAATCGGCGTAATGGCCGCCTTCGAAGGGCCAGTACGCTCGATGCGTGGCGAATTTGGGGGTCGAGACGTCCGCACTGGTAGCGGTCGCAGGTGAGCTGGATTCCGTTGCACAGGGTTTGCGCTCGGGTGTGAGTTCGCTCGACAACGAAGTGTCGGGCTTGCTCGGCTCGGGATGGTCCGGCGAGGCGGCGTCCGCGTATTCCGGGGTCTGGCAGGAGTGGCACGAAGGTGCGCACCAGGTGGCCGAGGGTCTGGCCAGGATGTCCGCACTCCTACAGGACGCCGCGATCGGTACTCCGGT
>Ga0207641_10003103_pt1 | contig 14936 bp, 11 predicted proteins | sample KBSSwiS62_FD_184306 | JGI IMG/M metagenome (GOLD analysis project Ga0207641, IMG submission 184306) | Switchgrass rhizosphere microbial communities from Kellogg Biological Station, Michigan, USA - KBS Switchgrass S6-2 (SPAdes) (version 2) | ecosystem: Host-associated > Plants > Roots >... | reverse complement strand
AACGCTTCGGGCCCAAATTCTTTTGGACCAGAGGGTGTAAGCTTGACCGCTTGCCTATTGTTCTTCGTTTCATAGAGCCACGCTGAAAGCCGTTGTCCGTCTACTACTGGCTCACGCGGCGGACCTGCCCACCGCGCCGCGCCTGCGAGGATCGCTGTTGCCAGTGTAAGAACGCCCAACAACTTTCCAACCGCTCGCGTCAGCTTGTAGATGACGGGATGGTTCGCAGAGTTGGAATTCGACTTTTCCATGCCGTTCAATTCAGTGACCCAGGCGTTGCTCGGACGGAAGCTCGAGATACAACAAGGCACTCTTCGCCATGGCGCTGACTTCCGGCACCGGGTCTTCGGTCAATTCTTGCAAGCGCGCCTTGGAGCGCTTTTCGACACGGTCGATATTTCCAACCTGCACCGGCAGATCATTCACAAGACGGGCAATGTGGGGAAACTGAAAACGCAATCGGCGGTGGAGTTGATGAAGGAGATCAATCCGCTCATTGACATCAAGACTTACGATACGTCGTTGCGCTCGGACAATGCCCTCGAGTTGTTGAAGGACTACGACATCGTGATCGACGGGACGGACAATTTTCCGACGCGGTACCTGGTGAACGATGCGTGCGCGCTTTTGGACAAACCGAACGTGTATGGCTCGATTTTCCGGTTTGAGGGACAGGCGACCGTTTTCTGGGCGTCGCAGGGGCCATGTTATCGCTGTCTTTATCCCGAACCGCCGGAGGCGGGGACGGTGCCGAGTTGCGCGGAGGGCGGCGTGCTGGGTGTGCTGCCGGGCGTGATGGGGACGATCCAGGCGACCGAGGCGGTGAAACTGATCATCGGCGCGGGCGATCCACTGATCGGGCGGTTGCTGCTGTTTGATGCGTTGAAGATGAAGTTCAAGGAACTCAAACTGCGCAAGGACCCGAAGTGTCCGCTTTGCGGGACGAACAAGACGGTGACGGAACTGATCGATTACGAATTTTTCTGCGGCACCGCGCCGGAACAGAAGAAGGCCGTCCATATCGATGAGATTGATGTGGAAGAGGTTGAAGAGGCGATCAAGGCGGGGAAGATTCCGGCGGAGATCGACCTGCTGGACATCCGGGAGCCGTTTGAGGCGAAGATCGCGCAGATTCCGCACTCGAAGTTGATTTCGCTGGCGGAATTCAGCAAGCGGATGCATGAACTGGATAGCGCGCGGGAAATCTGGCTTTATTGTAAGGACGGGGCCCGCAGCGGCAAGGCGTGGAAACTGCTGTATGATGCGGGATTCAGGAAAATCAAGAATGTCGCAGGTGGAATCGATGCGTGGAGCGAGGATATTGACCCCAGCACACCGAGGTATTGAGCGATACCTGGGCGGCCCCGGGTATGGCGTGAGCCTGATTTTCGACGAGCGCGAACACACCCGTGTCCCCACCATGGCGAAGCCGGAGGCGAGCCCGGACATTGACGTCGAGGAGAAACTGAAGGAGGCGTTCGCGCGGGGTTGGTCGGTGATTGTATGGAACGACCCGGTCAACCTGATGGAGTATGTGGTCTATGTCTTCAAGACGGTGCTGAAGATGAACGAGGCCGATGCGTCGCGGCACATGATGGAAGTGCACCAGAAGGGGAAAAGTTTTGTGGCGCGCGAGACGAAAGAAAAAGCGGAAATGATCGTTCATCGCTTGCGCGGGTTCGGGTTAAACGCGACCATGGAGCAGGACTGATTTCCCGATGACCTCCGAACCAATCAACCCCGGCCAGTGGCGCCTGAGCTTCGCGGAGCAGGAGGCGGCGTTCATCATTCACATTTTGGCGCAGTTGGGACGGCAGTATCAGGAAGATCCGGCGAAGATGTCACCGGCAACGCGCGCGTATTGGGCGGGGTGCATCTCGCGCGGCGCAGCGAAGGACGACGAGGAATTGAAGGATGCGCAGGAGATCCTGGCGGAGACGCGGTCGGAGTTGCGTTCGCAGCGGCTGGACCTGGTGGAAAATTGGATCCGCGAATATGAACTGGCGGAGAGCCGGAACCCCTGGCTGGTCGAAGTGACCGATGCGGAACGGGACGAATTTGTGTCGATGCTGAACGATCGCCGGCTGCTCCGGGCGCTGGAGATCGGCGTGACGGAAACTGAGATGGATGCCGATCCGGTGCAGATTCCCGAGGATTTTCGGCGGCATGCCATTCTCGAAATTGATTTCCTCGGTCACTTTATCATGGCGATACTCGGGCCGCAGATTCACCGACCATGATTACTTTTGACGCGAGCAAGTACGACGGGTTTATTTTCGATTGCGATGGGACGCTGGCCGATTCGATGCCGTTGCACTACCGCGCGTGGAAGAAATCGCTGGACGGCAAGCTGGGAAAACCGTCGGCGTTCACGGAGGAACTTTTCTACCGCTGTGGCGGGATGCCGGCGCGGCAGATCATCGAGATGTTGAATCGCGAGCATGGCTATGGGTTGCCGGTGAATGAGTTTGCGGATGAGAAGGAAGCGCGCTTTGTAGAGCTGTTACCGGAATTGAAGCCGGTGCAGGAGGTGATCGATGTGGTGGAGAGGTTGGGGCCGGACGCGAAAATCGCGGTGGCATCCGGGGGACTGACTTTTATCGTGAAGCAGACATTGGAGTTGCTGGGACTGAAAGTCGGGCCGCAGGAGAAGATCAAGATTTTGGTGGGTTCCGACCAAGTACTGCATGGCAAACCGAATCCGGCGCTGTTCCTGCGCGCAGCGGAACTGCTGGGGGTGAAGCCTGAGCGCTGCTTGGTCTTTGAGGATGCGGAACCGGGATTTGTGGCGGCGAAGGCAGCGGGGATGGATTTCATCGATGTGCGGCCCTTCCGGAAGACGGGGCTGCATGAGGCGGCGAAGTACTGATCCCCTCCCCGGCGTTCTCACAATTTTTTTACAAATCCTTTCCGCGGGGCTGACATCTCATTTTCGTTTCTCCGACAGAGTGGAGACATGAAAACTCAATCACTTCTGTTTTTGACGGTGACGGCGTTGGTCATGGCCTCTCCGATTCTTTCCGGGGCGGAGCCGATTCCGAATCGGTTGATTGACTACAATGGATTCCAGAAAATTGTGGAGACGTCGAAGGGCGAACGGGAATCGCGCAGGCTGACCGAGGATGATTTCCTGACCGCGATGAAGGAGAGCGGGACGGTGGTGCTGGATGCGCGGAGTGCGGCGATGTACCAACTGCGGCATATCAAGGGGGCGGTGAATTTGCCGTTCACGGATTTTACGGCGGCATCGCTGGCGGGGGTGTTGACCGCGAAGGACGTGAAGATCCTGATTTACTGTAACAATAATTTCCTGGGGAGCCCGGTGGCGTTTACCTCGAAGGTGGCGACGGCTTCGTTGAATTTGTCGACGTACACGTCGTTGAAGGCGTATGGGTATAACCAGATTTATGAACTGGGGCCGTTACTGGACGTGGCGAAGACGAAGATTCCGTTTGAGGGAACGGAGGTGAAGTAGGGGGACGCAAGAACCGTCCCGCGGGTGCGGGACGGTTTCCTTGAGATTTAGGTGTAGTGCAGTTGCGCGGTGGCGAGGGCGTCGCGGTGGGGGACGACGCGGAGCCAGTGGGCGCTGAGGCCGGTGGGGAAGGCGTGCTGGATGGCCTGGCCGGCTTCGACGGTATAGGTCTCGTAGCGCTTGAAGGTGCCGTCGCCGAGGGCGTCGAGTTCGATGTCGAATTTGACCGAGGTCTTTTCCTCGTGGAAGAGGTGGATGCATTTGTTGTCGAAGCCGGTCATGAGGTAGGGGTCGGAGGGTTCGTTCGCCTTGACCGGGGTTTTCCACCAGGGGCCGCCCCAACCGGCGGGCTTGCCGAGTTTCCAGAGGTCGTCGGTCTTGCCAAACCACATGCCGGACTGGGGCTCGGCGCAGAGGGTGTTGGCCGCGCTGTCGGGGGAGGCGTTGTCGGAGCCGAGGACGAGCATGCCCTTCCACGAGCAGAAATCGCCGTGGACCCAGAGGTGCTGGGAGATGGGCTTCACGCCCCAGACGCGGTTGCCGTAGGCCCAGGGGGAGAGCTCGTAGAACATGCCGTGGAGGTCCATGAGGAAGCGCTCATGTTCGACTTCGCGGATGCGAGGCCACTCAGTCTGCCATTTGTGCTCGTGGGTGTGGGTGGCCTTGGGCAGGCGGTAGGTGCGCCAGGTCTTGTCGGCGTCGGTGAAGACCTTGAGGATAGCGGAGGAGCGGTCCCAGCCGGTGGCGAAGATGGTGCCGCCGATGTAGCCGCGGCCATGGACGCAGACGAAGGGTTTGCGCTCGAGGACGCGCCATTCCTTGCCATCGTATTCGGCGAGGGTGCCTTCGGAGCGGGTGCCGAGGAAGTCGCCCTCGGAGTAGTCGTTGTTGACGATGATGAGCCGACCGAAGGCGGAGTAGCAGTCCTTGTAGTGGCAACTCCCCTCCCCGGGCGTGCCGAGGACCTGGGTGAGATCGAAGAGCTTTTTGGTGGCGAGGGTGCGGACGTTGAGCTCGAAGAGTTCGCCTTCCATGCCGAGCATATAGACGAGGTTCTCGGGATCGGTGAGATGGCGGGCGGTGCCGCAGAGGCGGATTTCGGTGAGGTCCGAGACGGTGCGGACGTTGTGGTCCTGGTCGATGACGTGGGGGCCGATGATGAGCTGGTTGGTTTCCCAGTGGATGAAGCGGTTGGCGTAGGTGCCGTCGACGCCGATGCCGGCGGGATGGCGGGTCATCTTGAAGTCGCCGTCGATGACGCGAAGGCCGGTGCCGGTGCCGGTGCGGCGGCGGTGGGAGACGTAGTTGAGGACGTAGAGCTTGCCGTTCCAGGGCATGAGGCAGCCGACGCCGCACTCGGAGCGGGGCGGGCCGAAGTCGGCGGTTTGGGCGAAGTCGGGGATGACACCGGAGATGGAGGCGGGGAGGGTCGTGCTCATGGGAGGGAGGATGCTCGGGGGGCCGGGGATGGACAATTGCGGGAAAATGTTCACAGTAACATTTTATGGCTAAACGTGTGGGATTGAAGGACGTGGCGAAGATGGCGAGGGTGAGCCACATGACGGTGTCGCGGGTGGTGCGGGGGGAGAAGACGGTGAAGGCGGCGACGACGGCACGGGTGAAGCGGATCATCGCGGAGATGGGGTACCGGCCGGACCCGGGGTTGTCGGCGCTGGCGGCCTACCGGATGCGCGGGAGGCGGGCGAAGGCGTCGGGGACGGTGCTGGCGTTCCTGGAGACGGAGAAGCTGGCGTACAATGATTTTGTTTTGGAGGGGGCGCGGGTGGAGGCGTTGCAATTGGGGTATTCGGTGGATTCGTTTGCGCTGCCGTCGTCGGTGGCGGGGCAGCGGCAGTTGAGCCGTCAGCTTTTTCACCGGGGGATTACGGGCTTGCTGATCAGTCCGTCGAATGAGCCGCGGAAACTGGAGGAGTGGGAGTGGGACCACTTTGCGCCGGTGTCGCTGGGGGCGTTGATGCATGAGCCGCCGATGCATGCGGTGGGGATGGATTATTTTCATGGGTTGCAGACGGCGTATGCGGGCCTGCGGGCGAAGGGGTACAAGCGGATCGGGCTGTTGTTGCGGGCGGACCTGGAGGCACGGACGGGGCATCTGTGGCTGGGGGCCTACCTGTCGGTGCGGGAGCCGGCGTTGAAGCCGCTGCTGTTCCGGGACGGGGCGCGGACGGGCGAGGCGGTGCGGGCGTGGCTGAAGCGGGAGCGGCCGGATGCGGTGCTGACGATCCATGCCGAGTGGCATGAGCCGCTGGCACGGGAGGGGATTGCGTCGGCGTACCTGAACGACATTACGCCGCAGCCGGGGGCGCCGGTGATCCGGTTTGATCCGCGGAACATTGGCCGGGAGGGGGTGCAGTTGGTGCACCTGTTGTTGCAGCGTCGGGAGCTGGGCCTGCCGGCGTTGCCGAAGACGATTCTCTTACGGGGGGAATGGCATGCGCCGGTGGTGACGAAGATCAGTCGCGTGGGGTGGGAGCGGTTGGCGGCGTTGTCGCGAAGGAGGGAGAAGAAGGGTTGAGAGTTTTACAGAGTTAACAAGATTTACGGGATTGGGGAAAGGGCGAGACATTTCTCGGCTCGAAAAGGTACCTGTTCGCGTTTTTTTTAGATCAAAAGAGGAATCTAAACGATAATTTTACGGCCCCGTTCGCGCCTCCATAGTCACATGCTTAACGCCACAAGCAGAAAGATCAACAAAACCTCTTATGGGATCAAATAAAAGTCTTGCGTCTTCGGGCATATACGATTTTTTAAGAACTGTATCTGCCGTAGTATTCATTATATAAGTTATCTTTATTTCCTTTTTCCGATCATCGTAATCCACGTCCGTTGCACAACATGCTATAGGATATTCTACTCGCAACTTTTCATTTGATTCTCGCGAGAATTTTGCAAGATGGCGCTCGAAGTCTTGGACAGTATCCGCCAAGGTAAGCGCACAAGAAAGGGGGTCCACCTCAAGCTTAAGGCGCAAATGCGGATTTAAAACCTTCTCGCTCGAGTTTTCCCAATAAGCTGGCTGGAGGTCATGCATTAGAATTGCCATCGCCGCCCATTCCACGCAAAGCCTTCGTACTGGATGTTTTCGCTCGATAGGATAAGGGCGAACCCTATCGTTCAAGTAAAGAAAAAATAAAGCACCAGGAAGACCATGGCTCTCACATAAACATTTTTGAATCAGAGAAAGCTTTTCTTGCATCCAATTGGACGGGCGCCCTGTCGTACTATTTTTATAACCTTCAAACGGAAGCAAAACTAAACGATTCTCGAATTCACTCAATATTGCTGTACAATGCGGAGTGACCGGATGCCTACCGTCATGCGCGGAAGGAAGTTTCGCTTCCATTCGGTTTACGTATTGCCATGGATATCCAATATCATGAAATAACGCCGCCAAGAAGGCCGTTTCACGAAAAACTCCCCGCCACAGGAACCGAGCTAAAGGATTATCTGTAATATAAGGGTCATTGTCTGCTATGCCCATCGACCGAAGCGTCGCCCCCAGATATCCAGTGCGAACAAGGCGCAATACATTATCCAAACAATGCTCGATAAGGGGACGATCTTCGATAATCAATTTATCAAGCAGGGACAGCAAGACATACGCTACTTGTGGCTGATGCACTACATGATCACGATGAAATTTTCTCCAATCGACACTTGCAAGCCAATCATTGGCTATAACTTCAGACACAATAAAACGATAGGATGGAAATGCGCGAGAAGCGTGACTCAAAGTTCTGGTTTGTAAGGCATATATCTTGCCAAATTGATCACGATCGACTCGATTGCGAATTTTGCCAAGAGCATGAGCAAAACTCTTGCCGCTCTTCACATGCGATGCCTCAAGCTGCCGAAATTTTATCGGATCTATTTCCGAATACGGCAAAAGTGCCCCAGGAAACTTAAAGCTTCCATTTCCTAACTTAGTTCTAAAATCAGAGTGTGACAGCTTCATTGACGAATCTGCCAGCAGTTAAGTATGTCTTGCAGTGGTCTACTGAACCGCTGTAAATACGATGATCCCTGCAGCAGCCGATATGCCTCCTCAGTTGCCATCGAATGCGACATTGATTTCTCGACAATTACGGGGTCCAAAAGTGCGCGGAGATCTGGCAGAAAAATTTCCGACCTTGGAGATCGCGAGCCAATTCTGACTGCCTCCATAACTGCCCATCCAAGGAGCTTGGCATCTCCTTCGACATCAAGAAGACGCGCCTGGGCCTGGCACAGACTTGGATAGATTTGGAATGCTATTTCATTAATTCTACGGGATCGTGATCGAAAGCGGTCACGAAACTCCCGCAGCGGTTCATTTTGTTCATAAACTAGAAAACCTGCTTGTCTTGTCGAATCGTGATTTTCCTTCCACATAGAATAGCGTTCTTCTTGCAAAATGGCGATGTCCGAGAACATCTTAGCGAACTCTTCCGTCCATTCATCTTCGCGAAGGAAATCGACAAGAGAAAGACCAATGACCATGATCAGGGAATTAATAAAACCGGGCTCTCTATGTGAGTCATGCTCAAAATGACGAAATAAACGATTAAGAAGATGGGTGTTTTCAGCTTTTAGTCGCAAAGGGATATCTGAATTAGCTCGGTAAAAAGGAGACTCTCGATACCGTGGAATATCCCTTGAGTATGCCGCGGCATTTATAAAAGATACTCGAAGGCTTTCAAGAGGACTGCGAGGAAACCATATTGGACGAATTAATCTGGAAATATATGCGGCATTATTCTCTTCGAGAATTCTAACACATTGTTCCACATAATGTTGCAACACTACAAAGGCACGTCGACAGTTGCGAAGAGCGGATTCAAGGTCAGGCGGATGAATAGCTCCATCGGTGAGTCTCGTCGGCATACTTACACCGCCCGGCAGTCGCTCCACCAAATCGTGCAATCCATGAACAACAAGCTCCTCATCTATCATTGGCCGTTTCACTTTTCTAAGTAAGTGCTGGCTGAATTGCATATCAAGATTTTCATCGTATTGGACAATTCGACGGCCAACGCCACCCTGCGGAGATAGTAGCTCGCGTGCAGGAGAGTCTTCTTGAATCAGTTCATGCGGCGACCATTCAAGTGATTTATCCAAAAAGAGCGATATTACCTTGTTAACGACCAATCCTTGATATTGAGTTGGCGAGGGAATCCCTGACTCCATTTCACTAAGAGCTAACTTTTGATAGAATTCAAGACAATCGTCGTTATGACTGGAATCGTCGGGAGCTGAAATTGATTTTGTTTCCAATAGGCGTACAAGAAAATTGACTTCAAGATCTGAAAGTTCCTTCGCTTGATTCTCATCGTTTTGAGATGTCTTAACCCAGCTAGCCACTTTGCACTTTAATTGTAGTCGAGAGTGGATGGCCGATATGCTGTCCGAGCACGCGGCGATATCTTGGGTGTCTGGCGACGTAACGGTCAGAAATTTGCCGCGCTCCGGCCCCAAATCAGTTAACCAATCATGCAATTCTGGTGCGATGCCGGTGAAACCTGGCGAGTTATCGATAACAATAAATATCTTCTGGGCAGAATCTTGATGTTGCACAAGTCTTGAAAAAGTCTCAGATAACTCGATCAAGAACATGCGAAACCAGTAGGAATGGAGTTCGTCAAAGAGAACCGATGCAGAATAGCTAAGAGATTCTTTTTGCTCGTGGAGTCGTGAACCGATTACTAAAAATGCCGATTCCAGATGACTCGCGGAGATGTGTTCGTTAAAAAATGCACCTACGGGCCGCCCCTGCATGAAATCAGCAAACATTGCAAGAAGCACGTCATGCTCAGCGTGCTCGGAGTTGGAGACACCCAAGCTCAATACCTTCGTCCGTCCGCGCCAAATAGGAGAGTCCCTAACAGCACAAGCTGTATTTGTGCCAGTAATATCGGCATCGATAAATAGAACTCGCGATCCCGTTTCCACTAAAAGATTAGCCAAAACTAAGGCCGCCGTGGTCTTTCCTACGCCACCTTTTCGCGATTCGACGCTAATGACAGTGTAGTTGGATGTGGGACTATGGCTTTTCATATTATGCAATTGAGTTACAGATATTGATTTGTACTACTTAGTGGCACATCTACAAGACCCTTCTCGCTGACCAGATGCCGATTTGATTTCTCACCCGTGCGAGCGTTCCATATATAGCAGGAAAAGAGGACAGGTAAGTGGAGACTAATGGAAAGCCGTTGAGGATCCGACCGCTTTCAGGGTTGGGGGCTTGGGGATGGGGACCCAGGGTAGCTCGGGGCTTGCAACCCTGGGCTGAGTGACCACAATCCCGTTGGGATAGAGGAGGGAGGAGGATCGATTTAGGGGGCGCATCCCGGTTGAGGCGGTGAACATGCGTCTGGTCTTTCGCCTTATGACGGAGGGGGAAGAAAACATCCGTCGCTGGAGATTGGCCCCCGGCCCATTCTATCTGGTGGCCCCGAATTTCTTTTGCGCTTCGCGCGGGAATTGCGATGGCTATCTACTGCGCCACTCGGCACGAGATTGGTTGCGGGAAAAATTCATTTGAGATTAGTATCCGGTTCCATGGGCAAGCCGGTGACGATGCAGCAGATTGCGGACAAGGCGGGGGTGTCGCGCATGACGGTCTCGCGGGCGTTGCGGCAGGCGCCGGAGATTGCGAAGGGGACTTGCGCGCGGATCCAGGCGGTGGCGGCGAAGCTGGGGTATTGGCCGGACCCGCTGATCCAGCGGCTGACTTCGCACCTGGCGCGGGGGCGGCGGCGCAATGCGGGGGAGACGATCGCGTGGATCAATTCGTACAAGGACCCGCGGCCATGGGGGGGGCAGATTCCGTTTGTTGCTATGTACGAGGGTGCGACGGCCCGGGCGAAGGCGCTGGGTTTCAAGCTGGAGGAGTTCTGGCTGGGGGAGCCGGGGATGACGGGAAAGAAGTTGAGCCGGATTCTTTATCAACGCGGGATTGAATGCATGATCGTGTCGCCGATCCCGAAGGGGGGAGGTCACCTGACGATGGACTGGGAGAAATTCAGTGCGGTGACGATCGGGTACACGATGATTTATCCGCGGTTGCATCGCGTGGGGAGCCATCACCTGCACGGGGCGCGGGAGGCGATCCGGCAGCTTTATCGGCGGGGCTATCGGCGGATCGGGATGTGCATGACGGACGAGGCGAATGTGCGCCTGGACCATGTGTGGCTGCAGGCGATGGCGTACCACCAGTTTCGCGTGCCGAGGAAGGACTGGGTGAAGCCATTTATCCATGAGGATTTCTCGGACAAAAAGTTCCTGCGCTGGCTGAAGGCGGAGCGGCCCGAGGGGATCCTGAGCCAGCATCCGTGGCTGCCGGAGGTGTTGAACCGGGCGGGGTACCGGGTGCCGGAGGATGTGGCGGTGGGGATCTTCAGCCAGCATGAGGCGGAGTCAGACATTGCGGGGATCAACCAGCGGAGCGATATCATCGGGGAGACGGCGAGCGACCTGGTGATCGGGCAGCATTACCGGAACGAGAAGGGGATTCCGGCGATCGCGCATACGGTGATGATCGAGGGGTATTGGATGGACGGGAGGACGGTGGCGCGGAGAAGAGTGAAGAGTTGAGGGAGCAGTCGCTCACAAGCAAGACAGGGGGAAGAACCAGGTCTTTGGGAAAAGCAACAGGGCGAAGGTGGCCAGTTGAAAGCAAAGCGTTTGGACGAATGTAAAAGTCTTTTCCAGAGACGACGTAGGTCCTTCGTTCTTCGACTCCGTTCCACTGCGCTCAGAATGACGTTTTGCCAGCGGCGGTTCCATCGCCAAAAAGGCTGCGGCTCGAGGAGGTCCCTGACGAAAAGTGAATCGGTTGGCTCGCCTCCGCTCAGGATGACAGCATTTCTAAAAGCGTGATTCTGCGGACTGGATTTTCGTGAATTCCGTTACAGTAACGATTCGGGATGCTTGTCGAAAAGGAAGGGGAAGGATTAGAACGTCAACAGCCTGAATAGCGATTCTCGCAAAACCCCCGAAAACCAACATGAAGACAAAAACATTATCAGCTGGATGGAAAAAAGCCGCCTCGGTTGTTCTGGCGATGGTCACCCTTTCGTTCCTCGCCAATACGGCGTGGGCGACGAAATATTACGTGGATACCGCGGGATCGGACAGCAATGACGGGCTGACGACCGCCACGCCGTGGCAGTCGCTGGCGAAGGTGAACCTGAAAACTTTTGCGGCGGGCGACCAGGTGCTGTTGCGGAGAGGATGCGCGTTTACGGGGTTCCTGCATCTGCTGGGGAATGGAACGAGCGCGGCGCCGCTGATTGTGGATGCCTATGACCTGGGAGACAGCACGGCGGCCCCGATCATCAATGGCAACGGCGCGGCTTATGCGGTGGGGATCTGGAACAAGAATTATGTGACGATCCAAAACCTGGAGATCACGAATGACAACGGGACGGCGGGGAACCGGAACGGGATTCTGATTGATTTCTCCCTGGCCGGCACTTTCACGGGGATCAAAATCCTGAACAATAAAATCCATAATGTACGCGCTGTTACCGATACGTCGTTCAACGCGCAAAGCAATGCGGCGATTTATATCATGGTGGAGGACAGTCCCGTGGGGGCCCACATCGATGGGCTGCAGATCCAGGGAAATGATCTCTATGACCTTCGGACGGGCGGAATTTTCCAGAAGACTCCGGCCTATTATGCGAACAACCCGCAATACTGGGCCACGAATGAGGTCATCAGCGACAATACGGTGGACAAGACGGGAACGGACGGGATCGTGGTGAGCGGGGCGATGGCCCCGTTGATGGAGAACAACGCGGTTTACGATGTGGGCATCAACAGCGACGGGTTCGCCTCGTTTGCGGGCATCTGGTCGGCGTACCATTGCCAGGATGCCACCTTCCAATTCAATGAAGTGGCGCAGACGCGCAACAAGGCCCCGACGACTTTCAGCTCGGATGCGCAGGCCTTTGACGCCGACCTGGGCGCGACGGGGACGAATACGTTCCAGAACAACTACACGCACGACAATGCGGGCGGGGTGTTGATCATGATGTGGGAGAACGTGGCGAAGACGGTGATCTATCGATATAATATCAGCGTCAACGACGACCGGCAGACGAATGCGGGAACGCAGTTGCCGGTGAATTCCATTCCCGGCACGAATTCGGCCTACATCTATAACAATGTTTTCTATTCGACGCTGGCGTTGGGGTACAAGTTCACGGACAGGGCCGCGACTTACTACTACAACAATATCTTTGACGTGGCGGCGGCGACTTACCCGAGCCAGCCGACGTTTTCGAATAACTGTTACTTCGGGCATACGGCGGAGGTGAACGATCCGTACCGGATCCTGCTCGATCCGCGATTTGTGGGTCCGCTGACGAGTGTGGGCGGGGACGGTTTTGGCGCGACGACGACGGGTATCTTCAAGCTGCAGACGGATTCGCCCTGCATCAACGCGGGCAAGAGCGTTGCCAATAATGGGGGGGAGGATTTCTGGGGCAATCCTCTCTATGCAGGGACGTATGCAGACATCGGGGTGCATGAAGTCCCGGGAGGCACGAATCCGCCGCCGGCGCCGGTGACCTTTGCCGATGACCAGGGCGCAGGGGTGAGCTACACGGGCGGCGCAGGCTGGACGCATACGACGGATACGCTGGCTTATGCGGGGACGAAGTCGTACTCGGGCACGATCGGGAATTCGGTGCAATACAGCTTCGCGGGAACGAATGTGAGTCTCTTCGGGAGGAAGGGGCCGGCGCAGGGGAAATTGAGTGTCGTCATCGACGGCGGCCCCGCGCAGGTGATGGATTGCTATTGGTTGAACACGGCGGTGCCGACGGAACTTTTCCGCGCCTCGGGGCTGAGCGCGACGGGGACGCATACGATCACGGCGACGGTGGCGGCGAAGAACGCGTCTTCGACGGCGAACACGGTTTCGATCGATTATTTCCAGGTGATGCCGTCGGACCCGGGAGCGATTCTCCAGACGATCCCGTATGACATCCCGGCGAATGGAACCTACAGCGGAACGTGGAGCTATACGCCGAACGATCTCACGAAGTTTTACGGCGGGACGCGGGCCTATTCGCAAACGGTGGGAAGCTCGGTGAGCTTCACCTTCACGGGAAATGGGATCCGGCTTTATGGAACGAAAACGTCCTCGGCGGGAAAGATCAGCATCAGCCTGGACGGAGGGCCCGCGACGCTGGTGAATTGTTTTCAACCGTGCCTGAACAACAATTATGAGTACATGGCGAAGCTCTATGAAGTCACGGGTCTAAGCGCCACCGGCACGCATACGATCGTGGCGACGGTGGCGACGAAGGATCCCGCGGCCATCAAGGATGCGGACGGCAATTCCGGCGGTGTTTCCCTTGATCTTTTTGAGGTGCTGACCGGCCTTGATTTGATGAAGGACAATGCGGACTCGACGGGGATCACCATCACGGCCGGGACGGGGGGATGGACGTCCTCCACCTATAGCACGGATTACTATGGCGCCAATTATCTCCATGATGGGAATACCGGAAAAGGGACCAAGAGTGTGCGGTTTACGCCAAATCTGCCTGATGCGGGAAGCTACCAGGTGTTTGTCCGGTGGTCGGCTGCGACGGGGCGCGCGAGCAATGTGCCGATTGATATTATCACGCCGGGCGGCACGGTGACCAAGACGGTGGACCAGCGCACGAACGGAGGAAAGTGGATATCCCTGGGGACGTACACCTTCAATGCCGGGACGGGCGGGAGTGTGCTGATCCGGACAACGGGCACGGATGGTTTTGTGATTGCCGATGCCGTGCGGTTTTACAAACCCTAAAGCACGATCGAGACCGATGAAGGAAGCCGCAAGATCAGGGTTTTATTTCCGCCTAGCGCTGGCTATCGCGGCGACCCTGCTTGCGGTTTCCTGTCATAAGAAGGATGTTCCCGCAGTGCAAACTGCACCGGGACCGGTGGATCCGGTCGTGGCGACGATCAATGACGAAACGGTCACGGCGGCGGAATATCGGCTGGTGATGGAACGGAAGACGGCGGATGTTTTCGGCTATTTCAAAGAGCACGAGAACATGGACGATCATCCGGGGTACTGGAGTGAAAGCACCGGGCCGGAGGGGCCCCTGGCGCGATTGCGGAAAGTGGTCCAGGAGGAATTGGTCCGGATCAAGGTGATCCAGGGCCTGGCCCGAATGAAGGGCCTGATCGGGGAAACTTCCTTTGCGCGTTTCAAGGCGGGATTCGATCGCGAAAATGCCCGGAGAAGCGCAGCCAAGCAGGCGGGTGCGGTCATTTATGGCCCGACTCAATACCGCGTGGCCGCCTATTATTACATCTGTCTGGGTGAGTTGGATTACAAACTCAAAGAAGCTCTCGCCAAGGAAGCCGAAGCCGGGGTGACGAAAAGCGACATTGAGAAATATTACAAAGAAAACCAGGCGATCTTGAAAGAAACTCCACTGGACGATGA
>Ga0207641_10003099_pt1 | contig 14950 bp, 12 predicted proteins | sample KBSSwiS62_FD_184306 | JGI IMG/M metagenome (GOLD analysis project Ga0207641, IMG submission 184306) | Switchgrass rhizosphere microbial communities from Kellogg Biological Station, Michigan, USA - KBS Switchgrass S6-2 (SPAdes) (version 2) | ecosystem: Host-associated > Plants > Roots >... | reverse complement strand
TAGGTTCAAAAATACGCTTTCGAGGGTATTGCGGAACTCGGAATTTCTCTACTCTTACGCACATCGCGAGCATCAGTAGATGCTCGTAAAAACAGAGAAGGGAAGAAACAGAGTATGACGAACCAGAGTAGCGATTTCAGTTTTACCCTCAGTCCGGAAGCTGCTGCTTCTTTTCACGACGACGGCGTAGTGATCTTGCATACCCGCAAAGGCAGCTTGTTTAGTGCCAATCGCACGGGTGCCCGTATCTGGCGCGGAATCGAGCAGCAACTGTCATTGGAAGTGATTGCGAACGGAATTAGCGACGAGTATCAAATCGCCCCTCGCACCGCGCGCGAACACACGATCTGCTTTCTGGCTGAACTCGAACGACAGACACTGATCCAGCGGGAGGTTGCGTGATGAAAAAGTCGTGGCTCATGTGTCGAGCTCTTTACGAAATCGCGCGCTACGAAGTGATCGTCTCGTTGCGAGGTTCTGGACGCATTCTGTCGCAATTGAAGCGGCAATCCATTGCGACGCGGCCAAGCAATCAGGAATTGGAGAAGGCAATTTGCGATGCTGTCCATCTCGCCACTTGTTTCTATTGGAAGCCGGTGCTCTGTCTGCAGCGAGCTGTCTGTACCGTGTGGTTGCTTCGGAGACACGGCATCTTTGCCAGACTCGTGATTGGGTTTCGCCCGTCGCCGTTCTTTTCGCACGCCTGGGTAGAGGTGGATGGCCGCGTTGTGTATGGCTCGGCAGCCTATCAGAAACGATTGCTGCCACTGCACGTTGCTTAGCGGAGAAAAAGAAGATGTTTAGTAGTTCAGGAAAACTGATTGCGGCCGATGGCCAGCGTCAAGACGGTGACAGAGTCGAAGTCCTGCACTGGGACGGCAGGCTTGATAATCGAAACGATCTGCTGCTGCGGTTGAGAGACTCGCTTGCCGGCGATAACAGCAACACCGCAATCGCGCGCGCCACTTATGAGCGTTGGGGTGATGATGGCCTGGTCCACCTGATCGGTGATTGGAGTGTGGTCATTCGCGATCGTGCCGAGGGCGCCACCGTACTCGCGAGTGACTTTGCAGGCGTGCGCCCGCTTTATTACCACGTGCACGCAGGGCGTGTGTTGTGGTCCAGTCGCCTGGAAACTCTAGTAGCGGTGACTGAGATCTCGGAGCTTGACGAGCAATATATAGCCGGCTTCCTGATGTACGGTGGTTGTCCTAACCGGACGCCGTACAAAGGCATCTCTTCTGTCCCGCCTGGTCATGCGGTGTGCGTGTCGGGTGAGGGCACGACGATTCGCCGGTTCTGGTCCATGCCGCTGGGCGACACGATCCGGTATCAGAACCAACGGCGGTACGAAGAAGAGCTTCGCGCATTGTTTCGAGAAGCTGTCGCTGTGCGGCTGCAAACAAAAGCACCAGTTCTTGCAGAACTCAGCGGCGGTCTTGATTCATCGTCTGTAGTATGCATGGCAAATGATCTGATTCGCAGTGGCGCCGTCAATGCTCCGCGTCTCGCTGGTGTGAGTTTCCTGTGGCGCAACTCAATCGATGAACCGTTCATTCGAGAGGTCGAATCGCATTGTGAAATCGAAGGAGTTCACATTTCGACGCACGATGTTCCGCTGGTAGTCGAAGCGCAAGTTGGCAATGTGATGCCTGAAGCTTTTCACCTCCTGCGTGCTTCAGTTGCGGCAACGGCGAACCGGTTCGGCGCCAGAACAATCCTGACAGGACAGAACGGCGACCTCATGATGGGGAACTGGTTCGATGACAGCCTGCAGGTGTCGGCGTCCCTGCGCCACTTTCGTGTTGGACAGGCGTGTGAGGAAGCGCTTGCTTGGAGCAAGATCCTCCGGACTCCTATCTACCAGATTCTTATCAGGGCTTTTCAGGCGGCTCTTCCAGCAACATTGTCGCCCACCGCCATCTACGCGGCCGCGGACGGTTCGTTTGTTCCGAAGAACGTTGAAACCTCTCTGGTCCCAAACTTTAGTGACCGAACCGATCTTTCGCAATCAAGCTTCTTCTCAAACGCCTGGGTGCAAGCACCTCCAGAGCGGCGGAAATATTTTCGGGCTCTATCGACGACGCTCGAGTTGCGCGCGCTGCAATCACCGGAATCGTTGCAGCACTTCGACTACACGCATCCCTTCGCACACCGGCCGCTGGTCGAGTTCTTAATGTCGGTGCCGGCAAATGTTCTCTGCCGGCCGGGTGAGCCGCGGAGATTGATGCGCTCCGCGCTTTCCGATCAGTGGCCCGGCAAGTTGAGGACGCGTCGATCCAAGGGTTTGTTTAATGCTCCCTGGCAGGAGGCGCTGCGGCCAATCGCCCGCGACCTGATTAAGGTCAGGCATTTGAATTTGGTGGAGCGCGGATTTGTGGACGGTGACAGCGTCCGTTCGCGTCTGGAGCGACTTTCCGTAGGGCTGGAATGCAACGAGTCCCAGTTGCGGCAGATAATCCTGCTTGAATTGTGGTTACGCAATCGCGGGGACGGTTAGTCTTGCGGCAATGCGCTGCGCTTCGTGGACAAATGGATTTTGCAGAAACTAACAAAGAAAGGAGGAAAATCTCATGCAGAAGAAATACGAGGTTCCCGAACTGACGTTGGTCGGCCAAGCGGACGACGTTGTCATGGGCATGGGCTTCGATGGCAATGACTGGCCGTTGGAAACTGCAGCAGATTTCGAATTCGAGCACGACTAAGTTGATCATCAAACAGAGCTGGACGGGTTGGCTTCCAGTTAGATGCCCCTGGCGCAACTGGCGCATCGAGTGGACGCTAACTCGCCCAAGCAACAACTGCCGAACACCCATCAGCCTTCTCTAGATTTTGTGAGATTCGTAGTAGACTCCCCATCGGTATCGCGCCTTTTAGAGTTCGCAACGATTGGGTACTTATGAGCGCCAAAACGCCCATTCGAATTTTATCTGTAGATGATCATCCAATGCTGCGCGAAGGAATCGCCGCGGTCCTTGGCACCGAACCGGACATGGTTCTCGTCGCCGAGGCGAGCAATGGGCGTGAGGCCATCGAGCAGTACCGCGCGCATCGCCCGGACGTAACGCTTATGGATCTGCAGATGCCCGTTATGAATGGAACAGAGGCAATTCTGGAAATCCGTAAAGAGTTTCCCAACGCCCGGATTATTGTATTGACCACCTACGCCGGCGATGTCCAGGCAGTCCGGGCCATCAACGCCGGCGCTTCCGGCTACATACTCAAGAATATGGTGCGAAAAGAGCTGGTTGAGACAATTCGGACTGTCCATGCAGGCAAGAAGAGAATTCCAGCGGAAATCGCGGTTGAGATGGCTGAGCACCACTCAGACGACGCGCTCAGCGAACGCGAAATCGAAGTATTGCGACAAGTGGCTGCCGGCAATGCCAACAAGTTAGTAGCTGCTCACCTCAGGATCTCGGAAGAAACCGTGAAGGCTCACATGAAGAGTATTCTTTCGAAACTTGGCGCCAATGATCGCACGCACGCCGTAACTATCGCGCTTAAGCGTGGCATCATCGACATCTATTAGCCTCACGCTTTCGGAGCCGCATCGTTGTTGCCGGAAAAACGTCGAAGCCAGAACTTCTTCGACTTGTCATGAGCTGTTTGATAGGCACTGGCTCCCGGAACGATCAACTCAACTTCGGTTCCGGTCTCAGGGCGGCTCCATAAGTTCAATTGCCCGCCGATCTTTTGTGCGCGTTCTCTTATCCCTTGCAGACCCCAGTGGCCCGCGCGTCCACCTTCTTTTACTGTTTCGGGATCAATGCCCCGGCCATCGTCACGGACCCGCAAGCGAAACTGTCTCGGATCGTAAGTGATTTCCACTTCGACCTTGCGGCCATTGGAGTGAGTGAGAGCGTTGATGATCGCCTCTCGTCCGATCCAATAACACTCTTCGCGGATCATCGGGTGCAACTCCCGCACCCGGCCTTCGACAACCGTCTTAAAGATTGCGTTGGCGCCGTGCGGGATCTCTTCCGCAACCCGCTCGAAGGCCGCAGGCAAACCACCGAATGGGATCGAGGTGGCGCGCAGATTTCGTAAGCGGTCTCGTCCTTCAGCCAGAACCTCGTCGGCGTGATCGAGCGTTTTCTCCAAGGCCTCGCGAGCCGGTTCCTCCCGGCCCATTTGAGTCGCCACTGCGTGAAACTTCAAGATCAGTCCCTGGACGCTTTGCAAAAGAGTGTCGTGCAAGTCTCGCGCGATCCGCTCGCGCTCTTCGAGTCGCTCTTCCAGGCGCGCTCGCACTTGCCCCGCCACCTGACGCAGCCGGAGTTGGTAGATCACGCCGAGCAACATGAGAAAAGCAATCGCGAGCAGCACCCCGAACCAGGTGGTCTGGTAATAGGCCGGCGCGATCGAGAAGTCGAAGTAGGCGCCGGTTTCGTTCCATACGCCGCTGTTGTTACAAGCCATGACGCGGAAGCGATAGTTCCGGGGAGGGAGGTTGGTATAAAACGCTTGTCGGCGATTACCCGCGTCCTGCCAATCGTGATCATAACCTTCCAGCTTGTAGCGAAACAGTATCTTTTCCGGCGCAACGAGGCTGAGCGCGGTATAGTCGATTTGAAGATCCCGAATCAGCGACGGCAGACGAACTTGTCCGGTAGCGTCATAAGTCTTGCGGTCTGCGACGAACTGTTCGACGTGCACCGGCGGCGGAAGTTTATTGAAGGGAAGGTGGCTTGGATCGATGACGCTGACGCCGTCCCACGGCAGGAACCACAATTTTCCGTCCGAGGACTTGGCGACCAGCGGGCTGTAGTGGCCAGCGGTGGAAAGTATTCTGACTCCGTCGGAACTGTCGAAAACCGAGAGCTGGATTGTCCGCTTCGAATCCGCAGCCCATGCGTCTAACTCGGGGCGCGCAATGCGCACCAGGCCGCAGGCCGTGTACAGCCAGATCGACTTTGCATTGTCTTCGATCGACCAATGAACCATATCGCAGGGTAAATTGTTCTTCGCGGTAAGCGTGGCCACATGACCGTTTTTCAAGCGGCTGAGCCCGCCGTCAGTAGCGGCCCACAGCGCACCTTCCTCATCCATGCGCAAGTGGTTGACACGGCCCTGGCCCAGCCCGTCAGCTTCCGCGTACGAGGCGCGTACCTGACCATCAATGAAATGAGCGATACCACCAAGATGAAATCCAATCCACAAGCCGCCTTCCAATTGATCAGCGGCCAGAGTGGAGGCATGGTCCTTATGGCCCAGTGTTGCCCAGGGAATTTGCTGGATCTTACTCCCCTGGATCAAATGAAAAAGACCGACCTGCTCGTTGACGATCCACAGATTTCCCACGGCGTCTTCAACGATAGAAAGCTGGTTCCCTCCGGGAAGGCCCTTTATCGAAACAAACCGGCCATTCTCGAAGTATCCGAACCCCTGTGGTGTGGAAACCCAGATGCGCCCGCGGTCATCCTGAAAAAGAGAACTCGGGAGAAGTCCATTTCCTTTCCCGTCTTTTTCGTTGCCCCCAGCATGGTACGTTGTCACTTCCCAGTTATTCCATCTTTCCAAGCCGCCACGAGTGCTAAGCCAAACACTTCCATCCTGCGCCGCTAAAACGGACGCAACCCTGGCACTCGACAAACCCTGGTTTACGCTAATCGTGGCCGCGGCATAGTCCCGAAAGCGATCGAGGCCGTTGATGGTGGCTACCCAGATATTGCCTTCATGATCCTCAAAGAGAGCGTAAACGGCTTCGCCCGAGAGGCCCTCAGAAGGGCCAAATACATCTGTCCTGCCATCGTGAACATGGACCAGACCTCGGTCCGAGGTTCCGATCCACAGACCGCCATCGCGATCACGAAGCAGCCTTCGGCCTTTGAACTGAGGCACCGTGTACGGGAGCGGATAAGGCTCGATCTTTCCGTTGACGAATCGGCGGATTCCGAGCTGTGTGCCGATCAAGAGTGCGCCGTCGCTTTCACCGAAACCCTGGATGCCGTCGAACTCGCCGGGCAACGGATAGAATTTTGCCGGATGCGGTTTCCATCGCCACAACCCCTCCGACACCCCTACCCAGAGATTACCCTTGCCGTCCTCATATAAACCTAAGACTCCGTGGCCAAGACTATCGTCCTCTCCATAGCATTGGACGCTGCCGTTCTGAATCGCGCAGAGCCTCCCTGTGGTAGCCGTCCCTCCGCCGACCCACACCCTGCCCTCACGATCCTCGAGGAGTCTAAAAATATACTGTCCTGCAAGCTCAGCGTACTGAGTGAGTTTTCCATCCTTCCAACTGGCTAGCCCTTTTGATGTGCCAATCCAAAATGTGCCGTCGCGCGCGAAGAGCAGGCTTCGAATATTGTTGGATGGGAGCGGTTGATCCAGTGGCGGCTGCCAGGAAACGTTCTTGACTCCATCAAAGCGAAGCAAGCCGAACTCGGTCCCCAGCCAGAGATAACCGTCGGGCGCTTGAGCAATTGAGCTGATCTGGCCTTTAAAAAAGCCGTCGCGGATTTTCCACGAGGTGTGCGCGTACTGGCTGACGTCGTGAGCCGGGTTCAACCCCAATGCGGCAGGGCAACAAGCCAGCAGAACGCACACCACGAGTATGCCTGGTGCGATGATAATTCGTCGTCGGCTTGCTTTCTCCATGAGGAGCACATCGTACATCACGATGATCTCAGCCTGCTTCGCAGGTTGATCTTATTTTTCGAACGGTCTCACGAGCATCACTCTTTTTGGGGATAGGCAGATCACCCAAATCGGTATTGACCACCGGTCTGCTGCAGAGTAGCCTCGTGCTTCCAAGATCGGTTCGAGATTCGCTTATGCGTAGAGTCCCCTTACTCGCGGCCCTTCTTCTGCTTTCGTTAACGCCTGCTCTGGGTGCCCAATCCACAAATGCCTCGCTCGCTGGCCGCGTACTTGATCCAAAGAAAGCGTTGATCGCGGATGCCAACGTCGCTGCGATCAGTGTCGGCACGAACGTGCGGGCTGAGACCAGGACCAACGCCTCGGGCGAATATTATTTGGCGAATCTCGCCCCAGCCGTGTATCGGATCGAGATCGAAAAGCCAGGCTTCAAAAGGTTAGTCAAACCGGATTTGGTCCTTCATGTCCAGGACGTCCTCAAACTCGACTTCGAGATGACACTCGGCGCCGTCTCTGAGACGGTTACAGTGGAAGCGGCCGCGTCTCTCATGAATACGGAATCGGCAACGGTTAGCACGGTAATTGACCACACGTTCGTCGACAATTTCCCCCTCAATGGCCGGAGTTTCCAGACGTTGATTGCGCTTACTCCGGGTGTAGTCGCAGTCGCCACTAAGGCAAACGACCAGGGGCAATTCAGCGTAAATGGTCAACGCGCGGATGCGAACTATTTTACGGTCGATGGAGTGAGCGCTAACTTTGGCATTACCGGCTCCAGCACGCTAACGCAGACCGCCGGTGGGGCATTACCCGCGTTGAGCGCCTCCGGCGGGACTAATAGTCTTGTTTCGGTGGATGCGATGCAGGAATTTCGTGTGCAAACGTCCTCGTTTGCTCCCGAGTTCGGACGCACTCCAGGTGGACAGATCTCAATCGCGACCCGCTCCGGAAGCAATGGTTTTCATGGAACGCTCTTTGAATATTTCAGGAATAATGTGCTTGATGCCAGAGACTGGTTCGTGAACGCCAATGGCCTCGCAAAACCTGCCGAGCGACAAAATGATATTGGCGGTGTAATCGGCGGACCAGTCTTCAAGGATCGGACGTTCTTCTTTTTCTCCTACGAGGGACTGCGGTTACGCCAGCCTTCTACGCAACAGACCGCTGTCCCGGATGCTGCGTCACGACAAGCGGCGCCAGACGCGATGCGTCGATATTTGAATGCTTATCCGGTTGCGAACGGACCTGGTCTCGGAGCAGGCTTAGCGCAATTCAACGCCGGCTATTCGAATCCTTCCTCGCTTGACGCCTATAGTGGCCGGTTGGATCACGTTATCAATTCAAAGCTCACCTTGTTTGGCCGTTATAACTACTCTCCTTCCAGGTTGGACCTGCGAGGTCCCGTTTTCTCGTCAGGGTCTGTATTGAGTACCACGAATTCGTTCTCATCAGCGATTCACACCCTTACAGCCGGGCTAACGAAATGGATCAAGCCGGGAATCAGCAATGAAGTGCGAGCAAACTATAGTAATCACAGAATTGGCAGTACGTTGGCTCTAGATAATTTCGGCGGAGCCGTGCCGGTTCCTGATTCATTATTGTTTCCGTCCGGATACTCATCAGCGAATAGTGTTTTCTTATTTTTAATCACCGGTGCCGGACAGTTCGTCCAGGGCAAGCAGGTAATAAGCGAGCAACGCCAAATCAATCTAGTCGACAATCTATCGGTGACTCAGGGCGTCCACCAATTGAAGTTTGGTGTCGACTATCGGTGGCTCGCGCCTTTCAGTAGCCCATTTTCGTACCGGCAATTCATCCAATTCTCGGGAGTGACGGCGACGCCTGGAGGAGCTCTCTCAGGGAGGGCTTCGTTCGCTCAACCAGCCGCCTTTCAAGGTAATGCGCTGCTATCGCAAAACTTTTCGCTTTATGGTCAGGATACATGGAAAATCACGCCGCGAGTGACGATGACTTATGGGTTAAGGTGGGACATCAATCCACCCTTGAAGGGTAAGAACCCGGAAAACGATCCTGTTACGGTCGTCGGTCTGGATAATCCGGCGACTATGACCCTGGCGCCTCGCGGCACTCCGCTCTACCAGACGACATATGGAAATGTGGCTCCCAGATTGGGATTCGCCTACCAACTCGGCGGCATCCGGAATTGGGGTGCTGTTGTCCGCGCAGGCTTCGGAATTTTCTACGATCTTGGCTCCGGTTCGCTCGGGAACGTCTCCAGCTTCTTTCCATATCTGGCCACCAAGACCATTCCAGCGCCGGCGCCGTTTCCGTTAAGTGCGCAGGACGCGGCTCCTCCACCTTTTTCCGTGAATCCACCGGTAGGTTCCATTGTGGTAGCAGATCCTCATTTGAAGGTGCCGCGGACGTATCAATGGAATATTGCGCTGGAGCAGTCCGTTGGCCGGAGCCAGAGTTTATCTTTCGCTTATGTTGGCGCGAATGGTCGTGACTTACCGCGCATAACTCAGTTATTTAACCCCAATCCGAATTTTCTTGCTGTCGCGGTAACCGACAATTCCGCGACCTCTGACTACCATGCTCTACAAATCAAGTTGCAGCGGCGCTTGTCGCGCGGCTTGCAGGGATTGGCCTCGTATACCTTCTCCCACTCGATCGATATCGCCTCGTCTGATGCCATAAGCAACTCCAACACGGTGGCTACGATCGCAAATCCGCAAATCGACCGCGGGAATTCCGATTTTGACATCCGGCATTCATTCACTGCCGGCACGACTTATGATTTGCCTTTTCCGCGATCGCAAAAGATTGCCTATGCCATTTTGGGCGGCTGGTCACTGGACAGTTTCGTTTTGGCCAGATCGGCTCCGCCGGTGAATATTGTTGGCGCGACTTTCTTTACTGCGGGCACCATCTTCTCGCCCCGCCCCAACGTAAACCCCGGTGTGCCTCTCGAACTCTTTGGACCGCAATTGCCCGGCGGGAAGATTTTCAATCGCGCAGCGTTTAGTGCGACGTCCGCTGGAGCGCAAGGTAATCTAGGTCGCAACGTGCTGCGAGGCTTTGGAGCTTGGCAGGCAGATGTTGGACTACAGCGGCAATTTCATCTGACCGAGAAAATGAGTCTGCGTTTCCGCGCAGAGTTCTTTAACATCCTCAACCATCCTAACTTCGGCAATCCCGTCAACCTTCTGACCAGTCCACTGTTCGGTCGCTCCACCCAAACTCTGGCGAACAGTCTGGGATCGGGAGGCGCGAATGGGGGCCTCAATCCTCTCTATCAGATTGGCGGACCGCGTTCGATTCAGTTTGCGCTGAAGCTTCAGTTCTAGAAGTTGGCCGGCAATAGACCTGCGTGATAACTCACTTGCAATTATTTACTCATCCCCCAAAAGAGTGATGCGAAGCTAGCCTCAATTTGGGTATTGCAATTTAGAGATAATCCGTAACCTTATACTCATGCAGCGTCTCTACTCCATGTTCCCACAAGGTGGCCCGGGTTTGGGGCTACTGCTTTTGAGAACAGCTACCGCCGCAATGTTCGTTTTGAATGTCACGCATCGTTTCAACTTTTCTTCACCCGCTATTTACTGGGCGGTTATCTCCCTCATAGCCACGATTTCGTTGTCGCTCTGTCTCGGCTTTTTGACGCCGGTTCTCGCCGTAGTTGCGTGCGCGACAGCTGTTGCAAATCTCTTTTTCGCCGACCAGCCCGGCAATGTCGTCTATATCTTCAGAATATTAACCGCGGGCGCACTCATCCTTCTTGGTCCGGGAGCGTATTCAGTGGATGCGAGATTGTTTGGGCTACGCGTAACCGTCGTCCCTCCGCGCAAAAATACACACTTGATCTAACCTGCATTTGCCTCGCACTAACGCCCGATTCTAATCGCGACAGATCCACACAATGCACTGCGCTGATTGTGCTCAGTCGGGGTAACTTGTGGCTCACTCAATTTAGGTACACCCGCCTCGCCCCATCTAGGGTGTCGCGAAAAAACTCAGAGGAACAAAATGCGTCCAGCATCGGAAACAGTTTGACAAGCGGCAGTTGAAACGAGCGACGTGAAAGAAGCAACACGATGAAAGGCATCGCAAGCAACACATCGTCTTTACAGAAGACGCACACCAAGAAAGGAGTGGCGGTCAAGCAGCAGACAGTCCAGGAACGGGTGATGATTGACCGGAGTTTCGTCAATTGCCCGAGACTTCGGCATTCTTCTCCGTTCTCGTTGCTTCATTTTCAACGACTTGCAAACGGCAAAGTAATTGCACTGTGTCCGATGCGAGATTTCAAACCAGACCAGATGTTAAGAATCCAGCGAGAAGCGAACGGAGAAGTTGTTCTGAGGATTAGCGGTCGCTTGGCTGGAGAGAACTTAGGCGAATTGAAAAAGCTAATCGACTCAGAAGGTGGGGGGCGGCGCATAACTTTGGATTTGCGAGAGCTAACGCTAGTGGATCACGAGGCTGTTGGATTTCTAAAGGAATGCGATTCCGAGGGCATCACGCTCCGAAATTGCCCGCCGTACGTCTGCGAGTGGATTGCACGACAAAGAGATGGAAGGTAGTTCATTGGTAGTTACTGACAAAGGAGAGACATCATGTTTGCGGAAGTACGCAAAGAGCAACCCTTGTCGAACCCCCCTTTCTTTTTAGACCCTCGAGTCAAGAGTCAGCGTGCTCAGGAGTTTCACGAGAATCTTGCCGCTCGCATCATCGGCCAGGACGATGCCGTGTGCGGAATGAGCGGTCTCTTTCAGCTTTTCCTCGCCGGACTCAACCAGACTAATCGTCCGCTCGGCACGTTGCTATTTCTTGGTCCTACCGGATCCGGCAAAACACGCGTGGTTGAAGCGGCGGCCGAAGTTCTCTTTAACGACCCTAATGCGGTTATCAAAATTGATTGCGGAGAGTTTCAGCATTCGCATGAGATCGCCAAACTGGTTGGCTCGCCGCCAGGATACCTGGGCCATCGTGAAACTTCCCCGCGGCTCGCTCAAGAGAATCTCGATCGATTCCAAACGGAAGAAAATCCCTTCTCGTTGGTCCTTTTTGACGAGATTGAGAAAGCCTCGGATTCTTTGTGGCAACTGTTGCTCGGCATTCTTGATAAAGCAACGTTGACTCTGGGTGACAATCACCGCGTCAATTTTTCCAAATCCGTAATTGTAATGACATCCAATCTCGGAGCTCGAGAGATCTCTGAGTTGCAGAACGGCAGCATCGGTTTTACCCCCAGGCAACTGTCAAACAGTTTTGGTGATGGCGAGAACAAGGTGGAGAAAAAAATTCACCGCACCGCTGTTCAAGCAGCCCGCCGTAACTTTTCTCCCGAGTTCATGAATCGGATCGACAAAGTAGTGGTCTTCAACTCGCTCGACGAGCGACAGCTGCGTCAGATTCTCGATTTGGAACTACGTGCATTACAGGATCGCATAATGTTTTCCGCCAGCACGAAGTTTCTCTTTTCCTGCTCAGATGCGGTCAAAGAGATGTTGTTGCGAGAGGGAGTGGATTACCGATACGGCGCGCGCCACTTGAAGCGTTCCATCAACCGGCTCCTCGTGCTTCCATTCTCGAACCTCGTTGCCACCGGGCAGGTGTGTTTTGGCGATTCGGTCTATGTGGATTTGAACGATAGTGGTGGCGACGTTGAGTTTTCGAAACGTTCTGGTGAAATACCAGTTAGTGATTCGGATGGTGCTGCAGCTCCGCCAGAATTTACTGCGTTTCTCAGCGCTGTGCAACAAACCCAACAAGCCAGGGCTACGGCCTAAAGCAATTAGAAAGTTCAGGAAAAAGAAATGTCTAGAAGAAGAAAAATAGCAAGGAAAATGCTCTCGCGGCGGAGGCAACGGATAGCTCGCCGATTTGAGACATTGCGACCCGCACAGATCTATCAAGTCACGATGCAATGCAACGCGGCTAGCTGCGCATGACTGAAAGGGAGAGAGATGAATAGCGTTACAAGCGTTCAATTACAGACGCCAGGTTACTTAGTGCAATCGGCTACTGTACGTCCGGCGACGAAGCGCACGGTCGAATTTGGCAGTCAGAGTTCGCAGCCGGCACCAACAGCGATGGGTGATCTGTCGCTCATTTATCCCGACGCCGTGGTGGCATCAAGTGAACTACTTGGATGGCAGAACCTGCTTGCACTTGAGATACGGCAGACAATGCCGGAATGGACCATGCCGGCGCTTGAGAATCATTGCATCATGATTCAATTGGGACCTTCAGTGGAGGTAACGGCCCGCATCGGTGATGAGAGCTTTGGACGAACTTTGGAGCCGGGAGACATCACCATCGTTCCAGCCGGTCTGTCTATGCAGTGGAGGCAGCAGGATACCGCGCCAAATCACATGCTCCATCTCTATCTTGGTCCACATTTTTTGCGGACGACCGCCGAATCCATAGATGTTGATTACAGTCAGATTTCGATCGCTCCTCAGTTTGGAATCAGAGATGAGCACATACATCACATCGGCCTGTCTTTACACTATGAGTTGAAGGACATGAACGTGGTGGGACGACTTTATGCCGATTCCCTGGCTAAGGTGCTCGCGATGCAGCTTGTCAGGCGTTACAGCTATTTGAACGATTTGCAAATGAATCGTGGCGGAATGGCTCCTCGAAAACTGCGCAAGGCAATCGAGTTTATCAATGAGAGCCTCGACAACGAGGAGTCTGTCGCATTGGCTGTGATCGCTGATGTGGTCCAAATGAGCTACTCGCACTTCTCGCGCGCGTTCAAACAATCCATGGGTGTCACTCCTAACGGTTACATGACTGAACAGCGGATCGAGCGGGCAAAGAAGTTGTTGTCAGAAACAGACCTGCCGATCGCGGATATCGCGCTGCGGACCGGCTTTGCAAGCCAGAGTCATTTCACTACCACTTTTCGCCGGCTGGTCTGGACGACGCCAAAAGGTTTCAGGGATACGTTGTAGATGAGAAAGAGAGTGAGGTCACTCAATTGAAGAAACAGGAAACAAACAAGGTAGAAACGCCTACCGGACTCAGCCAGGATGCAGTCGCGGAAATATCCGGTGGTCTTCGGCAACTGCTGGCGGATGTGTTCGTGCTTTACGTTAAGACGAAAAACTTCCATTGGCACATGAGCGGTCCACACTTCCGTGATTACCATCTGTTACTGGACGAACACGCGTCGCAAATCTTTGCGATGACGGACGAGATTGCCGAGCGGACTCGAAAGATCGGCGGGACGACGCTCCATTCCGTCGGCGACATTACCCGACACCAGCGTCTGAAAGACAACGACGCCGTAAAGTTCGGTCCGAAAGAGATGCTGGCAGAGCTGCGCGTCGATAATCAGCATCTCACGCGGTACTTACGTTCTGCTCATGTGCTTTGCGAGCAGCACGGTGATGTCGCCACGGCAAGTTTGATCGAAACCTGGGTAGACGAAGCCGAGCGCCGGACATGGTTCTTATCAGAAGTTGTGGGCGATTAGGTTCCAGGTTGTACCACATGAACGCAAGAGAACGGAAAACAACCACAACGTTGCTGAAGAAATAACGATTCATCTCAGAAGACAAATCTCGGGCACTCGTCAGTAATCATCCCTTAGCTGTAAGCACGGCCAAATCACCCACGCGCTCTTCCTCGTAAGGTTTCGACAATTGCACATTGTAGTGATCCATCAGCCACAATTCAGGAATTATCTCCGCCACTAATTTCCCATCGTCGAAGACTCTTACCATCGAGCTTTCCGAAACGACGATCGCTACCGTATCAGTAACTTGAGAGATCGAAGCGCCCGCCAGATGACGACTGGCCATGCCATAGGGCAACACCACGTCTGAAGCCATGGCATCGAGATAGCGACATGCCGACACTACAATGCCTTGATCCGAAACCACAAAAGCTCCATCGAGTTGCGCGAGTTCCTTGATTGTGCCTCGCAGATTTTCATCTCGTACTTGTCGCTCTTCCTCAGAGTGCCCTGCAAGTGGATCGAGGATTAGCGGCCGGGAACGTTTTAGTACCGAGTCGGCATCACCAAAAGTGAAGAGCGTGCCAATGCGGCGACCTTCGCGACCCTCACGGGCAATCTCAACAGCAAGTTCAATCACCGGTTCCAGATTCTTCTTGTCGCACCGGCGCACCCGCCGGCAAATTGACCTAAACATCCCTCGGCCACCGTCATTCGTCGATGCTTGTTTTGGCAGCGGCAACGATTGACTTGACGAGGTAATATTAGATGCCTCGTGGAACTCAACCTCGTCGGAAAGAAGCAGCTCGTCGATATAACACCAACGCCAACTCTCATCTGGTTCAAGAGATCTAATGACGGGATGATGAGTCGAGCGAAAGTGCGCCGTCGCGTGTTTGTTTTTTG
>Ga0207641_10003097_pt1 | contig 14966 bp, 10 predicted proteins | sample KBSSwiS62_FD_184306 | JGI IMG/M metagenome (GOLD analysis project Ga0207641, IMG submission 184306) | Switchgrass rhizosphere microbial communities from Kellogg Biological Station, Michigan, USA - KBS Switchgrass S6-2 (SPAdes) (version 2) | ecosystem: Host-associated > Plants > Roots >... | reverse complement strand
CTCCTGGCAGATCGTCGGGCTGGGTGTGCTGGCGGTCGTCGCGGGAGCTCTGTTCGTCTGGGCCGAGCGACGCGTCGTCGAGCCGATCCTCCCGCTGGGACTGTTCCGGTCGCGGAACTTCACCGCGGCCGTCGTGCTGACGTTCCTGACCGGCTTCGCGATGTTCGGCGCGATCACCTTCCTGCCGCAGTACCAGCAGATCGTGCAGGGCGCGTCGGCGACGAGCTCGGGTCTGCTGCTCCTGCCGCTGATGGCGGGCATGCTGGTCACCTCGCTCATCGGCGGGCAGATCGTGACGCGGACCGGGCGGTTCCGGGTGCTGCTGATCGTCGGGTCGTTCGTGATGGCGGGCGGGCTGTTCCTGCTCTCGACCATGGGCATCGCGACCACACAGCTGACCAGCTCCCTGTTCATGGTGGTGCTCGGCGTCGGGATGGGCTTCCTGATGCAGACGACCATGCTGGTCGTGCAGAACTCGGTCGGGATGAAGGACATGGGCGCGGCGAGCGGCGCGGCCACCCTCTTCCGGACGATCGGCGGCTCGCTGGGCGTCTCGCTGCTGGGCACGCTCTACGCCGCGCACCTGACGTCCTCGCTCACCGGACAGCTCGGCGCGGCCGCGGGTGGCCACGTGACCGGCGGGAACCTGACGCCGGCGATGCTGGCCCAGCTGCCCGCGAACGTCCGTGAGGCCTTCCAGGCGGCCGTGACCAGCGGCGTCTCGGCGGCCTTCCTGTGGGCGGCCGTGGTCGCCCTGGTGGCGATCGTCGCGGCCTTCGTGATCCGCCAGGTGACGCTGCGCAGCGCCGCCGACAACGTCCGGGAAGTGGCGCCGGAGTCGGTCGCGGTCTGAGCTCGCCGTCCTCCGTCACGGCCCGCGCACCGACCGGTGCGCGGGCCGCGCCGTGTCGTCACCCGGTCGCGCGAACCGGGGCGCATGGTGCCCGTCCGTGTGATGACGGCTGCGGTGCGTGTCCGCCAGGCTCGGTCCGGTTCAGTCGGGACGACCGGTCGGGGGAACAGGCCATGGCACTGCGTGAGCAAGCGCGGGGTCGGCACCGTGCCGGTCGCGCGTCGGTCTCGGTGGAGCTGCCTGCGCAGCGCACGTCGCACCGGTGGACGAGCGGTGGCGACCGGCGGATCCCCGCCCCGCGGCGGGCCGTGGAGCCGGTCGCGGTGCCCGCGCCGCGCCGGGCGTCGGGTCTCGGTGCGCGGGGCGAGGCGGCCCGGATCGCGGCGGCCGGGCTCGCGGGGGCGCGGCTCGCGTCCGCCCTGCTCACCCGGGCGACGGGGGAGCCGCGACCGGAACCAGGGGTCGTCGAGACGCCCGTGGACCCGTGGGCGCGGCGCGGCATGCCGGTGCGGTACCGACCGCTGCCGCGTCGCCGCCGCATGGTGGGGGTGTGGGTGCTCCTCGCCGTCCTGCTGGTCGCGGCGGTCGGGGTGATCCCGTCCGCGGTCCGGACCTCGGACGTCGAGGACATCACCGGCGGCGGAGGGGGCGGCGCGGTCGCCCCGGCGCCCGCCGAGTTCACCGACTCGCTGCCCGACGGCCGCGCCCAGACCGCGATCGACGCCGCCCTCGCCCAGGTCGGCGTGCCCTACCAGTGGGGCGGCGACGGTCCCTCCGCAGGCGACCAGGGCTTCGACTGCTCCGGCCTGACGGGCTACGCCTACGCCGCCGCGGGCATCATGCTGCCTCGCACGGCCCACGCCCAGTACGCCGCCGGCCCGCACGTGCCGGCCGACGCCCCACTGCAGCCCGGTGACCTGGTCTTCTACGGCACGCCGGCGGCCGTCCACCACGTCGGGATCTACCTGGGCGACGGCCGCATGGTCAACGCGCCGACCTACGACCGGCCGGTCCAGGTCTCCTACTACCGCTGGCGCGGCGACGACTATCTCGGCGCCACCCGCCCCGCCGCGTCCGGGCCGCGGAGCACCGGCCTGCTCGCTTTCACCCTGTCTCCCACGCTCGACGGCGTCTGGCCCCGCTCGTTCGACGCCCCGAAGGCCGCCGGGCCGGTCGAGCGGGTGCAGCCGAGCGCGTCCCTGCCACCGGAGGGCGTGACGGCCGCGGCGGCGCGGGCGGCGGCGGAGGGGGCGAGCGCTCCCGCGGTCCCCGCCCGGCTCCCGACGACGGGCTGGTCGACCGGTGCCTGGGCGCCGCCTGCGGCCGAGCATGAGGCGGCGGTGGCGCCTGGACCTGCGACGACCCCCGCAGTGGACGCATGGGTGCACCGCGTGGCGGCGGTGGTCGACCCGCCCGCACAGCCGCCGGCGGCGGTGCCGGAGGCGCCGGCTGCGGACACACCCGCGCCGCCGAGGGCCACGACCCCGCACCGCCTCGCGGCCGCCCCGCTGGACACGCCGGCCGCCGATCCCATCGCCGAGCCCCGCGTCGGCACGCTCACCCTCCCGTCCGGTGACCTCCCGCTGTTCGCCGCCCGTCTCGACGACACAGGCGTCCCCCTCCCGCCGCCCCCGGGCACCGCGGCGCTCCTGGACGAGGGCGGCGCGCAGCTCGTCCTGCTCCCCGGCCCCGATCTGATCCCGCTCGACGAGGCACTGACCGTGACCGTCGACGGGACGGAGCCCCGGACACGGACGGTGGTCGAGGCCCAGACCCTCACCCGCGAGCAGTTCGCCGCGCACATCCGGACGCTCCCGCGGGACGAGTTCGAGGTCGCCGCCCCCGCCCCCGACGGCACCTGGGTCGTCGCCGAGCTCGAGTGATCGCCGAGACCGCGAGGTTCACGCCACCGACGGCGCGATCCTCGCACTGCCGGTGATCACGCACAGCGGCCGGCCATGATCACCGTTTGCGTGCTCTCAGCGTCCTCCCCACCACGCTCAGCGCACCCAGGCCGTGATCTCGCCACGCTGAGAGCACGAAACGTGCCCCCGCCGGCCCGCCCCCGGTCCGTCGCCCCGCCCCACCTCGTGATCATGGGCCCATCGGGCCAAGTGAAGATCCACAAGCCCCGATCTGCCCATGATCACCGAGAGCATCGGTGAGGGCCGGGGGCCGCAGCACCTGGTGGTGGGGCGGGGAACAGCGCTAACCCAACCGCGACTCGAACTCCGACGCCGCCAGCTCGCCCGGTTTCACCGCCCGCCCCCGCCGCCGGTCCAGCGCCCCGGACCAGGCCTCGACCAGCTCGGCACAGAGGGTGTCGGTGCGGTCGGGGTAGCGGCGGTCGGCGGCGTTGCGCCCGACCGCGATCTTGCCCTTCCCGCGGACCCGCCCGGACCCGCTGCGGCACACCAGGTACTCGACGGCGGGGACCTCCCGGCCGTCGACCAGGTTCAGCGCGTCCAGCGCCTCCTGCAGCGCCAGGACCACCTCCCGCAGGTCCGCGCCCCGGTCCGGGCCGGAGGGCAGGCGCCAGGAGACCCAGATCGACACCCGTCGCACCACGTTGTCCGCCAGCACCGGCAGGGCCGGGCCGACCGCGATCCGATGGTCCCGTGCCCGGCTGCCGAGGTGCTCGGCGTGCGCGGGCGCGGGCTCGCCCTCGCGCAGCAGGTGGGGGACCAGCCCGCGCAGCACCCGCTCCGGGTCACCGCCGCCCTCCAGCACGCCGTTGATCGCGAACAGCCGCGCCTTCGAGGCCCCGATCACCGTGAGCTGCAGGGTCAGGAAGGCCAGGCCGCCCAGCGGCAGCATCGTCGCGCCGATCACGCCGATCTCGGGGAACTGGCCGAGGAACCGCAGGACGGCGAGCGTCGAGCCGGGCCGCGCGGGCCCCACGAGCGTGACGGGGATGCAGCCCTCCGCCGCGTTCCCTGTGGACCGGGCGCGGTCGGCGGCCCGGCGGTAGCGGCGCCGCGCCTGCGGCCGGTTGTGCCGCAGCACCGAGAACCAGTTCCCGGCGCGGAACCCGGGTCGGGTGTCGCGCAGCCACAGCCCCAGGCCGTGCTCGGTGCAATAGGCCGCGATCCGCTCGGCGACCGGCAGCCGTTGGGCCGCACCGGGTCCCGGCAGGGCCATCGCGAACCGCACCGCGAGCGACGACGACCGGGCCGCCTCCCCGGCCCGCCCGCCGGTGTCGCCCCCGTCCCGGTAGGTGTTGGTGGGTGGCAGCTGCGCCGGGCACTGCAGCGAGAGCAGTGGCAGGTCGCCCGCCGCCCGGGCGGTGGCGGCGAGGTGGGTCAGGGTGTCCAGCACGGCCAGCCCGTGCCGAAGCAGCATCTTCTTGGGCTCGTCCTCGATCACGACGATGCCCTCGAGCCGGTCCGGGAAGTCCTGCCGGAAGGCGAGGTTGGGCAGGTCGGCGCCGTGGAAGACGGCCTCCACGCCGGGATCGAGGGCGCCGCGGCGCAGCGGGCCGACCTCCCCGTGGTCCCCGGTGCGGGTCCCCGCGACCACCCCGACGCCGTGCCCGCCCACGCAGAGCAGCTCGTCGAAACCGGTGCGGTCGGGGAGGTCGGCGAGCGCAGCGGCCAGCCCGCCGGGCCGGTCCACCCGGTGCCGCACCTGCAACACGACCTGCATGGACGGCTCGTCCAGCACGCGGTACCCGGCCCGCGCGAGGTCTGCCAGCGCCCCGCTCACGGCCCCCTCCGCACCGACGACGTGAACGAGGTGTGCGGCCTCGCCCGCTCGACCCGCCCGGTGTGGACCCACCGTGGCGCGCCCAGCCGCACCAGCTCGCCGGTCTCGGGCAGCTCGCGGCGCCGGTATTCCAGCACCGCCGCCCCCAGCAGTGGCACCACGATCAGCACGGCGAACCCCACCTGGACGAGCACCCCGGGCAGCGCCGCCGCGATCGCCAGCGCGACCATGGCCACGATCCCGATGCAGCAGTGCGCCACCATCCGCGGCAGCGCCCGCAGGTGCCCCGCCACGGTGTGCGGGCGCGCGAGCGGCAGCCGGGTGTAGAGGAAGCCGGGCACCAGCAGCAGCACGGCGACCACGGCGTCCGCGTCCGGGATCCGGGACAGCGGCGCGGTGGCCGCGGACCCGAAGGGCCAGAACGAGTCCGCGAGGAACGCGGCGAGCACGTACCCGGCGACCGCGACGGCGAGCGCGTAGGTGCGCACGGCCCGCGGCCCCGACGAGCTGGTGTCCCGCAGCTGCATCGCCGCGACCACCCCGACCGTGGCACCCGCGGGACCCGGGCCACGCCAGTAGGCGTGCGCGCGGTTGGAGCTGGGGTCGTTCTCCAATGAGAGGTCCCGCCCGACCTCCTGCTCGACGAGCTCGGCGGCGGCCGCCCGCAGCAGGTCCGGCGTCAGCAGCGGGTGCAGCAGGATCGAGCTGTCCACCTCGCCGGCGCGGGTGCGCACGCCCTCGCCGCCCACCGCGATCCGGCCCAGCGTGGCGCAGGCGACCATGCTGCCGTCGGGTTCGGGGAGGCCGGCCTGCGCGCACTCCCAGCGCCGCCGCCGGACCAGCTCGGCGAGCGTGCGCAGGGTGGTCTGCACGGCCAGCTCGAGGATCTTGTGCCGGGCCCGGTCGCCGGGGGCGCGGCGCTCCTCGGCGACCCGCTCGGCCAGCAGCACCAGATCGGGCGCGACGGTCCCGACCACGGCCTCGTCCGCGTCCGTCGAGAGGTACATCCGGGCGATGTCCACGCCCGGCTCGGTGTCCACGACCAGGTGGTAGGCGGGGATGCCGGGGGAGATGCCGCTGCGGTACTCCAGGCCGTAGCCGTCGGAGACCGAGCGCAGCACGTTCCCGGTGCGCCGCCCGCGGGAGGCCTCGGCCGCGACGACCAGCGGGGTGTCGTAGGTGAGCAGGTGCTCGTCCGTGCCGGCGTCCAGCCCGACGACGACCAGGTCGTGGGTGCGGGCGGTCTCCAGCAGCTCCAGGTAGTCCCGCAGCTCGCCGTCCCGGTGCTTCTCCAGGACGCGCTCGGCCAGCGCCCGGTTCTGGGCCCCGTGCCCGTCGACGACGCCGTCGGGCGCCGCCCGCCTGCGCGGCTCGCGCGGGGAGCGGCGTTCGGTGAGCAGCCGTTGCACGGCGAGCTGGAGCAGCCACTCCGCCTCGTGCGCCTTGTGCAGCAGCCGGTCCAGGTCGGGATCACCGGGGAGGTTCTCCAGGATGCCGCGCAGCAGCCTGCAGAGCCCGGCCGCCACGAGCTGCCCCACCTCGTGCTCGGTGAGCCGGGGGACCCGGGTGCCCGCGGCGTCCCGGATGTCGACCGGAACCGCGGTGGTCCGCGGGAGCAGCGCGACCGGCACCCAGCTCACACTGCCGCCGCGCAGCTCGCGCGACAGGGCGGTCGCGCGCAGCTGGCCCGCGTCCAGCAGCCGCAGGCTGAGATCGACCTGGGTGCTGCGGTGTGCGACCCGGTGGTCGGAGATGGTGAGCCGCTCGGTGAGCCTGCGGACGTGGTTGAGCCGCAGCGCCGTGTCCAGGAAGGACAGTCCGACGGCGGCGTCCGCGGTCGTGGTGTCCGGTGGGGCCCCGGGGACCGCGAGGCCGGTCAGGGCGTGCTGCAGCGCCTCCGCACCCCCCACGGACCCCTCCCGGTCGTCACCCGCCGTGCAGAGGCTATCCCGGTGCGGTGACCGGTGTCATCGGGCGCAGCCACAGCAGCACGGCGGTGCACACCGCGAGCCAGGCGAACCCCGTCGCCCAGCCGGCGAGGACGTCGGAGAACCAGTGCACGCCGAGATAGACCCGGGTGAGCCCGACGCCCGCGATCCACACCAGGGCGGCGAGGGGCACGATCACCCGCCACACCCCGTGCAGGTACGGCCAGGCCAGCACCACCAGCGCCCCGACGACGGCGGCGGACATCGTCGCGTGCCCGCTCGGCAGCGACTCGTTCCCGACCTGCACCAGCCGCGCGGCCTCGGGCGGGCGAGGCCGGTCCACCAACCGCTTGACCAGGGTGAACACCGCGCTCGCGGTGAGCATGGTGCCGACCAGCCACCCGCCCTCGAGCCGATGCCCGCGCCACCACAGCACCCCGCCGACGACCACGGCGAGCACGGCCATGGCGACCGTGCTGCCGATCGTCGTGAGGACCACGGCGGTCCGGGTCAGCGTCGACGTCCGGTCCGTCAGTGCGTCCGCCAGCGCGGCCGGGTCCGCGGTCGCGGGCCCGACGCCGGCGGCCGCGGCCCACACCAGCCCCGCCGCGGCCGCGAGCAGCGCGACCGCGAGGAGACCGACGAGGACGAGCGGCCGACGCACCCGGATCAGCGGCCCCTCAGCGCGCGGTAGCGGGTGATCAGCGCGGCGGTGGAGGCGTCCAGCGCGGAGAGGTCCGGGTCGGCGTCGTACAGCGCCGGGCCGAACTGCTTCGCCATGACCTTGCCCAGCTCCACGCCCCACTGGTCGAAGCTGTCGATGCCCCAGATCGTGCCCTCGACGAACGTCTGGTGCTCGTAGAACGCGATGAGCTGGCCCAGCGTCGAGGGCGTGAGCTTCGGCGCGAGGATCGTGGAGGTGGGGCGGTTGCCGGGCATCACCTTGTGCGCCACCACGTCCGCAGGCGTGCCCTCGGCCTCGATCTCCGCCGCCGTCTTGCCGAAGGCCAGCGCGGCGGTCTGGGCGAAGAGGTTGGACATGAACAGGTCGTGGGAGTCCGCCCCGCCCTCACCCGGCAGCTCGTGGTTGGGCTGCGCGAAGCCGATGAAGTCCGCGGGCACGAGCCGGGTGCCCTGGTGGAGCAGCTGGTAGAAGGCGTGCTGGCCGTTCGTGCCGGGCTCGCCCCAGAAGATCTCGCCGGTCACGGTGGTGACCGGGGACCCGTCGCCCTGCACGGACTTGCCGTTGGACTCCATGGTCAGCTGCTGCAGGTAGGCGGGCAGCCGGTGCAGGTACTGGGAGTACGGCAGCACGGCGTGGGTCTCGACGCCGAAGAAGTTCGCGTACCAGACGTTGAGCAGCCCGGAGATCACCGGCAGGTTCTCCGCGAACGGCGCGGTGCGGAAGTGCTCGTCGATCGCGTGCATGCCGGCGAGGAACTCGCCGAAGCCCTCCTTGCCGATCGCGACCATCAGCGAGAGCCCGATCGCGGAGTCCACGGAGTAGCGGCCACCGACCCAGTCCCAGAAGCCGAACATGTTCTCGGCGTCGATGCCGAACTCGGCGACCTTCTCCGCGTTCGTGCTGACCGCGACGAAGTGCTTGGCGACGACCTTGTCGTCACCCCCGAGCCCGTCGACCAGCCAGGTGCGGGCGTTGCGGGCGTTGGTCAGCGTCTCCAGCGTGGTGAAGGTCTTGGAGGACACGATGAACAGCGTCGTGGCCGGGTCGAGGTCGCGGGTGGCCTCGGCCAGGTCGGTGGGGTCGATGTTGGACACGAAGCGGCACTCGATCTCGCGCAGCGAGTAGTCCTTGAGCGCCTCGTAGGCCATGACCGGGCCGAGGTCCGAGCCGCCGATCCCGATGTTGACGACGGTGCGGATGCGCTCGCCGGTCGCGCCCGTCCACTCGCCGGTGCGGACCCGGTCGGTGAACTCGCCCATCCGGCCGAGGACCTCGTGGACGTCCGCGACGACGTCCTGCCCGTCCACGGTGAGGCTCGCGTCCGCCGGGAGGCGCAGGGCGGTGTGCAGCACCGCCCGGTCCTCGGAGGTGTTGATGTGCCGGCCGGAGAACATCGCCGTGATGCGCTCGGGGAGCTTCGCGGCCTCGGCCAGCGCGACGAGCAGCGGGAGGGTCTCGCCGGTGATCCGGTGCTTGGAGTAGTCCAGCACGAGGTCCGCGCCCTGCGCGGTGAGGGCGGCCACGCGCCCGGGGTCCTCGGCGAAGAGATCACGCAGATGGCGCTCGCCGACGGCGGCGTGGTGCTCGGTCAGGGCGGTCCACTCGGGGGTCGCGGTGATGTCCACGCCGGACATCATGCTCCGCCGGGGAAGCCCCGCGCAGGGACCTGCGGGTGTGGCCACCACCAACTCCCGGTGTGGTGCCGGCGGGCCGGCCCGGTCGCCGTCGGCGGGGTGTGCTGAGGCAATGACCACCACCGCGCCCGTGCTCGCCGGCCCCGCCTGGCTGATCGGCGGCCTGCACAACCGCCCCGGCTACCTCGTCACCGCCGAGGGCCGCATCGCCTTCACCGACGGGGACACCACCCACTTCGACGCCCCGCTGTCGGACGTCACCGACGTCTCCTACCCCTGGTACTGGTTCGGCGGCGGCGTCAAGGCCCGCGTGTCCGGGAAGCCGGTCAAGGTCACGTTCGTCAAGCCCAACGGCATGCCCTCGCCGGACCCGTCCATGCTCGAGACCGGCCTCGCCGTACTCGGTGTGGCGGCCGCGTTCCAGGGCGTCGCGCACGTCGGTGACCTGGCCGGACTCGCCTGGATCGCGCCCGGGCGGGCCGCCACGAAGCGCTGGCGGGAGGTCCTGCCCTCCTGACAGCCCGGGTCGTCACCACCCGGATGGGTGGCCGGAGAAGGCCGACCAGCGGAAAGTCTCGCGAGCCGAACGGTGCGTAACCACGTGGCCGGGTTCTCGTTACCCGGATGAGTGGTCCGGATCTGCTGTTCATCGCGTGCGGATGACGGACCACCGCAGAATCCGCTGTTCGGCCTAGCGCTGACCGAACTCCGGTCTAGCTTCGTGACTCACCGCGGTTTGCCGACCACCCTTAGTCAGGAGAGACATGTTCCATCGTTCGCTCCCCGAACCGGCGCGCGACGTCCTCGTCCTGGCGGCCCGCCTCACGGTCGCCTTCGTGATGCTGGCGCACGTCTGGGACACGTTCGGGGTCAAGGGCTTCACCTCGACCGCCGACCAGTTCGGCAGGTTCGGCATCCCGCTGGCGATCGCCGCCACGGCGTTCACCCTGGTCGTCGAGCTGATCGGGTCGATCCTGCTGGCCGTCGGGCTCTTCGTGCCCTACGCGTCGGCCCTGATGACCTTCGTGATGCTGGGCGCCGTGTTCTTCGTGCACGCGCCCCACGGGGTGTTCGTCAAGAACAACGGCTGGGAGCTGGTCGGGCTGATCGCCGCCGTGTGCGTCGCGATCGCCGCGAACGGGCCGGGCCGCTGGAGCCTGGACCGCGTGCTCTTCGACCGACGCACGGCGCCCGCGGCCCCCGCCCCGGTGGACGTCAGCTCCGACCCGGCCGGCGTGCCGATCGCCCCGGCGCCCGCGTCGTTCCGCCCGGCCCCCGCCCCCGCCGCCGACAGCCGCCCGGCCTGGGACTCCGAGCCCACCTGGAACCCGGCCCCCGCCCGCCAGGCCCCGCGCTGGGACAGCGAGCCGACGACCGGATCGTGGGAGACGACCCCCGCCCCGGCCCCGCGCTGGGCGCACGAGCAGCAGCCCGCGTCGCTCTGGGACACCGGGGAGCAGCAGGCGGCCCGCCCGGCCCGGGTGCCCTCGGCCTACGCGAACGCCACCCCGCGCCCGCCCGCCGGCGCCTGGTCCGAGCCCGTGTGGCGGGACCCCGCCGACCTCGCTCGGGAGCAGGAGTCGGCACGGCCGCGCTACGCGGACTACGCCGACCCGCACACCAGCGCGATCGACACGGTGGCCCCCGACCCCCGCTGATGCTTCTCCGACGGCCCCGGCTCCCGCCGTCCGCGACCGCGGCGGGCCCGGGGCCGTCGCATGCCCGCCCCGGCACACTGATCGCTCGTTCAGCAGATCCGTGCCAGAGTGACCGCATGAGCCGACCGACGGCGACCGGGAACGAACCCGTCCCCGTCGCGGCCCTGACGGAGTGGCTGCGCGCCGAGGTGCCCGAGGTCGCGCCCGGCCCCGTCGAGGTGCGGCGGATCTCCGGCGGACACTCGAACCTGACCTACCGGATCGTGGACGCGGCGGGCACCTCGTGGGCGCTGCGCCGCCCGCCGACCGGCGGCGTGCTCGCGACGGCCCACGACATGAGCCGCGAATGGCGCTTCATCGTCGCCCTCGCCGACACGCCCGTCCCGGTCCCGCGGGCCGTCGCCTACTGCGCCGACCACGCGGTGATCGGAGCGGACTTCTCTCTGATGGCGTTCGTCGACGGCGTCGTGCCCGGGGACGTCGAGGCCGGCGCGGCGATGCCCGAGGAGATCCGTGGTGCGGCCGGCCTGGCCTGCGCGGACGTGCTCGCCGACCTGCACGCCGTCGACCCCGACGCCGTCGGGTTGGGGGAGCTGCGCCGCCCCGGCCGGTATCTGGAGCGGCAGCTGCGCCGCTGGCACCGGCAGGCCCACGACTCCGCGGTGCGGGACCTCTCGCTGGTCGACGACGGCCACCGGCTCCTCGTCGAGCGGATGCCGGCCACCGAGGAGACCACGATCGCGCACGGCGACTACCGGCCGGGCAACCTCTCCTTCGGCGCGGACGGCGGGATCGGCGCGATCTTCGACTGGGAGCTCGCGACGCTCGGCGAGCCGCTCGCCGACCTCGGCTACCTGCTGGCGTCCTGGGGACGGCCGGGCGACGCCGTCCCGGAGATCACCTCGGGGCCGACCACGCTCCCGGGCTGGCCGGACCGGGAGGTCGTCGCCGCGCGCTACCTCGCGCGCTCCGGCCGCGGAGACCGGGCCGGGGAGCCGACGTACTACGAGGCCTTCGCCCGCTGGCGGCTGGCCTGCATCGCCACCGGGGTCTACACCCGGTACGTCCAGGGGCACATGGGCGGCGCGGAGGATCCCCGACGCGCCGAGTCCCGCCTCGCGAGCCTGCAGACCCAGGCCCGGGCCGCCGTCGCCCTGCTCGGGGGCTGACCACCACGACGGTGACGGGAGGACGGTGGGGCTCACCTGCGTGCGGTGTCACGAGGCCCCGTGCGAGAACCCACCCGCCTCGGGTCCGCGCTGCGGGGCGCTCTGCCTTCGCAGCCGGTCGACGGCCCTGGTCAGGGACTCCATGAGGAGCCCGGCGAGGTCGTGGCTGAACCCGTTGCGCACCACGATCCGCAGCGCCGTGATGTCCTCGCGGTCCTTCGGGAACGTGTAGGCGGGTACGAGCCAGCCGGACTCGCGCAGCGCCGCGGAGACGTCGAACGCCGAGAAGGGCTCGCCCGCGCGCACGGTGAACGCGAAGACCGGGAGCTCCGAGCCGTCGGTGAGCAGGTCGAACGCGCCGAGCCCGGCGATCTTCGCGGACAGCGACGTCGCGACGTCCCGGCAGGTCTGCTGCACCCGCCGGTACCCGTCGCGGCCCAGCCGCAGGAACTGGTAGTACTGCGCGATGACCTGGCCGCCGGGGCGGGAGAAGTTCAGCGCGAAGGTCGGCATGTCGCCGCCGAGGTAGTTGACCCGGAACACCAGGTCCTCCGGCAGTGCGGCCGGGTCCCGCCACAGCGCCCACCCGACGCCCGGGTACACCAGCCCGTACTTGTGTCCCGACGTGTTGATCGACGCCACCCGCGGCAACCGGAAGTCCCACACCAGGTCCGGGTCGCAGAAGGGGGCGACCATCGCGCCCGAGGCGCCGTCGACGTGGACCGGCACGTCCAGGCCGGTGCGCTCCTGGAGCGCGTCCAGCGCGGCGCAGATGTCGGCGACGGGCTCGTAGCTGCCGTCGAACGTGGACCCCAGGACGGCGACGACGCCGATCGTGTTCTCGTCGCACTGCGCGGCGGCCTCGGCGGCGCCCAGGTGGAGGCGGTCGCCGGACATCGGGACGAGCCGCGGCTCGACCTCGAAGTAGTTCGCGAACTTCTCCCAGCAGATCTGGACGTTGACGCCCATCACGATGTTCGGGCGGTCGGTGGGCCGCTGCTGCGCGCGGCGCCGCTGCTGCCAGCGGCGCTTGAGCGCGAGCCCGCCGAGCATGCAGGCCTCCGACGAGCCGGTGGTCGAGCAGCCCATCGGGTTCGGTGCGTGCCAGAGCTCGCCGAGCATGTTCACGCACCGCATCTCGAGGTCGGCGGTGCGCGGGTACTCGTCCTTGTCGATCATGTTCTTGTCGAGCGACTCGGCCATCAGCCGCTTCATGTGCGGCTCGCCCCACGTCGTGACGAACGTGGCGAGGTTGAGCCGGGAGATGCCGTCGAGCATCAGCTCGTCGTGGACGATCTGGTAGGCGACCAGGGGATCGAGGCTCTCCTGGGAGAGCTCGTTGCGCGGGACGGTGATCGGCTCGGACCCGAAGACGGGGTTGGCGACGACGGGCGCGTCGGACTCGCGACGGTGCATGATCGGAACCTAGGGGTTGTGGTGGCGCGGCGGCAGTCTGTGCCCTCCGGCGGGCCTCGTAGCGGTACGTCGCCGTCCGGGGTCTCGCGGCGGAAGGTCGCCGTCCGGGGGCTAGCTGAGGTGGGTCGCCCTCCCGGGGTCTGCCGCAGTGCTTTGCCCTCCGGGCGGGCCTCGCTCCGGAGGTTGTCGCCACCTCCGGCATTTCGGCCCCCGAGGGCAGCACGGATCCCGACCGGGACGCCGGCTTCGTGCTGTCGGGCGGGGGCTTGTGCTCGTCGCGGCGGCCCGGACGGAATCCGTGCCGGGCTGCGCCGCCGAAACGACGGAGGTGACTCTGGGGGTCTTCGGGGAAGACTGGCCTATTCTCGCGGACGAGATGTCGACGGTTTGCAGAACTGAATGATTCGGAGTCGAAGCATCAGCCGGCCGTCCCGAAAAGGCGACCGCTCGTCGCATCGCTGCAGGTAGGAATAGGCCTCGAACGTCTGATCGAGTAGTGTTCGAGGCATGACCGGTTGGGTGGATGTCGAGGACGAGGAACTCCTCGCCGCGATTTCCGCCACCCAACGAGAATGCAATGCCGCCGAAGCGCGGATGCTGCTCGTCATCGCCGAACTCGACCACCGCGGGCTCGCCGCCGAACGCGGATACAAGGACACCGTGGACCTGCTGCAGACCATGCAGCGGGTGAGTGTGGGGACGGCGAAGGATCGGGTGCGGGTGGCGCGTAAGACCACCCCGGAGCGGACCCTGCAGGGTGAGGAACTGTCCGCAGCGATGCCCGCGACGGGTGCGGCGCTGGGGGCGGCGGAGATCTCCTTCGAGCACGCTCGGGTGATCGAGCGGACCCTCGCCGCGCTCCCGGCGCATCTGGTCGCCGACCACGCCGAAGCGTTGGAACGTGATCTCGCCGAGCACGCCCGGGTGCTTGACCCCAACGCACTGCGCAAACTCGGGAAACACGCGCTGGTCCTGCTCGATCCCGACGGGGCGCGCCCGCGGGACGGCGCCCCGGTGCGGAACCGGTTGCGGTTCACCCCGCGCGGGGCCGGGTTCGAGCTGCGCGGCTGGTTCGACCAGGAATGCACGGCGATCCTGCGCACCGCGATATCCCCGTGGCCGCGCCTACCGACGCTCATCAGGCCGCCGCTCATCAGGCCGGCGCGCATGAGGCCGGGGCGTGTGAAGAGCGCGGCTGCGACCACGAGACCGCAGAACCTGAGACCGCAGAACCTGAGCCCGATCGGCGGTCCGCGGCGGAGCGGGACGGGGACGCGCTCGTCGAGCTGGCCCGGCGGATGATGTCGGTCGGGGAGCTGCCCGTCGAGGGCGGCACCCGCCCGCAGGTCACCGTCACCATCTCCCTGGACAACCTGCGCGGGTCCGGGGCCGGGCTCCTCGAAGCCGGAGACGGGATCGGGCGTGGGGTGGTCCGCTCCGAGGACGCCCGACGGATCGCCTGCGACGCCGGGATCATCCCGATCCTGCCGGCTCCGACGGGGAACCCTTCGATGTCGGCCGCAAGTATCGGATCGTGCACCCCGCCCTCCGGCGGGCGCTCTGCGCCCGGGATGGCGGGTGCGCGTTCCCTGGATGCGGTATCCCCGCCCGCTGGGCGGACGCCCATCACATCCGCCATTGGGCCGACGGCGGGGAGACCTCACTCGCGAACACCGTGTTGTTGTGTCCCCGCCATCACCGGCTCCTGCACCACGAGGAATGGTCGGTGATCATGGAACAAGGGGTGCCGATCTTCCACCCACCCGCCTGGTCCGGAGGACCATCGGGCAGGAACGTCGTGCACCGGCCGGATTTGGTCGGCCTTATCCCGCAACCCCGTCGCGACGTCGGAGGGGTGGGTTTCGGCGGCGCAGCCGGGCATGGATCCTGGCCGGGCCGCCGCCCACCCGCCCCGACC
>Ga0207641_10003095_pt1 | contig 14978 bp, 14 predicted proteins | sample KBSSwiS62_FD_184306 | JGI IMG/M metagenome (GOLD analysis project Ga0207641, IMG submission 184306) | Switchgrass rhizosphere microbial communities from Kellogg Biological Station, Michigan, USA - KBS Switchgrass S6-2 (SPAdes) (version 2) | ecosystem: Host-associated > Plants > Roots >... | reverse complement strand
GAAAATCAATGCAAAATCATTTGCAGTTGAAAAAAGCACTAATGGTAGCAGTTGGTTGCAGATTGGCACAATGGCCATTAGTGAAACTGATAACAAATACGCTTATACCGATGCGGCAGCAGGCGAAGTTAATTATTACCGTCTGAGAATGATTGACCTTGATGGCAAGACAACTTATTCTGAAATACTGGTGGTAAGACTTAAAAACCTGACAAGCAATATTTCGCTTTTCCCAAATCCCGCATCTCATAATGTAAACATTACGGTTGGACGCGATTTGTCGCAGCAGAGCTTTACGATTAACTTATTTAATCACTTTGGCCAACTGGTTGCCCAGCGCAGAATCGCTGGTGGCACCAGTGTACTTTCGTTCGATGTAAGCAATTATATCGCCGGCAACTACAGCATGGATATCCTTTTCTCCGGTGGTACCAGGGAAACACACAAACTCCTGATTGTAAAATAATTTCGGATAGTGGTTATAAAATAAATGCGGATGAGTTTCATCCGCATTTATTTTTTGTCCATACACAGTTCCACCAGCACCCCATTGGCCGATTTCGGATGCAGGAAACAAACCAGTTTGTTATCGGCTCCCTCTTTGGGCTCTTCGTTCAGCAATACAAATCCTTCTGCCTTCAGCCTTCTTATTTCCGCATAGATATCGCTTACTTCAAAAGCAATATGGTGAAGACCTTCGCCGCGCTTACTGATAAAATTGGAGATAACACCATCAGGCTCCATACTTTCGAGCAATTCTATTTTTGTATCGCCCTGCCTGAAAAAAGCCGTATTCACTTTTTCCGTTTTTACCTGCTCGGTTTTATAACAACTGCTTGCCAGCAATTTTTCAAATAGAGGAACAGAGACTGATAAATCTTTAACCGCGATTCCTATATGTTCTATCTTATTCATATTATAAGCTGTTAAAAAATGGGAATCAATCTGCCGTATATCAAACCGCTTAGACCGGTCAAATACGCTTTTAAGCTATAAAAATAGAACCAATTGAGGTAAATTTGTGTTTATCATTAAAAGAGCTTTACCAGATGCTTCAATTACCGGTTTATATGGACAACAATGCTACCACGCCCTGCGATCCAAGAGTGGTAGATGCCATGTTACCTTATTTTACCCGGCATTTTGGCAATGCTGCTAGCCGAAGCCATGCTTACGGATGGGAAGCTGAAGAGGCGGTAAAGTTTGCCAGGGAACAGGTAGCGGCATTAATAGGTGCCGAACCGGGGGAGATCGTTTTTACGAGCGGTGCTACGGAGGCCGATAATCTTGCGATTAAAGGCGTGTTTGATATGTATAAAAACAAGGGTAACCATATTATAACGGTCGCTACTGAACACAAAGCCGTGCTGGATACCTGCAGGCACCTTGAAAAAGAAGGCGCAGAAATAACGTATTTACCGGTCAATAAAGACGGTACAGTTGATTTACAGCAGTTAGAATCGGCCATCAGACCAACCACCATACTGGTTGCCATTATGTATGCCAATAATGAAACCGGTACCATTCAGCCAATAAGATCGATCAGCGCCATAGTAAAAAAACACAGCCTAATCTTCTTTAGTGATGCAGTTCAGGCGGCGGGCAAAATTCCGGTAGATGTAAACGCAGATGGTATCGACCTGGCAGCGCTCACTGCGCACAAAATATATGGTCCTAAAGGCGTGGGCGCTTTATACGTACGCCGGAAAAATCCCCGGGTAAGATTAACACCCCAGTTAGATGGCGGTGGCCACGAAAAAGGCATCCGGAGCGGTACCTTAAACGTACCCGGCATTGTTGGTTTTGGTAAGGCCGCGGAGTTGGCATCTGAAACATGGGCAACAGAGGGCGCACGTTTAAGCCGGTTGAGAGATAAACTTGAAAATGCTTTGCTGCAATTGGCTGATGTAAGCGTAAACGGGAACAGGAACAGCAGACTGCCCCATGTAACTAATTTATCCTTTGCCAATGCTGAAAGTGAAGGCCTGATGATCGGCTTTAATAAGAATGTGGCCGTTAGTTCGGGAAGTGCCTGCACTTCCGCTTCGCTTGAACCTTCTTATGTTTTGAAGGCAATGGGTGTAAATGACAGCGCGGCCTTGGCTTCGCTCAGGTTTAGCCTGGGGCGATTTACAACAGAAGAAGAAGTTAATTATGCTATTGAGCAGGTAAGCGCAGGCGTTAGAAAAATGAGGGGGTTAGTAAGTATTTAGTATATAGTACTAAGTACTTAGACCATCCGGGAGGAATGCTTTCGATAGAGGGTCTTAATACTATTATCTCAATATTAAGTACTAAATATATGATTTACGTAAGCGATAAAGCAAAAGAAAAAGTGATTACCCTGATGAAAGAGGGCGCGATGTCAGATAAAGAATATTTTCTACGGGTGTCTGTGGTAGGCGGCGGCTGTTCCGGCCTTAGTTATAAAATGGATTTTGATAACCAGATCAAACCATCTGACCAGGCGTTTGAAGACAACGGCATAAAAGTAGTGACCGACCTGAAAAGTTTTTTATACCTGGTAAATACTACCCTCGAATTTTCTGAGGGGCTGAATGGAAAAGGATTTTATTTCAATAATCCCAATGCCAGTCGCAGTTGCGCTTGTGGTGAAAGTTTTGCGGTGTAACATTACGCTAATAAACCGCGAATCTAAGCGAATGGACGCTAATTATGTGGCAGCCCTGAGATCATATCAAAGGGTTTTTTTATTTGATCTGGGTTATGAATCATGCTGGACGCTTATTAGCTTTATTTGTGTGCATTCGCGAAAAATTCGTATTCATTCGCGGATGCGCGTCTAAGAAAAGATAATCCCGCCTGGTGGCGGGATTATGCATTCGCAGTTGGTATTGGTTATTCCGTTAGGCCTAAACCATAGTTATATAGAGATAGGGTTTATTGTTTCGGGCACGAATGTAAAGGAAAAGGCACTAGAGAAAAAGTCTTTTTAATATCCTTTTAATGTGACAAATACTGCAATTGATCTGCTGCACGAAAAAATAAATATTTGAAAAAAAATTTGGTTGCTGCGTGAGCATTGGCGGAGAAAACGTTTCGCTATAGAACATTTAATAACTGGTTATCAGACATTTGAAAACCGAAACCTTAATTCAGATCAAGTTTTATTCTTCCCCAAAAAAAATTCAGTCTGTCAAATAATTATCTTTACCCGCTATGGTACAAAAAGTAAGAGTAAGGTTTGCTCCCAGTCCTACAGGCGGCTTGCACCTGGGCGGGGTTCGAACGGTTTTATATAATTATCTGTTTGCCCGGCAGCACGGGGGCGATTTTGTCTTACGCATTGAAGATACCGATCGGAGTCGGTTTATACCGGAAGCCGAGCAATACATAATGGATTGCCTGGCCTGGTGTGGCCTTCAGCCCGATGAAAGCCCTTTGCATGGAGGTGCGTATGGCCCTTACCGGCAGAGCGAAAGAAAAACATTGTATAAACAATATGCTGACCAGTTAATAGAAAAAGGTTTTGCATATTACGCATTTGACACGCCGGGCGAACTGGAAGCAAAACGGGCCGAATCGCCGAATTTTCAATACAATCATGCGTCCCGTTCTTTGATGAAAAATTCCTTAACGCTCGGAGCGGCAGAAGTAAAACTGCTATTGGATATCAACACTCCTTATGTGATACGTATTAAAATGCCGGCAGACGAAGAAACAGGATTTACCGATATGATACGCGGCGAAGTAAAATTCAATACCGCGCAATCAGACGATAAAGTGCTGTTGAAAGCTGATGGAATGCCCACCTATCACCTGGCGGTGGTGGTAGATGATTACCTGATGAAGATCAGTCACGCATTCAGGGGAGAAGAATGGCTGCCCAGCGCGCCGGTACATGTATTATTATGGAAATATCTTTTCGGGCTCGAAAATATGCCCCAATGGGCACACCTGCCCCTGATCTTAAAGCCCGATGGTCATGGCAAGCTAAGCAAGCGCGACGGGGATCGCCTGGGCTTTCCGGTTTTCGCAATGGATTGGGTAGACCCAAAAACCCAGGAAACCATTAAAGGATTTAAAGAACTGGGTTTCTTACCGGAAGCATTTATTAATCTGCTGGCTATGCTGGGCTGGAATGACGGAACGGAACAGGAAATTTTCTCTCTGGACGAGCTGGTCGGAAAATTCTCCATGGAACGCGTACACAAAGGCGGTGCTAAATTTGACTTCGAAAAAGCAAAATGGTACAACCAGGAATGGATAAAAAGGTATAAAGCAGAAGACTTAAGACAGGAGGTTAAAGCCATTCTAAATGAAAAAGGGATTACCGCCACTGACGCTGTTTACCTTGATAAAGTAATTGCATTGGTCAAGGATCGCTGTATCCTGCTACCCGATTTTGTTCAACAGGCATCTTTCTTTTTTGTAGCGCCTGCCAGCTATGACCTGGCCTCCATCAAACCAAAATGGAATGAGCAGAAAGAGTTGTTTTTTGCAGAAGCGATCCGTCAATTTGAATTGATGCAACAATGGGATGCTGCAGGTTTAGAAAAAGAATTTAAGGAAATAGCAGCAGCCAACCAGGTAAAACCAGGCGATGTGTTGATGCCGCTCCGCATTATGCTGGTGGGCGGCAAATTTGGACCGGCTGTATTTGATATTGCAGCGTTGATTGGAAAAACCGAAACCATTCACCGCATTAAATACTGTTTACAACTGCTGAGGGACAGTTGACCGGTTGACTAATTAGCCGGTTGATTGGAATGCTATAGACAATGCTACTATGAATGTATCAACCGGCAAAAAATCTAAAATCCCAAAATCTCAAATCAGCAATTATCATATCAGGCACCAGACTCCTGACATACTGCAGCTATTATGAGACACCGCAACCGGATCATTTATTTACTGGCTCTTGTTAAATTTGTTCTGCCGTTTATTTTACAAAGTTCTTATTACGAACCACACCGCGACGAATTTCTCTACCTCGCCGAAGGTCGTCACATGGCATGGGGCTTTATGGAAGTGCCTCCCCTTCTCTCGGTATTTGCCTGGTTGGTGCATATTTGTGGTGACGGTATTTTCTGGATAAAGTTCTGGCCTTCGTTGTTTGGTGCGTTTACCTTTATCATCGTTGGCAGAACCATTGTGTCGCTGGGCGGCAAAGCATTTGCCATCCTGCTGGGCTTTCTTCCTTTTGTGCTGGATGTTTACCTGCGTGTCCATTTTTTATTTCAGCCCAATTTTCTTGAAATATTTTTCTGGACCATGATGGCCTGGAGTGTAATTTCCTTTATTCAAACCGGGCAAAATAAATGGCTTTATATTTTTGGAATAAGTGTTGGCCTGGGCATGATGAGCAAATATTCTGTTTCCATATTTGCGGTAAGCATGGTACTGGGGTTATTATTAACCCCTCAAAGAAAAATATTCGCAAATAAACATTTCTATGCTGCAGGCCTGCTTGGCTTTCTTATTTTTCTGCCTAACCTGCTCTGGCAATACCAGCATCATTTTCCGGTCGTTTTTCATATGAAAGAATTACAGCAAACACAATTACAATATATCAGCCCGGCAGGTTTTTTAATCGACCAGCTTATTATGAATTTGCCTTGTGTATTCATCTGGATTACCGGGTTGTGCTGGATCAGTTTTTCGCGCAAAACAAAACAATACCGTTTTCTCGGCTGGACTTATTTATTTGTGATTGCATTATTATTGATCAGTCACGGCAAAAATTATTACTCATTGGGCGTATACCCAATCCTGTTTGCATTTGGTGCTTATCAACTGGAGCAATTAACCACAGCACGTCTTAAAATCGTTCGTTATGCACTTATTGTTTTTGCCTTATGCATCGCCTATATATTTATACCAATCGCACTGCCATTATCCGAACCCGGTAGACTGGCTGCCTTTTATGAAAAAAGACATGTAGAAAAAACGGGGGTTTTAAAATGGGAGGACCTGAAAAATCATCCCTTGCCGCAGGATTTTGCAGATATGCTGGGTTGGGAAGAAATGGCGAAAAAAATGAGCTCGGCCTATCATACGCTGGACAGCAATGAAAAAAAGAGCACCGTTGTTTTCTGCGATAACTATGGCCAGGCGGGTGCCGTAAACTATTACCGCGACAAGTACAATATGCCGGAAGCGTTTAGTGATAATGCCAGTTTTTTATACTGGATGCCGGCTAAACCAGATTTTAATAATATTGTTTTGCTGACAGATGATGAACATGAAATGGAGCATGCCTTTATAAAGGATTTTAAATCGGCCCGATTGTCAGATAGCGTTACAAGCCCATACGCCCGCGAAAGAGGCAGCCTGATAATTGTATTAAAAGGTGCGGACAGCAGCTTTAAAAAATTCTTCATTGAAAAATTAGAGAAAGACAAGGCTAAAGTGCGCTGGTAAACGATTTATATGAAACTGCAATCCCGGGGTTTGTTTTTCATTCTGTATTTTTGATTGAATAATCAGCTACCATGACCGATCAGCAACATTCATCTTCAGATACAACTTTCAGGCGACCCATCCGGGTGCTGGTAGCCAAAGTTGGACTGGATGGACATGATCGGGGCGCGAAAATAATTGCTGCCGCCCTTCGCGATGCGGGCATGGAAGTCATTTATACCGGGTTGCGCCAAACGCCGGAAATGGTAGTGAATGCAGCATTGCAGGAAGACGCCGATGCTATTGGCATCAGTATATTGAGTGGCGCGCACAATACGGTTTTCCCAAAAATTATTCAGCTAATGAAAGAAAGGCAGATGGACGATGTATTGCTGACAGGAGGCGGCATCATACCCGAGGATGATATGAAGGCTTTAAACAAAATGGGGGTGGGTAAGCTTTTCCCTCCGGGTACACCTACTGCAGACATTGCCGGGTACATTCGTGATTGGGTTAAGAAAAACAGGAGCTTTTAAACGCATTGGTTTTATTCTATGAAATCATTAGCTCAATCATATTCCGTTCCCCTAAAAAGTTTTTTACCTTTGATACATGGCGAAAACCATCCGCATATTTAAATCCTTTGAGGAACAGGAACAATATAACCTGGAACAAATGCGCCAAACCACTCCATTGGAGAGGTTCAGGAATTTATACCGGATGCAAAAGCTTTCCGGGGCCTTTAAACCGGTTGCTGATAAATCCCGTAAAATAGTTATTCTGCATGGACGTTCTGCACGATGAATTCCTTCTTTTTCTCAATTGCGCTCACAAAAATAATTTGAGATACCTGCTTATTGGTGGATTTGCAGTGAACTATTACGGGTATAACAGGAACACCGACGATATGGATGTATGGCTGGCACCGACCAATATCAACCAGCAGGCCTTCATCAATACATTGCTATGTATGAATTATTCTGAAAGCGAGGTTGCTCCTTTGCACAATGAAGATTTTACAACCTATTTTGTTGGTAATCTCGGTTCTGGCGGTGCCAGGATTGATGTTCTGACGATTGTTCACCACGCCATCTCATTTGATGAAGCGGAAAAAAATAAACAAGTATTTGAAATTACTGACGGTGTGTTTATGAATATTGTGCCTTATGATTTTTTAAAAGATATCAAATTAAGATCCACGCGGCAGAAAGATTTATTCGATATCGCGCGCCTGGAAGAAATCAGGAATAAAAAATAAAATTATGCCGAACTATACCGTACTTCTTGTTTCCCTAGAAAATGGTATTGCTACCATTACCATTAATCGCCCCGATAAACTCAATGCGCTTAATAAAACTGTTATCGAAGAACTCAGTACTGCCATAGATGAGATATATACCAACCCTGAAATTAAAAGTGCTATCATTACCGGCAGCGGGCCTAAGGCTTTTGTGGCAGGCGCAGACATCAGCGAGTTTGTTGCCCTGGATGGAAAAGCTGGCAAGGCGCTCGCACAAAAAGGGCAGGACAGCGTTTTTAGCAAAATTGAAAACAGCCCTAAGCCTATTATTGCTGCAGTAAATGGTTTTGCTTTGGGTGGCGGCTGTGAACTGGCCATGGCCTGCCATTTCAGGCTATGCAGTGAAAATGCAAAATTCGGACAACCGGAAGTAAATCTCGGTTTGATACCAGGTTATGGTGGCACACAACGTTTAACGCAGCTTATCGGAAAAGGCAAGGCCATGGAATTGATGATGACAGGTAACATGATTGACGCCAGCGAAGCAAAACAACTGGGCCTGGTCAATTATATTACTACAGCAGAAACATTACTGGATAAAACAAAAGAACTGTTACAGCTTATCAATACAAAGGCCCCGGTTGCCCTCAGGCATATTATAAACCTTACCAATATGGCTGCTCGTGGCGCCAGTGATGGCCTGCAAAAAGAAATCGATGCTTTTGGAGAATTGTTCGACACAAAAGATGCGAAAGAAGGTGCTGCCGCTTTTCTGGAAAAAAGAAAACCAAGTTTCGGAGGCGCATAAATAATATTGCTGATTTATCGATGCGGAATTTTGAGATCTACATTAAACAAACAACAAATCAAGCAATATCGAAATCAGCAATGCCCTGTTATTCAGCAACAGTTTTTTTCGGGGGTTTCACAATCATGGTATCCGTCTGAAATAAAGGAACCACATAGCCGCCTGTGTCAATAATTATTTTAGGCAATCCCTTTTTGATATTTATCCAGTCAGCGCTTGTAACACGCGTCTTATAAACATATACAGTCCGCAATGCGCTCAGATTTTTTAATGACATCAAGCCATTTGCGCTGATTTTTGTGTTTACCAGGTTCAATGATTGCAATTGGGTAAGGGCCTGCAAACCCGCTAATCCTTTATCAGTAACGCCTGTGCTGTCGAGTTGCAGACGGCTGAGATTTGTACATTGATTGATTATATTAATCGCCGAATCTGTAATCTTTGTATCGCTCAGTTTTAGCCACACCAGTTGTTTTTTTAGCGGCAATAATAATCGCATGTCTTTATCGGTTGCACGGGTAGCACTAACAAAACTGGCAGAGAGATAGTTACTATTGGCCGCTACCGGTATCAGCACCACATTCATGCTTCTCAGTTTGTCGATGGCTTTTTCGTCGGCCCGTTCAACAGGCGCCGAAGGAACATCCGCTATTTCCTTTTTTTCTATTGTTGTATGCTGAAGCGATAACAAAATGGGTTTTATTTTCTCTGTCTGAGGAAGTTCTATTGTCTTTTTAGAAAAAGAAGCACCGCCGGCGATCCACCAATGCAGCAGGGCTATTTCCTTTTCAGTTAGTTGCGGCTTTTCTTTTGGTGGCATATGATGTTCATTGGCTCTTTCAAGCAAAACTCTTTTTATCAGTTCGCTTTCATCAGGCTTTCCCGCGGTAATTACCAGTCCATCTTTTCCACCTTTCATTAGCAAATCGGGTTGATCCATCCTCAACTTTCCCTTTTGTTTATTGGCGCCATGGCAATTGTAGCACTTGCTTTGCAATAAAGGCTGAATAATATCTGTATAAGCCACAGCCTGCTGGATATTGGGAATCGGCTTTCTAGCCTGTATAGTATCTTCAACTGAAATATTTTTGAGAGAAGCTGTCAGGTAATCACTGCCATGGGTAAGCGAACCACCCAAATGACCCGTTATGGCGATCAAAAAAATCAACACTACCGGGAATACCCATTTGTATTTTATGATTACCTGGTACCGGTATAAAAAATAATAAAGGCTTGATACAGCAGCCACACTGATACCCAGCCACTGGTGGCTATCCACGAGGTCTTCATCGTAATCGCCGCTGCCGGAAAGTATATAACCGGTAATGCAGGCGGCAACGGCACTCACCATGCCCCAGCACAAGGTGATGCCAATAGCATGTTCCAGGTGAAGATATTTTTCCCTTGCCGACAATAACTGAAAAAAACAGGCCAGCAGTAAAATACCGATAGGCAGGTGAACAAGAACAGGATGAAGATGACCCAATAATTCGATCATATTAAAGCGATGAGCTATGAGCTGCGGGCTGTGAGCAAAATCACAATGCACCCACCAATAGCTTCTATTTTTTTAATTTATTCATAAAACTCATAAGCATTTTTTGTTCTTCATCAATATCCCGTAATATCTGATTTCTTATATCAGCATTTCTAAAATTTACTGCTTTTGAAATCAACAATTGTGTCTCCAATTCAAATGACAAGCTTAAAGAAATTTCAATGTAACGGCTGTAATCCCTTTCGCTATTCCGGCTGCTGCCTTCAGCAATATTTGAAGGAATTGAAACCGCAGCTCTTGTAGTCTGTGAAACGATGCCGTACTTTTCTTCCTTTGGAAATTCATTTGTTAATTCGAATGCTTTGACAGCAATCTCAAATCCTTTTTGCCAAATTTTTAACTCTTTAAAATTTCTCATATTATAAGGTTTAATTGACAAGACTTGCTCGAAGCTCACAGCTTTAAGCTCAGAGCTATTGATACCGTTTCCGCAACAGCTTCATCATATGCGCATTAATCGCCCATTGATCAGCGAGCGGCTGGCGGGTATACGGCAGCGTGGGCATATAGTCCGGCGGACCAAACTCCGTCAGTATCGTCATCCGTTCCCCGTTTTTCTTTTTGCGTTCGATAACCTTATCCCACCATTCAAAATGCTGTTTTACTGCTGCTTCCCATTCGGGTGCCCGCGGATCATTCACCTGCGGACCCTCAGGGTGTCCTATGCGCGCATGAATATGTTCTACCCTTTGCAATACCATTTCCACTGTCTCCTGCTGATCATGCAATAGGCTTTCGTGTACGTTGCACCAATGCGATACATCGAATGTTATTTTCAACTCCGGTATCTTCTCAATAAAATTTCTGCAAACATGCGCTGCAAACATCATCCTCGAACGGTGCGTTTCATGGCAAATCGTTATACCCGTTTGTTTGGTCAAAGCAGTCGTATGATCAATGAACAGCTTATTCTGCTCATAGGTAAAATGATCTCTTCCTGAATGGCAATTGATGTATAAAGGTCGTTGCAGGTTGTTGTTCGCCGCCGCATCGATCATCTTTTTAAAAAAATCAAGGTGCTCCATCGGATTGCTTTGCGATCCTCCACATAGAAATCCAATATCCAGTTGATGCCTTTTTAAAGCTGCAAACAACTCATCCTGGTCTTTTTTGTTCATAGGCCACCACATTTCTATACCGTCATAGCCTTCCTGTTTTGCTTTTGCACAAAATTCTTCCGTAGTACCGGTAAACCCCCAACTGGTACCCATGATTTTTAATTCAAACTTGTTGTCCATACTAGATGTTGGTTGATGAATAGAAGAAAAAGATTCAAGAGACGATAATAATAAAGCCGTTGCGGCAGAACTGCTAACTCCAATAAATTTTCTGCGGTTAATTGGCATAATTTGTCGCAAGATTTTTTACCACATAGAATCATAGAAAAATAGCAGCGCATAGCTCCTCAACGTTAGAATACAGCTATTTTGCGGGAAGCGACTTGTATAGTTCATTTACAAATGTTTTCTGCCCGTCTTTAAAAATATTCATACAATTGAAATTAATAAGAATTCCTTTAGGCTTTTGCATCAGTTTCATATATGTCAATACCTGTGCATGGTGCACCGGTAACACTGTATCTATTGCTTTTAATTCGATCAAAATATTATTTTCAGCCAGAACATCCAGCCTGAGTTCAGCTTCCAGGAGAACGCCTTTGTATTCAATTGGCAACCAAAGTTGCGTTTTATACTCTATTCCTTTTAAAGCAAGCTCTTTGATAAAACATTTTGCGTAAACACTTTCAAGCAATCCTGGTCCAAGATGTTTATGCACCTCTATAGCACAACCAATTATCTTATAGGTTAATTCATTTAGATATTTTTGTGTAACCTTCATTCTAAAGAAGCATTCAATACTTTAAAGTATTAAAAAAACTTTCCTTAGCCTATGTTTTCACACCTCATATTTTCGGTTAATTTCTGTTATGATAAGCACTTTTAACACATAGTAGCATAGGATCATAGGCCCACATAGATAATATGGTTTTCTATGTTTCTATTGTGCCTATGTGTTAAAAACAATCATGCAATGATATCACTAATCACCTGCCCCGCCACATCCGTCAACCGGAATGGCCGGCCCTGGTATTGATAAGTAAATTGTTCGTGATCAAAACCTAACTGGTTTAGTATGGTAGCCTGTAAATCAAATGGAGTTGTTTTACCACTAACTGCAGCATAGCCAATCTCGTCCGTTTCTCCATAACTGTATCCTTTTTTAATGCCGCCACCTGCCATCCAGATTGTAAAAGCTTCAGGGTGATGGTCTCTTCCCTTGAATGGCATTTTCTTTCCACCGCGGTTTTCCTGCATCGGTGTTCTGCCAAATTCGCCGCCCCATACTACCAATGTTTCTTCCAGCATGCCTCTTTGTTTCAAATCCAGTAACAAAGCAGTGATTGATTTATCTACCTGCCGGCATTTATTAACCAATCCAATATCCACTGCATCGCCGGGACTGGTACCATGGCTATCCCATCCCCAGTCGAACAACTGAACAAACCGAACCCCTTTTTCTACCAGCTTTCTTGCCAGCAAAATATTATTCGCAAAGCTGCCGCTGCCGGGTTTGGTGCCATACATGTCATGAATGTATTGCGGTTCATCATTAATATTCATTACTTCCGGAACAGATATCTGCATTTTATACGCCATCTCGTATTGCGCAATACGCGATAGTATCTCCGGGTCTTTATAGTCTTCGTATTGCTGACTATTCACTTCATTGATGGCATCAATCGACGCCCGTCTGATATCCCTGTCCATACCCGATGGATCGTTAATGAACAAAACAGGATCGCCTTCACTCCTGCACTGAACGCCCTGGTATACGCTCGGTAAAAAACCGCTGCCCCAAACACTTTTTCCAGCATCTGGATTCCTGCCGCCCGAAGTCAATACCACATAACCCGGCAGGTTTTGGTTTTCTGTTCCCAGTCCATACGTCACCCAACTACCCATACTCGGTCTTCCCAAACGCGGCGAGCCGGTATGCATCAGCAATTGCGCCGGTGCATGATTGAATTGATCGGTGGTCATAGCCTTCAATACCGTTATTTCATCTGCTACACTTGCCAGGTGCGGCAAATGATCGCTTATCCACAGGCCACTATTGCCACGTTGTTTAAAATTTGATTGCGGCCCCAGCATCTTCGGCACACCCCGTATGAATGCAAAACGTTTTCCTTCCAGCAAAGACTGCGGACAATCCTGTCCATCCAGTTCCATCAGGGTTGGTTTGTAATCAAACAATTCCAGTTGCGATGGCGCACCGGCCATGTGCAGGTAGATAACAGATTTTGCTCTTCCGGGAAACATGGGTGTTTTGGGCAATAAAGGATGCGCCGCGTCAAAGACAACCGGATTGTTGGTTGCTTTATTATGACAACCGCCCAAAAAAGAACCCAACGCCAATGCACCCAGGCCCATGGCACTTTCCTTTAAAAAATGCCGGCGCGTATGCAACTGCAGGTAAGCGTTAGTAGCTTCTTGCACCAGGCGTTGATTATTTAATTCTTTTTGCGTCATGTTTTTATTTTTATGCGGCCAGCATCTCTTTTCCATTTGGCAATATTGCGTCGCACCCTTGTACTATACCGCTTTACTGAGCTGCGTCTGCCGGAAAATTGCACCACGCGTACCTACGGCACGCAATCCCGACCGGATCTTTTCTACCTATAAGCTGTTCCTAAGGAACAGCTTTACCCGGAAAAAAAAATTACCAGGCCCTGTCGTTAGTTCTTCGTAATCACTTCATCAAGATTCAGTATGGCATTAATAACCACTGTCAGTGCAGCGGTAGCCGCCATGTCTTCCTTGTTACCGTTGCCACCCGCCATTTCACAGGCATCGCTTTTATTTTTATTGAATTGCGTCAAAGCCCTTTCATACAGTTTCATCAGCGATGAAAGGGTTGGTGCCGTTATCGTATGCGCTGCAGCTCTCTCATAAACCAATGTAATTTGTTGTTGCGGCGTATTGGTTGTAAGCCGCTGCAGCCTGGAGGCCATCTGCCTTGCCATATCCAGGTAGGCCTCATCGTTTAATGATACCAGGGCCTGTAAGGGCGTATTGGTTCGTATACGCCGCGCGGTGCATACTTCCCTTGCCACTCCGTCGAATGACATCATAGAAGGATACGGTGCGGTTCTTTTCCAATAAGTGTATACTGCACGGCGATATTTATCTTCTCCTTTGCTCAACTGCCAGGTGCGGCCGTCGTAGGGTGAACGCCAGATACCTTCCGGCTGGTAAGGCATTACACTGGCGCCATACATTTTTTCACTCAACATACCGGTAACCCACAAAGCCTGGTCGCGAATCTGCTCAGCAGACAAACGCACCCTTGGTCCCCTTTCATAATATTTATTCGGTTGATCTTTTTCCAGGCTTTCTTTAGATAGTTTTGAATCCTGCCGGTAGGTAGCAGACATCACCATCTCCTTCAGCAATTTTTTGATATCCCAGTTATAGGTATACATAAACCGGTAAGAAAGATAGTCCAGCAGTTCTTTGTTGGTAGGTGGTATTCCCTGGGTGCCGAGATCTTCCACTGTTTCAACCAAACCCGTTCCGAATAATTGTTCCCATACCCGGTTGACCATCGTTCTGGCCGTTAGTGGATTTTGTTTACTGGTCAACCACATGGCAAGACCCAGCCTGTTTTTCGGCGCATTCGCCGGCATGGGGTTTAGCGCATGTGGAATACCGGGGGCAACCGTATCGCCTTTGACCAGCCAGTTGCCCCTTTCAAAAACCTGCGAGATACGCCGCATGCCATCAGGATTTTCCTGCATCACCGGCGTGGTGGGCACATCCATTGTCAGCAAATCCCAGTATCTTTTTTTCATTTCTGCATAGCCTTTTTGTTGCTGGCCCGGAAAAGGATCGCAGAAATAAAACCAATCGAAAGTCACACCAGTATCTTCGGGCTTTTTTAAATTTCTATTGGTATAAGACAAGTATAAATCATGTACCCCATCGACGGGAATAACCGGCACTTCGCTG